>Ga0081473_126236_pt2 | contig 53218 bp, 50 predicted proteins | sample CisSprmetagenome_FD_70977 | JGI IMG/M metagenome (GOLD analysis project Ga0081473, IMG submission 70977) | Hypoxic/sulfidic aquatic microbial communities from Cistern Spring, Yellowstone National Park, USA v2 (version 2) | ecosystem: Environmental > Aquatic > Thermal springs > Hot (42-90C) >...
CTCAAGAGAAGATTCTTGCGATAGTATATGTCATAGCGACTTTGGCGATAGCTTTATTAGATTATTTATGGACAGAAGATCTTTATGTCTTTCCAAGGATTTTTGTTGCGTCAGTTTTTTATCTAGCTCTTATATATCTTGTTTTTCACGTGTTAAGTCCTAATCCTATGGGTTTTAAAAGACTTTTAGGCGTCGCAGATTTTTCGCTGGCTCCATATGTGATCATATGGATCTTTTTATATCCATTTGAGAAGTCTGTGTATCTTGTCTATGCATCTTCATCTGGAATGTTGTTTCTCTTGAGATACATCTTCTGGGGAAATCTATTTCTCTCACAGATCATAGCAATTTTAATCGGCATAGCCACTTCAATGATCTCTTCTTCTGGAGATCTTATCATAATATTAAAAAGATCTTTCCTGACATCACTGGTCTCTACTCTCGTCATGACGGCATTCGTCTTATTCATAGAATTAATTGGCAAGAGAAATGGGGTGAAAACTTTTAAACTTGGGAGAGGATTTATAAAGACATGGATCTTTGATGACACCAAGGATCTTGAGAATGTTCTTGAGGAGAATTCTATCAAAAAAGATATAAAGATCAAAATAATGATCTTTAGGAGAAAAGTTAGAGATATACTTCTTATATTCCCAGGCTTTCACTTCGGGCCTTTTAAAAAAGCAGGATCTTCAGACGCTGTTTATATTTTTGATGAAGCATTAAAAGATGTTGGCGACACGCTTGTTTTTCACACGATAGGCTCTCATGAGAATAATATTGTGAGAAGATCTTATGTTAAGAATATTGCAGAAGTATTGAGAAAAGATCTTTCAGATCATGATGATAAAAATATTGATCACAGGCTTGTTAAAGTTGCAACTCTAAGAACAAATGATCATTGGATGATCTATGTTTTTTATAGTGAAGAGAAAGATTGTGTCTCAACAATATTTGTTAATGAGGAAGGATCTGATGATGTTCCTGAGAGAGAGATGACAGATATAATCGAGTATGCTGATAAAAAAAGTATCAAAATAATGTTTGCTGATGCACACAGTTTTTATGGGAGAAGATCTCTCAGCTATGAATCTCTCAAAAGATCTCTTCGAAAGATCATTGATGCTGAAGACATTAAGATGAGCATTGTTAAGAGAGTGGGGTTCGGCTCTGCCTATATGAGGCATTCATGTGGTGGAGTATGTAATGGATTGATCAAGGCTTTGATTATTGAGACGTCTGATGGAAAAGATCTTTTGATATACATATATGGAAACAACATGATAAAATCTACAAATGATTTTATAAGAAGATATTTCAGAGAGAAAGGTTTTAGAGAGGTTCTGATAGTAACTCCTGATGACCACAGCTGTGCGGCGACGAGCGTAGGAGATCCTTATACAGCCGTCAGATTATGTGATGAGCTTCTCAAAACTATTGAGAGAGCCGTGTCTGAGGCTGAGAAAGATCTTTCTGAATACTCTGTTTATTGTTTTGAAAAAAGTTTTGATAAGATCCCTGTGATGGGAGAGTCTGTGTGGAGTTACATTAAGAGTGTTGAGGTTCTAGGCCCTATAACTCCTAGGCTCTGGATGCTTTTTCTATTGATAAGCGGGGTTTTATCAGTTTTAATAAAGATCTGAGAAATAATTTAATATGTTTTAAGCCTATATATCAGTGGCGTATCTAAATGATAGATCTGCTTCAATACGCAGTTGACTACGCGAGAAGTCTAGGAGCATCATATGCTGAGGCTCGTTATCATTCTCACAAAAGTTTTGGCATAACATCTAGAAATGGTCTTCTAGTCAGCAGCGGGTCTAGCATTAGCAGAGGCGTAGGTGTGAGAGTTGTTGTCGAAGGATCCTTAGGTTTCGCATCTACTAACAAGATTGATAGAGAGAGCCTGAGAAACGCGGTTGAGAAGGCTGTCAATATCGCGAGGTCTTCTTCAAAGATTCTTAAAGTAAAGATCTTGTTCTCTCGAGAGAGACTTGGGAGAGCCAGATATAATGTTCCTCAGAGAAAATCTTTTGAGAATATATCTCTGGAGGAGAAGATCTCTCTTCACAAAGATCTTGCTAAGAGTGTTGCTGAGAAGATTAGAGAGAGCAAGCTTGCCACATTAGTCTTCTCATATAATGAAGATGTTGAGGAAAAGATCATTTTAAATAGTGACGGAGCTTATGTTGAGAGCCAGATTCCTAGGGTCAGCGGTTTCATAAATATTGTGTTGGCTCATCCTCAGAGAGGGACTATACAGAAGTCTGAGAGCATCGGGGCTGTGGGAGGTTATGAAAAGATTGAGGAGGAGGATCTTTTGAATAAAATGTCTTCTCTCACAGAGACTATGGAGAAGATCCTTTTGAAAGGTAAAGAGCCTCCTAAAGATCCTGTTGACATAGTCTTAGGCTCAGAGGTTGTAGGTCTTGTCATGCATGAGAGCATTGGCCATCCCTTTGAGGCTGACAGGATCCTTGGTAGAGAAGCTGCACAGGCGGGCGAGAGCTATGCCAGGCCTGACATGTTAGGTTCTGAGAGAATTGGAAACAGATATGCAACTGTAATTGATGACCCTACGATCCCAGGATCATACGGCTTCTATCTATATGATGAAGAGGGTGTTGCCGCAAGACCTAAATATCTTCTGAGAGAAGGAGTTGTAAATGAGTTTCTACATAACAGAGCCACAGCAACATTATTCAACGTCTCTAGCAATGGATCTTCAAGAGCGATGGACTATAGATCTGAGCCTATAATAAGAATGAGCAACACATATCTACAGCCTGGAGACAGAAGTTTTGAAGAACTTATAGAAGACATTAGATACGGTGTGTATATAAAGAGTTATATGGAGTGGAATATTGACGACACCAGATGGGGACAGAGATACGGAGGTTTAGAGGCCTATGAGATCGTAGATGGAGAGCTGAGAGATTTCATTAGAAATCCTGTGATAGAGTTTACTACAAAACAATTCTTCTCTAATATAATTGCTAAATCAAAAGATCTTAGGTTTTACGCTGGGACATGTGGAAAAGGAGAGCCTTCGCAAGGAGTTCCCGTCTGGCTTGGGGGGCCTGACGTTAGATTATCAAAAATGAGACTGGGGGTGATCGGGTTATGACACATGTGTTAAGTGATCTTGTCAAAAGACTTAGCTCTGCAGGTTTTGACGAAGTCATAATCTCTATGGAGTATGTTGACAGAACTATGGTTAAGATAGCTAATTCACAGCCTTCGGTTGCACAAAGCTGGAGTGAGGTTCTCATAGATCTTTACTTAACTAAGGATAAGAAGATTCTTGTCACATCTATGACAACGTCAGATCTTGATGAGATACTTAGAGAGACCCCCAGACTTCTTGAGCAGATAAACTCTTTAGAGCCTTCATTTATATATGCCAAGATCCCTGAGCCAGATAGAGAAGTGTCTCCTCTAACGAATCTTGTTAAAAACTCTACAATGAAGTTTATGGAGGATCCAGGTGTTTATGCAGAGATCCTTGTTAACAAAGCTCATGAGGAGGGTGGTGAGAGAGTTGCCGGGGCGTTAGATGGTTATTTCAAGAGAAGATGTATAGCTACTAGCAATGGATTTGAGAAATGTGAAGACTCCACAGGATTCACAGTTTATGCAAGAGTGTTTGTGAGAGACTCCTCTGGACACTGGGGATACGGAGGATCAGGATTTGATCCTAGGGATATTGAGGAGGTTGCGACGAAAGCAGCTTATTACGCTAAAGAGGCTTCGAGAGCAAAATCTATGAATTTAGATCCTGGGAGATATAACGTTGTTTTGACGCCTCTTGTCTTAGGAAACTTTATTGATTATATATCAATGGCTTTATCAGGTCTAGGAAAGATCCTTGGGACATCATTTTTCGCAAAGAATAATCCTGGGGATCAGATTGCCAATGAAATGTTCACTCTGAAAGATCTTCCTCATAGAGATGATATGATGAGCTCAACAGCATTTGACGATGAGGGGCTGGCTACGAGAGACAACATTCTTATAGAGAGAGGCGTTCTGAAGAGTTTTATTCATAACACGAAGACAGCAACAATTCTTGAGACAAGATCTACTGCAAACGCAGGATGGATCATGCCTAGGCCGTGGAACCTGAGAGTTGAGCCTGGAGATTTTGATGAAGAAGAGCTTGTGAGAGAGTTGAGAAGAGGATTATTGATAAACAACAACTGGTACACAAGATATCAGAATGTTGTGGAGGGACAGTTCTCCACAGTGACTAGAGACGCTGTTCTCGTGATAGAAAATGGAGAAGTGGCAGGATCTGTCAAGAGAGTTAGGATCGCAGACTCTTTCCCAAGTCTTCTAAGAAACATAAGAGGACTGGGAAAAAGACTTTACAAAACAAGATGGTGGGAGATAAGAAGATCTGTAGAGCTTCCATATATAATGATTGAGAATGTGAACATTACAAAGCCAGAGTAATATGAATTTATAATAATTTTGCTAGAAATCATGCGAAAAACTTATCTTTTTTCTATATTATAGATATCATTTTATGACAGATCTTTTTTAATTGCCTCTTTAGATCTTAGGGAAGCTTTATCTCATGACTGAATTTTATATACTTAAATATAGAGGATAATCTTGAAAATGTTTTATTTAGCTTATATTAATATTTTAAATCAACAAATCAACTATATTAATCATAGAACTATGTGAGATTGTACAGAAAAAGTTTAAATATTTGTCTAAAAATAATGTTGTCGGCGGTGAATTTGAAGATATCTACCGGTGTTCTCATAGCCATTCTTATAATTCTAATAATCTCTCTAGGATCTGTTGCGGCGTGGTTTGCAAAAATACAGCTGTATAATTCTGCAAGACCTATTTCATCATTTGTTTTTCTCATATTTCTAATGCTAGCAGGATATTTGTCAATCAATCATGTGAGAGAAGGTGGAGAGATTCATGTGAGAGAGATACCTGCTTTCAGCGCCATAGAAGAGGGGGTTGCTCGTTCTGTGGAGATGGGCAGACCTATTCATATGACTATAGGCTTTGGCAGTATAGCAGGCTCAATGGCTCCTCAATACATAGCTGGTCTTGGAGTTCTTTCACATGTTGCAAGACTCGCAGGTAAATATGGTGCAAGACTTATTGCAACTCTAGGCGTTCCTGAGGTTATTGCGTCAGTTGAGGAGATAGTTAAAGAAGGATATGCCTCAGGCGGTAGACCAGAGCTTTTTGATCCTGTGTATAACGTCAGATATCTCACTGACCAACAGTTTGCTTATGCCTCAGCAGTTCAGGCGATAATAGTTAGAGAAAGAGTTGGTGCAAACATTGTTGTAGGACCGTTCTATGCAGAATCTCTGATATTTATGGAGGCGGGAAACATGGTGGGAGCTTTTCAAGTGGCGGGAACAGCTCGTGAGACTCAGATACCATTTTTCGTGTTAGCTGCTGACTACGCGTTTATTGGTGAGGAGATTTTTGCTGCAGGCGCAATGGCTTCTGGCGATAAAGAGTCTTTGGCATCAATACAAGGACAAGACGTAGGTAAGCTGGCTACGATAATATTGATAGTATTAGGCATACTGTTTCTAGCCTTTGGCATTAACATGAGTTCATGGTTGAATTGGGTTTGGAAGCCGGGGTGAGAAGATATGAGTCTTACAATCAGAAGATTCATACCTCAAACGATCGTCTCGATAATTCTGATAATAATGATAATATTCTATTACTTCTATATAAACAAGAGTGTTTCAGACGCTTTCACAACATGGGATAAAGCTTTAAGTGATTGGGCAGTGATCATAACATCATTCACATTGATAATCGGAGGTATAGATCTGCTTCGTTATCATTTGGTTCAGATTAAAAAGATCGGTGTTAAACAGCTGCCTTTCAGCGGCACGACCATAGCATTAGAGATTATAATGGTGATATTTGCATTGATAGGTCTATACTATAGTTATGTGTATCCTAAGCTCGGCATAACAATTACTACACAACCACAGTTCACATGGCTATACACTTATCTATATGCTCCAACTGACTCAGCAGTATATTCTATATTATTATTCTATATAGCCTCTGCATCTTATAGAGCATTTATTGCGAGAAATCCTATGGCAACACTTCTTCTAATAACTGCTATAGTAATAATGTTAGGCAATACAAGTCTCGGAAATCTTATATGGCCAGGATTTCTTCCTCTACGAGACTGGATCATGACTGTGCCAAACACAGCGGCTTTCAGACCTATAACTATGGGCGTTGGTTTCGGAACAATAATACTAGGCTTGAGACTAATCATGTGGCGTGAAGTAAGCTGGCTGGGGAGGAGAGAGTGATATGAGCGTAATAAATGTGATCGATAGAATATTTGGATCAAGATATGTCTTATATCTAGTTTTGATCATAGCATTAATATATCCGCTGATATTTCCGATAGGTATTCCAATACAGATCTCTAGTAGAACACTTGCTGTATATAATTATATACAACATCTTAAGCCTGGTTGCCACGTCTATATGGAGCTCTACTATGAGGTTGCTGCGAGAGGAGAGTTGGAGCCCAATGCGATCGCATTGATCAAACAATTATTTGATAAAGACTGTAAAATAGTGTTTGTATCAACAATGAGCACAGGACCTTTGATATTCTCTCTGCTAAAGTCAAGTGCTCCTGACGTCTTTGCCAACAAGACATATGGAGTAGACTATGTGTTTCTCGGCTATGTAAGTGGTGGAGAGGCGGCTGTTGCCTCATTAGCAAAAAGTATTAAAGGAACCGTCACTGTCGATAACTATGGCAATCCAGTTGATAAGTTGCCTCTGTTAAAAGAAGTTGATAAAGCAACAGATTTTGATCTAGCAATAATAGTCTCCTCAGGAACTGACACATTTAATTACTATGTGAGACAATGGTATACCCCATATGGTACGCCGCTATTATTTGTTGCTTTAAGCGTCATAGCACCATCTATAGAGCCTTTTGTAAGTGCTAAACAGGCTATAGGAATGCTAGTTGGACAGAGAAGCGCTGCCGAATATGAGCTTCTAGTGGGAAGAAAAGGTCTCGGAATAGCTTCTATGGATTCACAGAGCCTGTCTCATTTCGTGATCCTTATATTCATAATAGTGGGAAACATTGTGTATTGGAGTAAGAGATTAGAGGCTAAGAAAGCTAAAGGCGGTGGGAGGTGAGGATAAGATGGTCTCTTGGGAGATCATAGGCGCATGGATCGCGGCTTTCATAGTAATCTGGATCTATAGCTTTGCATTCAGAGACAATGTTTTCTACAAACTTGCTGAACATATATTCGTCGGCACGGCAGCCGGATATTCAATAGCTCTGGCTATTGACAGCTTAAACAGAGTCGCGATAAAAAGCTTGATCACTCAGCCAACAGTCTCATGGCATTATATAATACCTATCATCTTAGGCATGTTGATGTTCTTCAAATACTCAAGAAAATATTATTGGCTGGCCAGATATGGTGTGGCGATTAATGTGGCAGTGGGAGCAGCATTAGCTGTCAGAACAATACCTATGGCGAACATAATCAGACAGATACAGGCTGCGTTAACGCCTCTATGGGGTTCAGATCCTATTAAACTAGTTAATAACTGGCTTATGTTCTTGATAACAGTAGGAGGCTTAACATACTTCCTCTTCACAATATTTCCACCGAAACCAGCTCCTGGAAGAACATCAGCAACATACACATTATATAGAGCTCTCTATCTAATAGGCATTTATGGAATGATGGTCGGTTTTGGAGCACTCTTTGCTAACACGATAGTAACGAGAGTAGGATTTGTGATCTCTATATATCTAATATATCTACAGCCATATATTATTGCGACTATAATAGGCGTAATATTAGCCGCAATAGGAATATTAATAGAGGTTAGAAGGAGGTCTAAATGAGCAGAAACGAGATGATTAACGAAGATCAGCTGATAGAGAATTTAGCTAGAAAAATTGTTGATATGAAGATGGATTCTGTGGCAATATTTCTCTTAGAATCATTCGGTCCTATGGGCAGACTCTGGTCTCAGATAGCTCTTTTATATCTACAGCCTTTATTAATACTTCTAGGTTCATACGGCAATTATCTTCTTAAAATACTTGAAGATCCTGTCAAAGTTGAGAAACTGATTAAACGTATTGAAGAGCTAAGATCCTGAGAACATCCAAAGATTCTGTTAAACAAATTTATTTTTAACAATCTATGTCTAAGATGATCTTCACGAGTTTTATTCTCATGAAGACAAATTCTCAACGGGACACCTCATGAGAAAAACAGATGATAAAGCACCTAATGATGAATACAGGAATAAATTAAGACTTTCTTCTAGAGCGTATCAATATAAGGTTCGTAAGATTCAGGTGACAAATGATAAACTGATTTTTATTGGAAAAAATTTTGAGAAAGAGATAAATCTTGAGGATATAGAGAAGATAGGTATCGAAAGATCTTTTAACAAGATTTTGGTTATCTTAACTATAGCTGTGGCGTTATTAACATTATTCTCTCAAGATCTTCCTCATCTGATTACACTTTTAATCACGTTAGCCATAACATTGGCATATAGAGAAGAGAATGTGTTAATAAAAGTTAGAGGAGAAGATAGATTGTTAAGATTAAAAATCTTGGATCATAGGGAGATAAGAGCTTTAGCCAAGGCTCTTAATGAAAGAAGATAGATTTATTCGCTACTTATAATCTCTATATTAGCTCTTGGAACCGTTATTATTCTCCCATCACTTAGACGTATTTTTACAATACGCACAGGAGACTCTGTCTCTATCTTATGTAGCTCCACAGGAAGCTCTACCACGGTGCCTATAGCACCGAAATATGGATATCTTATGACTCTTACAATACTTCCTATCTTCACTTTGTCGCTCTCTTTAGTCTCAATCTCTTCTTTTATATAACTCTCTTCTAAAGGAATGATCACTTCGGGTCTTATCACGCCAGCTCTCACTTGAGTTGCACCATTTATCGCAGCCTCTCTACCTTCATTTTGTTTAAGTATGTTAAATACTCTATCAGACATCGCCAGCTTCGCGAATCCCTCGGTTAATATAAGGGTGAATCCCATGTTTTCTCTCCCTGTTATCGCGACGCCAATCTTATATCCTATGATCCTTTCTATATCAGCTATGTTAGCTCCTCCTACTATGATTCCTTTGACACCGATCTTCCGAGCTTTAACTAGAGCATCATAAGTCACAAATGATCCTCCTACAATAATCTTTCCTGCGTAAGATTCATCTATTTTCTTCTCGTCGAGCACTTCATCTGGTCTCGAGACTGCCAACGAGATCTCGCCATGTCTCTCTCCTCCGAAACCTATTATCCCCTGGACGTATGCTGCTGGAGTCTGTATTACAGCTGCCTCGCCAGGTATCACATCCTTGACTATTCCTCTGATATAAGCTGTGACCTCAACAACCTTAGGCAACTCTCTGACTATCACATGTCCTGTGAGCTCATTGATATTCTCTATAGTTCCATCAATAGGCGCCGCAACTTCTCTCTTCATAAGACCAAAGAATGCTGTGTATCTTGCAATAATATCTCCCTTCTTAACTCTGTCGCCTGGTTTTACAGTCATATATCTAGACACCTCTTCAGGCTCAACACCTAACATCTCTGAAACCTTTACTATATAAGGTGCTCCTTCTAAAACACTTCTCCCAATAATTGTGTCGAAATCTACTTTCTGCCCTTTGTCTACTAAGATCTCTCCTTTTACTGGAAGACTTCTTATTTTAGTCACTAATGTCATAGGACTTGCCGCAAGCCCTGGTGTATAGGCGAAACTCTCTTCACTCATTGCGTAGTCATCTCCTCAAAATTCTCTGGATAAAGTCTCATAGATTTAAACCAGCTTTTCAATAGATTTATCTGTTTATCTCTCTCCCTCAGAGATATAACAGGTCTTCCTCTTCCATCGAAGACTAGGCCGACAACTCCTCCACGTATTTTTCTGCTGATTCTCTTGCCGAAGCCTGCGCCAAAATCAAAATATTTAGTTGGAGAGACTGTCACTGTAACCTCTGTATCTTGTGAAACATCTATTCTCTTGATCTCGCCGAAGTTTAATGTGAACGATTCTTTTCTGCCGTCATTATACTCTATAGTTATGTCTGCGATTTTATCTCCTATATCTCCTGATCCTCTGCCTGCCACAACAGTTCCTAGAGGAACTAGACATTCTCTCTCAAAGATCTCTATTGCAATATCTCTGTACAGCTTTGATAAAACTCCTAAATGAGGTATCATGAATACGCTGTCTTGCATGATATATGTGAAACCTACTGGTTGAAAAGCGTCTATCAAGATCATCATTGATTGAGATCTTCTCGGGGCTCTAGAGAGGAGTCCTCCTGTACCTATTATATAATCGATCCTTCTCATATCTATATAAGTCTCTTCCTCTCTCACCTCCTCAAATATATCTGATATAGTCCTCTCTTTCTTAACTCCCTTAAGCTCTCTAGCTAGATATTTATGATGATTAAAACCCATTCTAATAGCCTCTCTCGCTACTGCATGTTCAACTATTAGATCTGTTAATGTCATAGGTATTGTTGTGGGTCTAATCATCTTATTATAAATAATATTTCTAATAACATCGTCATCAAGATCCAACGGTATCCATCTCTTAATATTTTCGATCCCTGCTTCTTTCAAGACGTTTCCAATACTATAGCTCATACCTAAATTAGCACTGACAGTTCTTAAGAATCTTCCGTCAAAATATGAGTATATATTTGTTGTCGCACCTCCTAATCCTACTCCTAAGACATTAACTTTTCTAGTCTCAGCAAAAGTTCTTATCATAAGACCTTCCGCGGCTGGGGTAGGCATGATATCTGTTGAAACAAGTTTCATAAGCTTCTCATAACCAGGTGCGTGAGCCATGACATGTTCCATAAAAAGCTCTAATATCATATTTCTTGCAGGCTCAACATTCTCAACCTCGATCTGAGGTCTTATATTATCAACAATCCTTAGATCAAAATAATCCCGTGGGAAGATCTTCTTTATGTCTTCTCTAGCATCTTTATTACCAGCATATACTATAGGAAGTTTATAAGAGGCGCCGAACCTAGGCTTAGGTTTCGCCATAGCTATTATCTCAGCAATCTCTTTAACATGAGTGACATCTCCACCGTCGGTTCCTCCAGCGATCAACACTATATCAGGTCTTAAAAATCTTACAATATTTATCTTCTCAAAAGGCTCTCTGCCATCATCTACAGATAAAACATCCATAATGATTGCTCCAGCTCCTAAAGCAGCTCTCTGAGCACTCTCAGCCGTTATGGTTTTGACTACGCCTGCCACCAACATCTGAAGCCCTCCACCGGCACTGCTTGTTGACACATATATGTCGATACCTTCTCTACCTCCTCTATAAGGCATGATGAATCTGAGCTCTTCACTAGAGTCATCTAGGATCTTATGACCAGTCAACTCCTCAACTTCTCTAACAGCATTTCTCACACCTTTAGTGACATCTTCAACAGGCTTCTCGACAGTTGTAGGAGCCTCTCCACTTGCTAAGAATCTCCACTCATTATTTATTTTACCAAAAAATCTAGCCTTAGTAGTTGTGCTACCCACATCAGTTGCAAGTATGAACCGAGGCTCAGAAGAAAGCGTCAAAAAAGATTTTTTAACTTCAGAACTCAGTGTCGTACCACCGTTATTTATGAATACTTCTAAGCTTTTTTAACTTTTAACATAACATGAAAATTGAACATGAAAATAACTTATTAAAGTTGATGAGAACTTTTCTCAATATAAATGTGTAGATTTAGATTATACAAAGATAGCTTCAATTGCTCAATTATTTTCAAAAGTTTATATTATAGAAGATGTAGATATAAATGTTATTATCAAAGCATCATTAATAACAAGCGACTTTTTAAAACATGAGATGTCTTATAATATAACTGATGTTATAAATGCGGCAATTTCATTGATCAAAAATATACCGATATTAACTGACGATCCAGAGAGATATAAAGCCTATTTAAAATATGGAATTATCGCATATTCCATCGAGGAGTTAATTAACAGATTTAAGAAACTACTTGAGGAAGAGAAAGATAGAAGACAATAATAAAAATCAATATTGTTCAAATAGAGAACTTAGACGGTAACTTTTTTGAACAAGTTTTCCATGATTAAACTTAGATCATAATATTTCAACATCATATATGTCATTAAAAGTTGTTTTAACACATATTTAGATTCCTAGGTAGACCTTTCTGATTTCTTCGTCTTGTATCAGTTCTACGGCCTTTCCTTCTCTTACTACTCTCCCTGTCTCAAGAACATATACATAGTCTGATACTTCAAAAGCTTTTGCAGCATTCTGTTCAGCTAGTAATATTGTTATTTTCTCTGATTCTTTTAAAGTTTTTATATGTTCATATACTGTATCAATGATCTTTGGTGCAAGACCTAGGCTCGGTTCGTCTATGAGAAGAAGCCTGGGCTCTGCCATGAGAGCTCTTGCTATTGCTAACATCTGTTGTTCTCCTCCGCTTAACGTCCCAGCTTTCTGATGAAGTCTCTCCTTTAGTATCGGAAATATTGTGAGGATCCTTTCTAAATTATCTTTAAATCTCTCTCTAGCTTTCTTATTGTATGAGCCTAACAATAAGTTTTCGTATACTGTTAGATAAGGAAATAATCTTCTCCCCTCTGGCACATGAATTATGCCTAGCTCAACTATCTCATGAGGTTGTAAACCTACGATCTCTTTATCTTCATATTTTATAGATCCTTTCATAGGTCTCAGAATACCTGATATTGTTTTTAAAAGAGTTGTTTTTCCAGATCCGTTGGGTCCTATTAATGCTGTTATTGATCCATGATCAACCTTTAGACTGATCTCTCTAAGGATCTGTACCTTCCCATAATATACATCTAAAGAGTTTATCACAAGACTCATAATATACACCAGACTTTTTATCACGTTTTGCTTGTCTCAAGATATTTTTTAAATCCTTCTCCTAGATAAGCCTCGATAACCTTAGGATCTTTAGATATCTTCTCTGGAGGCCCCTCAGCAATGACGTTTCCATAGTTCAAAACAATTACTCTCTCGGAGATCTTCATTATCGCTCTCATAACATGTTCAATCATCATTATAGTCACGCCTGACTCATGAATCTTCTTTAAAATAGCCAGCGTCTTGTCAATCTCTGCAGGACTATGTCCCGCCAAAACCTCGTCTAAGAGAAGCAACTTCGGGTCTCCCACAATTGCTCTGGCAAGCTCAAGTCTTCTCTTCTCAACAGCATTAAGATCTTTAGCTAAAACATCTCTTCTACTCCAAAGATCTAAGAGACTTAACACCTTCTCAGTTTTATCTCTCGCCTCATCAACGTCTTTGCTTCTTGGGAGAGCATATATCAACACATTATCATATACTGATAGATTCTCGAGAGGCTTCATTATCTGAAAAGTTCTTGCAACGCCTAGTCTAGCAATTTTATAAGGCGGCATGCCTGTTATATCTTTGTCCATATAAATGATCCTTCCTTTGTCAGGTTTTATAAATCCTGTTATCACGTTGAAGAGAGTAGTCTTTCCAGAGCCGTTTGGACCTATGATCCCTAGAAACTCTTTCTCATAGACATCTACACTGACGTTGTTAAGAGCTATCACACCACCGAATCTTTTAGTGACATTCTCGACTTTGAGAATAGTCTTCATCTATATCTACCTCTTAAAAATCTTTTTAAAACATCCATTAATCCTCCAGGAGCATATAAAGATAGTATCAAAAGGATCACGCCATAGATCAGAAGATGTAAACCAAAGAATCTTGCTCCATAAGCTCCTCCTATCAATGCTCTTGTATACTCTGCTATGGGAGTGACGATCAATGCTCCTAGTAATGGTCCTGCGAAACTATATACTCCGCCTACTATAGCTATGAGACATATCTGTACTGAAATGAATAGATCCATTACGCTGAAAGGATCTATATATCTATATCTTATAGCATATAAAGCTCCTGCAACACCTGTGAAAAATCCGCTTAAAACCATGGCTATCATCTTATATTTAAAAGGATTCAAGCCTATCGTCATGGTGGTCTCTTCACTCTCTCTAATACTCTGAAGATAATATCCGATCCTTCCTCTGATTATTAGAAACATTATAAATATGCTTATCACAAGTATCAACACAGCAACATAGTTGTAATATATAGACTCTATGAAATATATCCATGCAAAAGAGTATTCTTTTCTCGCAAGCTCAACACCTCTTGCAGCGCCAACATAATCCCAGTTGTTGAAAAAAAGTTTTAAGGCTTCTCCAACTGCGATAGTCGCCAGTGCAAACCAATGTCCTCTTAATCTTAGAAGTGGGAAAGAGATTATTAATGCAAATAATGATGCTATTGCTCCTCCAAGCCATATGCCTATCCATGGAGACAATCCATTGTTATAGCTTAACGCTAGAGTATATGCTCCTATTCCAAAAAATGCTGCATGGCCGAAACTTATTAATCCTGTGAAACCTCCCATTATATTCCATGCTGTTGAAGAGATCATATATAAAGATGCTAGAAACAATGCGTTTAAAAAGAAATAATTGTTATATACAAGAGGCATGATCAATAGCAACAATATTGTTATAAGGATTATCATAAGATCAATATCTCTCTTAATGTTCTCTATCTTAAACATATGATCACCTTGAGAATATTCCTGTCGGTTTTATCAGAAGTATCGCTAGAAAGACAATGTATACGAGAATATCTTTCATGCTGGGAGTCATGATCAATGCACCGATACTTTGTAACACGCCTATTATCACAGCACCTATTGCCGGGCCTAGAATGTTTCCGAATCCTCCTAAGACTACTGATATAAAAGCTATTAATGTGAAAGGAACTCCCATCTCAGGAAACACATAATAGAATGATGTTAGAAGAGCTCCACCGATCCCTGCGAGTCCAGCTCCCAATCCAAATGCTATGGCATACACCTTCTTAATATCTATGCCCATAAGCTGTGCTGCAGTCTTATCTTGTGATAAAGCTCTCATTGCGGTCCCCAGATAAGTTCTTGTTAGAAATAGATGAAGCAGTATTGTTGCTATGATCACTATTGTTGTAGCAAAAAGTTTTACTATGCTTATCTTGATGCCGTATAGATCTATTGTAGCCTCTGAATACCATGTTGTCGCAGATCTTATGTCTGGGCCGAAAGCTACGAAGAATCCATTTCTAATTATAAGTAATAAAGCGAATGTTGCAAAGATCTGTGCTAAAAAAGGTGCCTCTAAGATCCTGTTTATAATTCCTTTCTGAACTAAATAGCCTAGTCCGAATGTTGTTAAAAAAGCCAGTGGAATTGATATGAGAGGATCTATGCCTAAATATATAAATAAAAAATATGATAGAAAAGATGCTATCATGAGAAATTCTCCATGAGCAAAATTAATGATCTCTACGATGCCCCAGATCATTGCAAGTCCGATAGCTATTAACGCATATAAAGATCCCATTAAAAGACCGTCGACTATAGCTTGTGCAAAAATTATTTCAGAAGACATGTAAAAAACCTCTTTTATTATATCATCTTATGATGGTCTCTCAGACCATTTAGGCATTGGAAATAGAGGAGTTCTAGTAGCATACTCAGGAGGCCACACAGTATGATACTTACCGTCGTCAGGCATCATTTGAACAATTATTCCTTTAGCTCTTATATTCTGTCCTGTCTCATCGAATTTTACGCCGTCCCAAGGCACAGGGAGAACTCCTCTACCGATATCTATGTTTCTCAGTGCATCTCTTAACACAGCTCTGAAAGTCTTCAGATCTGTTGGACTAGCTTTTTTGCCAGCCTCTTCTAATGCGTAATAAAGAACCCAGACAGCAACATAATTTCTTACAATACTTCCATCCATATCAATCCCATATTTAGCCTTGAATCTATCGTTAACATCTTTAAGACCGGGAACTTTCTCAAATAGATCCCAGTTAAATACTTCTCTGCTAAACACGTAATAGCCTAAGGGGCCGACCTCTTTTATATAGGCAGGATTTATATATCCAGCATCTTGTGCAAGAACTGCTTTAGGATTGAAGTCTAGTTTCTTCATAGTCTTCTGAATCAATATTGCATCAGTTAGATAGCCTGCCACCAAAAGCACGTCGGGATTGGCAGCTTTTAATCTTGTTATCTCTGAGTCTAATGTCGGAGTGCCGCTTCTAAATGATATTGACTCAACAATTTTAAATCCAGCCTCTGTCATATACTTCTTCCAGGCCTCAGCAGTTGCAGAGCCCCACTCACTGTCTTCATATAGGATTGCTACAGTCTTTATAGAACCTGGATAAGTGGTGTTTAGATATTTAAGAAATTCTGCGTGTTGTTTTGAGAAAAGATCGTCGTCAGCAGTTGTTCTGAAAAACCATTGAAGACCTCTTCTGGTCAAGATTGGTGATGTAGAGTCTCCATTTAGACATGGCGTGGCCAGTCTCTCACACACATCACTTACTGTTTTGGTATTAGAGCTTGCGTAAGCTCCTATGACCGCGACAACGTTTTCCACAGATATAAGTCTCTCGGCCTCTCTAGCGGCTGTAGAAGGATCTCCTGCGCTGTCTCCGATGACAAGTGTTATATTTGCTCCTCCAAGACTTTTGATTCCTCCTCTACTATTTATCTCTTCCACAGCAAATTGTGCACCCCACAGATTATATTTTCCTATAGTGCTCATGCTACCAGAGAGAGGCTGTATAATGCCTACTTTAACCTCAGAAACTTTATATGTAGGTTTATACAATATATTCATTGCTAAAAGATATCCTCCTACAGCCGCGACTACTATTATAATTATTAATGATATAAGTAATGTTGTTCTTGATATTCCTCTCAGAATATTTATATTAACCATATATAATTCACCAATTATTCACATATTAATAAAGCTTTTATATTTTAATATATCGTGTCACTTTGGATGCATCATATGTATGGCTGGAGAGCTAGAATAGGTCTTATAATTCCTTCTTCAAACACCACTATGGAGTCTGAGCTTCATAAAATAGCTCCTGAAGGCGTCTCGATACATACTTCTAGAATACCTCTTAAAGAGGTTACTAGAGAAGCTCTTTTCGAGATGGAGAAACATTCTCTGAGAGCTGCTATAGAGCTTGCTGATGCAGATGTAGACATAATATTATATGGATGCACCACTGGAAGTCTTGTGGGAGGACCTGGTTATGATAAGATGATCTCTGAGAAGATTGAGAAGACTGTTAACAAGCCTGTTGTTGCTACTGCAACTGCTGTTGTAAATGCTCTTGAGGCTGTTAAAGCTAGAAAAATAGTTGTTGCAACACCTTATATTGATGAGCTTAATGATGATGAGAAAAGATTTTTAGAGGCTCACGGATTTGAGGTTCTGAAGATTAAAGGACTAGGGATCAGAAGTAATCTAGAGATTGGCAGAATAACTCCTTGGCAGGTCTATAGATTTGCTAAGACTGTCTATGTGAGAGATGCTGATGCTCTCTTCATCAGCTGTACTAATCTCAGAACTATTGAGATAATAGATCTTTTGGAGAAAGATCTTGAGATTCCTGTGATAACAAGTAATCAGGCATCTCTCTGGGCTGTGTTGAGAAGATTAGGTATTAAAGACAAGATCCATGGCTATGGAAAACTATTTTTAATCTAGAAAATATCTTTAGGAGGCTTTGTAAAATATTGATTGTTGCAGTCGATGTCGGAGGAACTTTCACAGATTTTGTCTTTCTAGATGAGAAAGGTGAGGTGAGCACCCTAAAAATATTGTCTACACCTAGAGAGCCTGAGAAGGCTGTGTTAAAAGGTCTTGAAGACAAGATTTTCAATGAGGTTGTCCACGCATCTACCATAGGAACAAACGCTCTCCTGGGACAGAAAGGTCTTGAGATCCCTAGAGTAGCTCTTTTTGTGACAAAAGGCTTTAGAGATATAATTGAGATTGGTAGACAGAACAGACCTAGGCTATATGATCTTTATTTTGAGAAGCCGAGGCCTCTGGTTCCTAGAGAGCTTAGATTTGAGATTAATGAGAGAACATTATATACTGGAGAGATCCTTAGAAAAGTAGATCGTGATGAGATAAGTTTTTTCACTGACAAAGCCGTTGAGATGGGTGCTGTAAGTGTTGCAGTATCATTTCTACACTCATATGCTAATCCTTATAACGAGATTGTTGCTGGAGAAGTTCTTAAGAAGAAGTTTAGATATGTCACACTTTCACATGAGGTTGCGTGGGAGCCTCGTGAATATGAGAGAACAAGCACAGCCGTCGTAAACGCAGCATTGATGCCTGTGGTAAGCAGCTATCTTGAGAAGCTTAACAGCTATATAGAGTCTCGTGGAGCTAAGCTTTACGTAATGTCAAGCTCTGGAGGACTTGTCAATATTGATGAAGCTGTTAAAAGACCTGTTCAAATAATTGAGTCAGGTCCTGCAGGCGGAGTGGTTTCCGCGGCAGAGTTCGCAAGATTATTAGGTCTCGAGAAGGTGATCTCTTTCGACATGGGAGGGACAACTGCTAAGGCAGGCACTGTAATAGATTTCGAGCCTTATATGACCAGTGAATATGAGGTTGGTGGTGAGAGTCATTATGGAAGAATTGTCAAAGGATCTGGATATCCCGTCAGATTTCCATTTATAGATCTCTCTGAGGTCTCTGCAGGCGGAGGAACAATAATATGGAGAGATGAGGCAGGAGCATTAAGAGTAGGTCCTTTGAGTGCAGGCGCAGATCCGGGCCCAGTGTGTTATGGTAGAGGAGGTGTCGAGCCTACTATAACAGATGCAAATCTGATCCTTGGGAGAATACCTGACTATCTCTTAGGAGGTGAAATGCCTCTTGATAAAAAAGGTGCTTTAGAGGCCATGAGAAGACTTGGAGATCCTTATGAGATAGCTGAGACAGCTCTTGAAATGATCAATCTTGTCATGGCTAGAGGAATAAGACTTGTGACAGTTGAGAGAGGTCTTGACCCGGCTGATTTTGTTTTAATAGCATTCGGAGGCGCAGGTCCTCAACATGCTGCTTTTCTCGCTGAAGAGCTTGGTATAAAAAGAATTATTATTCCTCCGATGCCAGGAGTGTTCACAGCTCTTGGAATGTTGATGGCTGACTTCAGATTTGAAGTTAGAAAAGCTTTTCCGAAAGATCCTGAGGAGACTTTTCAAGAGCTTGAGAACAAACTTATGAATTTAAAGCCTGACTATTTCATTAGATATGCTGATGTGAGATACAGAGGACAGGGATGGGAGCTTACAGTGCCTGTGAGCAAGCCTGCAACAATTGATTCTATAAGAAAAGTTTTTGAAGAAAAACATATGGCTACATACGGCTTCAGACTTGATAAAGATATTGAGATTGTTGTTGTGAGAGTGTTTGGAGTAATAAAAAGATCAAAACCTACATTGAAAGATCCTTCTGTAGAGGGATCTCCAGAGGCCTCAGAGAGAGAAGTGTTCTTCAATGGATGGGTGAAAGCCTCAGTCTTTAATAGAGAAGATCTTCCTCTGGGATATAAGATAAAAGGGCCTGCACTCATCGTCGAGAAATACTCCACCACAGTAGTCCCTCCCAGATGGGAGGTTGTCGTAGGAAGATACGGAGTTCTGGAGATGAGATTATGAGTTGGGAGATTATTTATAAGGCTACTGAGTATATAGCTGAGGAGATAGGAGTTGCTTTAAAAAGATCTGCCTTCTCACCTAATATTAGAGAGAGAATGGATCATAGTATTGCAATCGTTGATCCTATGGGGAGAATAGTTGCACAAGCAGAACATATACCAGTTCACCTAGGATCTTTTTATATAGGCGTTAGAAATCTAATGAGATATCTTGATGAAGAAAAGATAGAGCTTGATGATGGAGATGTGATATTATCTAATGATCCTTATATAGTGGGCACACATCTTAATGATGTGATGATGTTCTCACCAGTGTACTACGAGGGGAGGCTAGTCGCATATATAGCTAGCAAAGCTCATTATGTCGACGTGGGAGGGCCTGTGCCAGCGTCTTTAAATCCTAATGCAAGAACAATCTTTGAGGAAGGCATGATCATACCTCCAGTAAAGATCGTGAGAAGAGGAGAGATGAATAAAGAGATTTTAAATATTATATTATCAAACTTTAAGACGCCTGATTATGCTCTCGGAGATATCAATGCTCAGATAGCCGCTGGATATGTTGGTAGACAGAGAATCAGAGAGCTTTTTGATAGATATAAGAATGTTCATGAGGCGTGGGAGAGAGCTATTGAATATAGTCGTAGAATAGTTGAGATAGAATATGAGAGATGGCCTTCGGGAGTCTATGAGGCTGAGGATTATATTGATTGGAGAGACAGGCTTTTTAGAATAAAGCTTAGTCTAAAGATCTCTGGAAAAGAGATTGAGGCCGACTATGATGGAACAGATCCACAGGTTGATCAGCCTATAAACGCCGTCTTAGGAGTGACTTTTTCAGCAACATCATTTGCCATAAGATGTGCATTAGCTAAAGATGTCCCAGTAAACCACGGGTTTTACTCGACAATCAATTTGAAAGCTCCTCTAGGAACAATTGTAAATCCTGTGAAGCCGGCTCCTGTGGGAGCTGGAAATCTTGAGACCAGCGATAGAATTGCAGATGTAGTGTTTCTAGCATTATCAAAAGCTTTGCCAGACAAGATCCCTGCAGCATCATCTGGCACAATGATGAATCTTATGATCGGAGGAGTTTATAAAGGAAGATACTGGTCATATTATGAGACGATCGGTGGAGGAACAGGAGCGAGACCTTATAAAGACGGCGTATCAGGAGTACATGTTAATATGACAAACACTCTCAACACACCTATAGAGATTGCTGAGAGAGAATATCCGATTATGTTCACTAGATACAGAATTAGAGAAGGCAGCGGAGGGAGAGGAAGATTTAGAGGAGGAGATGGAATAATAAGATCTTTGAAAGTAAATGCTTCAGCAACGCTATCAATAATGGCAACAAGATTCAGAACAAGACCGTGGGGTCTCGCCGGTGGAGAGCCTGGTCAATCTGCAAAAGTGACAATAATAAGATCCGGCGGGACAGCTCAAGAGATCACGTCAGAGACAGTCTATCTCGAGGCTGGCGACGAAGTAATTATCGAGACTCCCGGCGGAGGAGGATACGGATCTTTAGAATAAAGATTTTTTTCTATCTCTCATAATTCTTCTTATAAGTCTCATGCTTCTAATCTCAGATCTTTTTAGATATAATGATAATATTGCCAGTAGTAGAGATTGAAATCCTGCTAAAGTCAACATTATCGCTATGAGACCTTTGACAAAATATGTTATTCCAACAAAGAAATGATGATAAGCAACATATGCTCCAAGTATCAAGCCTGGGATTAACATTAAAGCTCCTGCGAAGAATAAGAGAAACGTTGGATTATATCTCCATGTCAACAATATTATGTCTCTAAAAATTCTTACTCCATCAATAATCTTAAGCTTTTTAGCCTTAGGATTTTTTCTACGACGATATTCTATAGGTATCTCTGTCACCTCACCACCAGTAGAGACTACGTGTGCAACAATCTCAGACTCTATTGAGAAGCCTTTTGTCTCAAACAACATCTCTTGTAACAAACTTCTTCTGACACCATACATCCCACTTAAGACATCAGATAATTTTGTTCCGAACATTATGTTGAAGATGAACGTTATGATCTTATTACCTATCTTATAGATAAGAGACATTGATCCTGGCTCAAGAATTTTTCTCCAGCCGATGACAAGATCATATCCCTCATCAAGTTTCGATATTATATCATTTATATATTTGGCTGGATATGTGTAGTCTCCATCTAGAAAGATCATATATTCAGCATCTGTTTTTCTAACAGCAGTTTTTATAGCATCAGCTTTTCCATAGCCATCTTGAACAACTACTCTAACCCCCATCTTTTCTGCAATCTCACGAGAACCATCAGTACTTCTCCCATCTACTACTAAGATCTGATCTTTTGAAAATCCTTCGCGCAGAATCTCTTCAATCACATATTCTATAGATCCTTTCTCGTTTCTCACAGGAATGATGATCTCAAGATCATGTCTAGAATTATCATCATCAGAGCTCAATAGATACACCGTATAATTTTTCTAACAACATTTTTAATTTATATCTCATTAATGATATTTGACTGATATATGAAGAGGATTCTTGTTATAGGAGATACTCATATCAGAGAGAGAGCTGATGAGATCCCTGATGTATTCATGAGATTTTTCAGAGAGAGAAGATATGATTATATTATTCACACAGGAGATCTTGTGGATCCTGAGGTCATAGATGTCTTAAAAACGATCAGCCCCAGGATATATGTTGTGGAGGGAAACATGGACTATCTAGATCTTCCTGATCATCTTGTTTTAAATGAGGAGGGAGTTAGAATAGGAGTTGCACATGGCCATCAGGTGAGGCCCAGAGGAAATATTGAGAGATTAACAAAATTAGCAAGAGAATTAGGAGTCTCAATATTAATAAGCGGCCACACTCATACGCCTTTTATAGAAGAATACGAAGGGATCCTACATATCAATCCCGGCTCAGCCACAGGAGTGTGGGGAGGAGGCGGAGGATCTATGACTCCGTCTTTTATAGAGATAGAGTTCACAGATGATAAAAAGATGATAATATACTTATACGAGCTTGAGAGAGAAAGGATCGTGCTGAAGACTGTGAAAGAGATCTTTTTATCATGAATATTCATAAAATCTTATAAACAAGACTTGATATTATGATTTTCGGCGAGATATTTTGAAAGACGTTTTGAAAGAGGTTTTGGATAAAGTTCCTAATTACAATAGTTTCAAGACTTTTCGTGAGCTTGAGGATTCTACAGATCTTCTGGTCAGAGAGTATAAAGATGTGGTGAGAGTCGAGAGCATTGGAAGAAGCAGATGTGGTGAAGAGATCAGAGCATTAATCATTGGCAACGGAAGATTGAAAGCATTATGGTTTGGAGCTCCACATCCTAACGAGCCTGTAGGAACTTTGGTTCTAGACTATCTATCAGAGAAGCTTGCGTCAGATGATGAGTTCAGAAGATTCTTTGATTACACATGGATAATAGTTAAAGTGGCTGACATAGACGGTCTGAAGATGAATGAGGGATGGTTTAAAGGGCCTTTCACAATAACTCATTACTCAATGAATTATTATAGACCTGCTGGTAATGTTCAGATTGAGTGGAGTTTTCCAATAAGATATAAAAGATATTCTTTTGAGAATCCTGTTCCAGAGACGAGAGCTCTGATGAATATTATAGAGAGATATAGGCCTGACATGATCTATAGTCTTCATAACGCTGGCTTCGGAGGAGTCTACTATTATATATCTGAGGAGGCTCCTCTGTTATATCCGATATTTCAGCTTTATCCGAAGAGTCTAGGGCTTCCACTAAGTCTTGGAGAGCCTGAGGTTCCATGGGCTGTAGAGCTTTCCCAGGCTGTTTATAAGATGGTTTCTTTAAAAGATTATTATGATTTTATAGAGAGACAAGGGATGGATCCTCTTCAAGTTATTAGACATGGCGGAAGCAGTTTTGATTATGCTCAACAATATAATCAAGACGTTGTCGAGCTTGTGACTGAGGTTCCTTATTACTATGATCCTAGGATAGAGGATGTTAGAGATGCTGAGGAGAATATTAGTAGAAGAGAGGCGATATTAGAGGCATTAGAATGGCAGAGCAAAATCTATGATTTTATAAGAGAGGTCTGGCGTGATGTCAAAAAGATCTTTTCTAACAGAGATGTATGTTCTGAGAGTGGAAGACTTATAGAGTCTATAGATTATTTCGTTGAGACAGTCCCGAAATCTATTGAGGCTGAGAAGAGATGGGCAAATACAGATCCTAGTTTATCTAGAAGAGCAAAAATCTCAGAAGTTTTTGACAACAGATATGTAACAAGATTTTATACGGCATTATCACTAGGAATGTTGAGAAGACTATTAAACATCGAGGCTGAAAAGATCTCTGGGCTCAAACCATATCTCGAGAAAGTTGAAGATGTTCATCAAAAGATCTTGTCGTATCTTGAGAGCAATAGAGATTATAAAGTTATTGAGATCAGAAGACTTGTTCAGACACAGCTTGCAGCGGGATTATACACAGCATTATATATACAAACTCGAAGAAGATGATTCTTTTAATAATTAATTTTAGATAATCATCATTTTTTGGGAGGAGAATTATGGAGGAGGAGTATATAGATGTTCATGAGGGAGGAAGAGAATATTGGCTTCAGAAGATTGCTGATCATATAAAGTTGAGAGGCTTCAGATATGAGGCTCATGGCGATAATATCAGAATAATTCTTGAGAGAGGTGTGACAATAGACTTTGGGAGTGAGCCTGAGGGTCTTTGTTTCTACTCGAGAGTTATGCTTCCAAGTGGAGATGATCATGATGAGATCAATGATTATATTAGTGATATAAGCATTTTTATTAAGATAGCCTCTATAATGCCCAGGCCAGTATCTTATGTTGTTGATGAGAGCATGAGTGATTATAAGATTCTTAATATGAAGAGATGTTTCAAAAATTTTGAGGAGGTCATTAATGTGATAGACAGACTATATGATCATTTCAGTCAGGAGGGGGGAAACACATCAGAATAAATTCTCTTTTTATATTTCTATTTTAAAACTCTTATATGATGAGATTTAGACTCGTGATAATATCTGATTATGCTGAAGAGATCATTGAAATATTAAATGATTTTCTCAGAAAAATTTTTCCTAATACATCTGTCTCTCATATCATATATAAGGATCCTCCTAAAGAGTATTATGATCATTTTAGAAGACAATATAGAGCTGATCTTATGTTGACATGGATAGCAGGTTTCAGAGAAGATCTTGATGAGATAACAGTTGGAGTATTAGATTATGATGGATATGTTCCTGGTCTAAACTTCGTATTTGGAGTTGCAGATCCTTATTTAAAGACGGCTTCTGTATATACTGTGAGACTTTATAGAGGATATGACAGAAAGATTGACGAGATCTTTATAGAGAGACTTAAAAAAGAGGTTCTACATGAGATAGGCCATGTCTTAGGTCTTGAACATTGTGATAATAGAAGATGTGTTATGAGTTTTAGCAACTCTATTTATGAGGTTGATCTTAAGACATACAAATTTTGTAGAAGATGTTTCGACAAACTTATTAAGAGAGGTATCATGATAAACAGAGAGACGGTCTTGACGTAATCTAATGTCTAATATAAATCTTATGATCGATTTCTATAGTCTGTCGCACTATCATCTTGTAGAGAAAATTTATAAACCCTCTTAAATTCATAATAATTCGAAGAGGTGCTCTCATGATATGAATAGGCTTGTGAAGATATTTAGTCTGTTTCTAACCTTATTTATAATGTTATCGCTGGCATTTGCTGTTACAAGCTGGGGAGTAGCAAAGATTTATGCGCAGACGCCGCCTCAAGGTCCTTTAAGTCCTATAACATGTCCTAAGACTGGCGGCACTTTGATAATAATACACTGGGGGGATCCAAAGAGTTTCAATCCTGATTCTCAGGTTGACGATGCTTTATATGGAATGGCTTCCGCAATATTTAACAAGCTTGTGACTTTAGATGTGAACTATAATGTTATACCAGATCTTGCGGAGTCTTGGGAGGTTGCTCCAAACGGATCTACATTTATATTTCATCTAGTTAGAAACGCCACATGGCATGACGGCTATCCATTTACATCAGCTGATGTTAAATGGACTTTTGAAGCGATCAAGAGATATAAAGGGATCGCGTATAGTCTTCTTAACATGGATAATCTCGTCTCTATAGATACTCCAGATAATTACACAGTGATCTTTAGATATTCAAAGCCTTTCCCACCTTTTATAAGCTTTTTAGCATGGTATGGAACATTTGTACTTCCAGAGCACATATATAACAAGACTATATACAAAGATTGGATGGATCCTAGCATACCAGCTTTGACAAAACCAGTGGGGACAGGACCGTTTAGATTCGTCGAATATGTGAAAGGAGATCATGTGACATTTGAGGCTAATCCTAATTATTTCAAAGGCAGACCATGTATAGACAGACTTATATATAAAATCGTTCCAGACCCTACAGCAGCTTTACAAAGCTTTTTAGCTGGCGAGGGAGACGTTCTTAACAACAGACCTCCGACAACTGAGATTCCTAGAATAAATTCTACTCCAGGAGTAATTGTAGAGATGAGACCTGTGCCAAGCAGATGGTATATGGCTTTCAATTTGTTAAATCCTATATTAGCTGATGTGAAGATGCGTTTTGCAATAGCATATGCTATAAACAGAACTGAGCTTGTAGTCAAAGCTGAGAATGGATACGGCTATCCTGCTGAAGGCATGTATACTCCTGCTATACAATGGGCTTATAATCCTAATGCAAAACTTCCTCCCTATGATCCTGACAAAGCAAATCAGCTTCTAGACGAGCTAGGATATAAGAGAGGGCCTGACGGCTATAGATATCTTCCTAATGGAACAAGATTGACATTAAGACTTGATATATTCACAGGAGCAGAGTCTGAGGCAATAGCAACATTAATAAAAGAACAGCTGAAAAACATAGGAATTGATGTAAAGATCGAGGAGTATGAGATAGCTGCGTGGGAGGATAAAGTTGTTAAAAAGAGAGATTTCGACCTAGCAATTTTAGACGGGTTCCAAGGACCAGATCCTGATAACATGAGATCTAGATTCGGACCTGGAGCATATATAAATATGGCCAACTATTCTAACCCAGAGTTTGGAAAACTACTTAATGAGGCTGCTACAGAGCCTGATCCTCAGAAGAGAAAAGAGCTTTATTGGAAAGCTCAGGAGATAATGGCTCAAGACCTTCCATATCTGCCGCTAGTAGATCTTGTTGCATTCTTCATATACAGAACTGAGTGGCATAACTTCTACTGGCAGATGCCAGGTGTTGAAGGAATAAATTATTTTGAGAGAGTATGGTGGGAGAAAGGGACGCCTGTGCAGATAACAACGACATCACCTACACCGACTTTGACAACAACAACTACAACAACTACTACCCCGATGACTCAGACAACTACAAGTTTAACGACAACATCAGTTGCAACAACTACTCAGGCCACAACAACCGTATCTCCAGCTCCGCAAATCTTGACGCAGCCTATTTTGATAGCGATTGTGGCGGCGTTAATAATAATTGTGGCGGTTTTAGCACTGTTACTTGGTAGAAGGAGGAGATAATGTTTGTCTCTTGCGAGATATATAATCAGTAGATTTTTTCAATCTATATTTATAATTCTGATTATAATAATAATCAATTTCATAATCATATCTTCAGCTCCTGGAGATCCTGTTCAGTTTATTGCTGGAGACATAGCCATCTACAACCCTGATCTTGCGGCATATCTCAGAGCTAAATGGGGTCTCGACAAGCCTCTTTATGAGAGACTTCTCATATATCTCACAAATGTTTTAAGAGGAGATCTTGGTTATTCATATAGATATTCTGAGCCTGTGATAAATCTTATTCTTGAGAGACTTCCAGTAACTCTACTTCTCACAGTATCTGCAAACATAATGGCTTTTGTAATAGGTGTTTTGTTAGGAGTATATTCTGCAAGAAAGATCGGTGGGAAATCTGACACTTTTTTAACTGTTTTAAACTTCTTTCTCTGGTCCACCCCTTCTTTCTGGCTGGGAATTATTCTTATGATGTTTTTCGCAGTAGATCTTAAGATTCTTCCGGCGACAGGCCTTTTAGATCTTAGGAATCCAAAGACTGGAATATGGTTTTATCTAGATATTCTCTATCACTCTATACTTCCAGTGACAACATTAACACTTATAACAATACCTCTCTATTACAAGATCACTAGAGACACAGTTATACAGCAAGCATCTGAGGATTATGTGACGACATATAGAGCCATAGGCTTTAGCGAAGACGTGATTTATAGAAGATATGTTTTCAGAAACTCAATCATACCTCCTGTAACAGTATTCGGAGTACACATGGGCTTTGCTGTTGCGGGTGCTGCATTGATAGAGAACGTCTTTGGATGGCCGGGAGTTGGGAGGCTTCTTCTAGACTCTATATCAACAAGAGATTATCCAGTTATACTAGGCATATTCATTATAATAGCATCATCTGTTGTACTAACGAATCTTATAATAGATCTTCTCTACGCAATTTTAGATCCTAGGGTGAGAATTGAGAAGAGATAGGTGTTCAAAATGATCTTTGGAGGTTTTATAGAGACTTTCAAAAGACTTGTGAGAGACAGATATGGTCTTGCAGGAATAACAATATTAAGCATAATGATCATTATAGGAGTCTTGGCGCCATATCTGCCTCTCCCAGATTTTAACGCGACGATATTCCATAGATTCATTCCTCCATCACCTGATCATCCTTTAGGCACAGATTATCTAGGCAGAGATCTTTTAAGTAGAGTTATATGGGGCGCGAGAATATCTCTTTTAGCAGGCTTCGTCGCGGCGGGAATAGCATCTGTGATAGGAATAATATTAGGAACAATAGCAGGCTACTACGGAGGAGCTGTAGACATTATTATAAGCAGGATCATTGAGATATTCTTTGTGATACCAACATTCTTTATAGCATTGACATTAGCCGCCATATACGGCAGCAACATATATCTCCTCATGATCATTATTGGAGTAACTACATGGCCTGTGACGGCACGTATAATGAGAGCACAAGTTATGATTGTGAAAGAATTTTTATATATAGAGGCTGCGAAAGCTATTGGAGCAAATGATCTTAGGATAATAATCAGACATATTCTTCCAGTAGCGATCCAGCCTGCAATCGCGAACAGCATATTGCTGGTTGGAAACGCAATAATGATAGAGGCTGGCCTGAGCTATCTAGGTCTTGGAGATCCTAACTACCCAAGCTGGGGGAGACTTATATATGAGGGACAGCCATATATCTCTACAGCATGGTGGATCTCAGTTTTCCCAGGGATATTTCTGGTGGCAACAGTGTTAGGACTAAACTTTCTGGGAGACGCATTATATAGAATACTTACGCCGAGAATATCAAACATAAGAACATGAGATATCCTATAGATCTTTTGTTAAAGTCTCAGTATTGTGGAGCTCTAAATAATATAGGTGTCATCTCGAGACTAAGATCCTCTAGTCTTCTCCTAAGATCTTTCTCATCATAATTAGTCATCAAAGATTCCATGATAATCTTCATCATCTTAGCATTGACAAGCATCCAATAGTTGTTGTCAAAAAATATATAGATTTTCTCAGGCTTCATATTAAATATCTCTCTGGCAATATCTATAAGCTCGTCTGAGCTGTATTCATGAAGATACCATACTCCTCTTCCATGTAGCCTCATATATACAGTGTCTTTACAAGATGCGAACCATGTGAAGTCTGGAGTATCCACTGAGACAAGAACCACATCAAGTTCTTTACAAAGTTCTTTCTTATCTATTTTAAACCATGAGTCGTTTCTAAACTCGACAGCCAGCTTATCTTTCACGCCAGACTCTTTTATAAAAGTCTTTAGTCTATCAAGATAGACATCATTATTAGAATAATAAGGTGGGAGCTGAAGAAGATAAAAATCTATTAGGCTCTCTATCTCTTTAAAAACCTCCTTAAATTTTCTGAACATGTCTATGGCGGCGTCTGTCAAAGCATATATATGTGATATGAATCTATGTATTTTTATTGACCATCTCAGATTAGCACCAAGCTCAGCCCATCTTCTAACATCTTCTAACTTAGGAGTTCTATAATGAGTTGAATTGACCTCAACAGCATTCAGACCAGAATATTTGGCATACCACTCGAGACCACGAGATTTTCTACCGTCTCTAACAGGATTCCAAGAATACTGCCATCCACATGTTCCTATATACAGCTTAGTCATAAATATCCTAAAATAAATTATATAAAAAGTTTTATATTAAACACCTGTAAGATGTAAGCCTAATAAATATTATAGAATGTTAGAAAAATATGTTGGCGAAATATATGTGTAGGATCCTAGGCTTCATAGGCAGACACTCTGTGTATAAAAAGATCAGTGATGAACTTATCAAAGGGATCGTTGGAGCATCTAGATATGACCCATATGCTGTAAGAGCATTTGGACGTGAAGAATTTTCTCATAAAGACGGATGGGGGAGACTAAGGATCTTTCTAGGAGCAGGCAAGACATCAATATATCTCTATAGAAGCACAGAGCCTATCTTCATAGACAGACCATCAGAAGATTCATTTGAGACAGACATAGTGAGATACTCAGATCCTTTGATGATAGATTTTATTCATGCAAGAGCCGCCAGCGCAGGCAATCCAGTCAACATATTCTCAGTACATCCTTTCGAGACAGCCACAAGAAGAGGATACAAAATCTTTCTGATGCATAACGGCACAGTTGATAAATATAAGGTGGCGGAGACCTTAGAGAATAAAGTTTCTGAAGATATTCTGAAGAATTATAGTGACACATATATACTTGCGTTGAAATTAGGAGAGCTTCTAGATGAAGATGTTGACATAAATGTTTTAAGAAAGATCAAAGAATACGTCAAGTCAGCACTTAACATAGGACTTGTTTTATTAGCTGAAAACAAAGTCTCAGTAGTGTTCGGAAGCTATTATAAAGACAATGGATCAAAAGATCTTAAGAATTATTATAAATTATATATGACAGATCTTACAGAGAAGAATTATGAAGAGAGAAATATCATCTTCGCATCTTCAACCTTAGTAGACTTCCGAGAATACAGACCATCTTTTGCAGAGAGCTGGAGAGAATTAGAAAATGGCGAATACCATATAATTAGAATAGAGAGATATAAAGATAAAGAGATGAGAATCTCCTCAGAGAGATTTATGATATAATATTCTTCATCTGCCTGCAATAGTCAATCATAATCCATTACAACTGAAAGCATTGCTCTTCAGGACGGGGAGGAGGTCAGAGAGATCTCTTCTTAATAATCTATGGCTCCTCTATTTCTAAACCTGTTTTTCTCAAGATACCTCGTGCAGCTAACACTCCTGTTGCCGCTGCAATATTTATTCCTCTGGATAATCCTGCTCCGTCTCCTGCCACAAAAATGTTCTCAAGTGTTGTCTCAAGATCTTTGTTGACCACCGCTCTGACGCTGTAAAACTTGATCTCTGGAGCATATAATAGCGTCTGTGGAGAAGCTATTCCAGGTATTATTATGTCAAGTCTTTTGAGCCCTTCTATTATGTCGGCGATTATTCTATATGGATAAGCCATTCCGATGTCTCCAGGGGTCACATTTTTAAGTGTAGGCTCTACATTGCTTCTATCAATTCTGTTCCATGTGCTTCTTCTCCCAGCCTCAAGATCTCCGAATCTTTGTATAATAGGTTTTCCACCTCCTAACTTGGTTGTTATCATTGCAAGACTTTTTCCATAAGCAATTGTGTCTTCCAAAGGATCTGTCAGTCTTATTGTTACCAGAAGAGCAAGATTAGTATTTTTACTTTTGATCTGAGAGTAGCTTTCTCCATTAACACCGACAGTCCCATCATCATATCTCTCTTCAACAACAAAACCATTGGGATTGGTACAGAATGTTCTCACCATATCATCATATACTTTTGTATACATTATTATCTTAGGATCTCTCACAAGCTTCGTCAAAGGCTCTGTGACATATGCTGGAACCTCAATTCTTACACCAATATCAAGAGGTCCTGGCACAGTCTCTATACCAAGTCTTCTAGAGATCTCTGCGAACCATGGAGCACCTAATCTCCCAGGAGAGATCAAGACGTATCTAGCATACAGATCTCCTCTATCAGTTTTTACAACATAACTCTCTCCCTCACGAGAAAGATCTTTAGCCTCAGTGAGAGTATATATACGAACTCCTCTACCCTCTATAAATCTAGTCATGTTCTCAATAACTCGTGGAGTATTCTCAGAGCCTATATGTCTCTGAGGAGTAGGAACAAACTTAGCGCCAGCACGAGCAGCACTTCTCTCAAGCTCTGAAGAGACCTCCTCATCAATTTTATAAACTTCTTTAGGAGCTCCAAAACTTATGAATATAGAGTCTATATACTCAACAAGTCTCTGTGCAAGCTCCCAGCTGCCTAACAGCTTGTCAAGATCTCCACCGACATCAGGTCTCAAATTGATTATTCCACTACTTAAAGCTCCTGCACCGCCTACTCCACTCATGACATGACAAGGTCTACAGCCTATACACTCTCTGGTTCTGGCTTTTCTAACAATATCAAACATTGGACATGTTCTCTTCTCAGCTCTCAAACCTTTCTCAACCACAGCAATCTTCAGTTTGTCTCCAGCTCTGACAGACAGCTCATAGGCTGCAAATAATCCCGCCACTCCTCCACCTATTATGACAACATCATATCTGCTCATCTTAAGATCCCTAGCTCAATCCTACGATCAATAGTATACATTATATCATCTCCAGTGCCGATCAATGTTATAGGAGTCTTAAGAACACTCTCGATCTCTTCAATCCATCTACGAGCCTCATAAGGAAGTTTGCTCCATTCTCTAACGTTTCTAGCCTCAGGAAACAATGCGTCTAGCTTAGTCAAGGCGATTTGTGTGGCAGAATTTATTGTCACAGCTTTTTTAGCAAGCTCAATATTAAACGGGGCGGCTCTTCTCATTCTCCCAGTCACAGTGCCTCTCTCAACAAGACCTCTACTGATCATCTCATCCACAGAATATTCACCTGGAAGAGGCCCCTCGCCAACTCTAGTCACATATGATTTGAAAACAACAATCACTTCATCAACTTTTTTAGGACCTACGCCGACCTCAGAGGCGAAGCCTGACGCCGTCGTGTCTCTGCTGGTGACATATGGATAAGTGCCGTGATAAAGACTTAGAAAAGTTCCTTGAGTCCCCTCTATATATATAAGCTCTCCTCTATCAATAGATTTATTAACCTCCTCAGAGACGTTTACAATCATCTCTTTAAGAACATCAAAATCTTTCGCAGTCTTAAGTCTTCTCATAACTCTGTCTCTAGCCGCCGCTCCAACGCCTTGTAATGTAGATCCTATGGTCTTAGATAGATAAGGATCGTTTCTCTCCTCCTCTACATGTCTCTCCTCAATAACACCTGTGTTATAATCTAGAAAGACTCTTCCTCTAGAGCCTGTCTCTTCAATCTCTTTAAACAACACATCGAGCCTCACCAATGCTCCTGCGGCAATCATCAGTTTAGTATCTTTATTTACAAAGAATGATGGTATGATTCTGAGTCTCCACATTCTGTTTTCATAGACAACTGTATGACCAGCATTTATAGATCCTCCTCTCACAGCTATTGAAGGTCTGTCTCTAACAGCCAGATAGCCACATATCTTCCCCTTGCCCTCATCTCCAAAGAATCCTCCGACAACAATGTTCAGAGGCATAAGGATCATCTCAACATCTACTTAAAATATCTTTAGCATATCTAATTGTTCTATCAATAAGCTCTCTATAAGATCCTAGATAGCTCTCAGGTTTCAACAAATGATCTATCTCCTCAGAATCTAGATGTTTTCTCACAAGATCGTCTTTAAGAAGAATCTCTTTAAAATCAACTCCTTCTCTCTCAGCCTCACGTGTCAGCTCAACAAGTTTCTTATGAGCAACATGTCTTGGAACACCTCTCTCGACAAGTCTGATCATTATGTTCTCACTCATAACAGCTCCTCTACTGATCTCTAGGTTTCTTCTTATAGCATTCTCATTGATCATGAGATGATCCAGCAGATAGATCATATCTATAAACATCTGATCTATTGTCATGAAGATATGTGGTATAGAGATCCTTTCAAAACTGCTGTTACTAAGATCTCTCTCATGCATCAACACAATATTCTCATAAAACGCTGTCGCCAAGGATCTTATGAATCTTGCTAATCCAGATAATCTCTCAGCGGTAACAGGATTTCTCTTATGAGGCATAGTGCTGCTGCCAACTCTCTCAACACTCTCATAAATCTCGTTAATCTCAGTTCTACTTAGCTCTCTAATCTCAAGAGCGAATCTATCTATCTGAGAAGCTAATATAGAGAATGTTGAGACAAGCTCTGCAAAACCATCTCTAGGAGAGATCTGTGTAGAGATCATATGAGGCTCGAGACCAAGATCCTTCATGACAGCCTTCTCAATCACCAGACCTCTTCCTCTCCACCCAGCCATGGTTCCTACAGCGCCAGCTATTTTTCCTCTCAAAACTCTCTTCTCAAGATCACATATCCTCTCATAACTTCTCGAGAGCTCATATAGATAGTTGGCAAATTTAAATCCTAAAGTTATTGGCAGAGCATGTTGACCATGTGTCCTGCCGATCATCACAAGATCTTTATATCTCTCTATGTAAAAAATCATTTTATCAAAAACTTGTCTAAATCTTCTCTTTATAATCTCAAGAGCATCTCTAATCATTATTGTCCATGCAGTATCTATAATATCATTACTTGTAGCCCCAAGATGAATATATCCTCCACAACGACCACATCTCTCACCTAATAAATATGTCAAGGCAGCAATCTCATGACCAATCTCTCTCTCAAGTCTATAGACATCCTCAGAGAGTTTATAAAGATCAATATTTTCAAGACATTTGTTTATCTCATCAACACATTCTCTCTCAACAAAACCTGCCTCAACAAGACCTTTCAAAAGAGATTTTTCAACCTGAATGAATTTTGAAACAAAATTTTCTCTAGAAAAAATTTTTCTCATCTCATCAGAACCATATCTCCATTCAAACACACATAACTCAGAAGACAAATGCTCCCTTTACTTTAAAAAGTTTTTAAAGACTATTTAAAACACAGCCTGATCAATTTTTTCAAAATGTATCATTTATTCATATCATCATATTAAAAACTATTTCTCTCCATAATTCTTATCCAGTGTAGGACTTTCTTTAACTATTCTCAAAATAATGTTTGTCACAGATCTTTTTATATAAGGATTTTTAAGCATTTTTTTAATAAATCTATCCAGCTCCTCAGAGTCTCTGAAAGTAGTTATTATAGCAACATCATATTCACCAGTTATATCATAGACAGCTCTCACATTAGGCTCTGTCATAAGCATTTTCTCAACATCCTCTATATGAGCACCATCAACTTGTAGAAGAGTTATAGCGTTAAGCTTATAGCCGAGCCTCCCATGATCTATTGTTATAGTGTATCTCTTTATGACACCTTTGTTCTCAAGTTTTCTAATTCTCTCACTTATTGTTGACGGAGATCTATTTATCATCTTAGAGATCTCTCGAATACTAAGTCTAGAATCATTTTTTAAAAGATTTATAATAGCATAGTCAATATCATCTAAAGAATCACTGGACAAAATACTCCTCCCATAAATAGTTTATGAAAACAGATATATAAGCATCCAATGGATAGATCATACATTGTACAAGATGATCTTTAAAAGCTTAAAACTTGTTCGATAGTAAGTATATAAATGTGATTGGTGTTTGCCAAAGATCAAGAGATTAATAATTCATTACACAGATCTAAGAGGATTCATAAGAAGTGTCGAGAGGCCATATGAAAATAACAGTTCTATTGAGAATATTTTTGCGACAACTGATGGAAGCAGCGTCTATGGTTTTGAAAATATTGAGAGAAGCGATCTTGTTTTAAAACCTGATCTTTCCACATTAACAGAGGTTCCCTGGAATAATAATGTGACGAGAAGTCTTGCAATGATATACACGCCTGATGGAGAGAGATATAATAAAGATCCTAGGTTTGTGGCTGAGAAGACTAATAATCTATTGAGAGAACTTGGATATAAAATAATGATGGGGGCTGAGCTCGAGTTCTTCTTATTGAAAAAACTTGAGTTAAGTTTTGATGAACATGGTCTTCAGATATTTATGAGACAAGAGCTGGCTGAAGACTCTTGGTATAAAAAGATTTATCATGAGACAGATTCTCAGGATCCTCTGTTTATCTATAGACTGAGACTTATTGAGTATCTAGAGAACCTGAGATACGGCGTAGAGACTTCTCATCATGAGGTGGCAAGATCTCAGATAGAGCTTTCACTGAAAGCTGGAGACCCTGTCTATCTAGGTGATGAGATTGTCACTACGAAATGGGTTGCAAAACATGTTGCTAATGAGATGGGGATGAGACCTGTGTTCATGCCTAAGCCTTTGTATGAGATGAATGGCAGCGGTCTTCATCTTCATATAAGTCTCTGGAGAGATGATAAGAATCTTTTTTATGATGGCAGTGGCTTGAGTGATGTGGCGAGATATTTCATAGGAGGACTTATAGAACATTGTAGAAGTCTTGCAGCAATAATAGCTCCCACGACAAATAGTTATAAAAGACTTGTGCCAGGTTATGAGGCTCCTGTATATTGTCTATGGAGTAGATATAATAGAAGCGTGGCTATAAGGATCCCTTACGCCTCTGACGAAAGAAGAGTAAGGATCGAGTTTAGACCTCCAGATCCTTCATCTAATCCTTATCTGGCTGTCTCAGCAGTTATATTGGCAGGATTGGATGGGATCAATAGAAAGATCGATCCTGGGCCTGAGTTTGTTGGAAACGCCTATAAACTGTCTCAAGAAGATGTTAAAAGAAATAGAATAATGACTCTGCCTAGAAATCTTGAGGAGGCTTTAGAAGAGCTTGAGAATGATCACGATTATCTTAAGCCTGTCTTCAGCAAAGATCTTGTTGAAAGCTATATTGAGATTAAGAGAGAAGAGATTAGAGAGATAGATAAGAGACCTAGCCCCTACGAGTTCATGTTATACGCCGACATATAGATAAGTTTTTCACTGCTTAATTTAATAGCTTTATCAAATAATATTTCTAGGGGATCCTGATACATTTATTATTGTTCAGAGAGATCTTTAGATTTATCCATGAGATCGGAGGACACAACCCTTTGACAACAATTTTGACAGTATTCATCATATCACTTATATCAAATTCGATACCATTCGCATCACTCCCATATCTCGTAGTTGTCACAATAATAGCCTCAAGAATTCGGGACCCAATGATGTTTGTCGGAATAATATTATTCTCAGTGCTTGGAGCGTCTCTAGGAAAAATTGTTATATACAGCATCGGAAGGATCATATATAGAAAAAGTTCTGAGAAGACCCGTGAAAACATTGATTATCTATCTAAAAAGATTAGAGGAGTAAGTTTTTTAGCAGTATTCATCGCAGCATCAACACCTATACCTGATGACGTGATTAATCTTCCAGTATCATTCATAGGTTATGACATGATCAAGTATATAACAGCTATATTCTTAGGCAAGATAATTGTGACATTAACATCAGTAGTCGTTGGAGGCGCAGTAATATCTTCTCTAGAAATGATAGGTCTAGACATAATATATTCAACAATGATATTTCTGGCTATATCGATATATGTAACCTATCTTATCGCAAGAATAGACTGGAGAAAAGTTTCAAAAGCTTATGAGAGAAAAGGTTTGAAAGGCTCTTTAAAAATATTGTATAGAGAGATTGTTGTAAACACGATTCCAATATCAAGAGTTAGAGAAAGAGAAGTCGCAGAAACTGAAGAGATGAAGACATAAAGCTATTTTCTCTCAAGAAGTTTTATAATGATTGTGTCTCTGATAGAGTCTATGCTTGTTCTCAACATTCTTATATCATTCTCTAAAGACTCTATTCTTCTCTCAATCGAATCAATTCTCTTCTCAATTGTCTCAATTCTCTTCTCTAAAGCCTCAACTCTCTTCTCCAAAGCTTCTATTTTTGCTGACATACTTTCCTCAAGAGACTCCATTCTCTTCTCTACGGCCTCTATTCTTGTTTTGAGACTCTCCTCAAGACTACTCATTCTTTTTTCAATAGCGTCCATCCTAGTCTCTAATGTTCTTCTAGTGGCCTCCATAAGGAGAAAACCAACCTCCCAATCGCTAAGCTTCTCACCTTTAAGAGCCTTGTCAACAATTCTCTTGGCATACTCAGCAAGAATAGAACCAATAACATCTATACCTATAGAAGCAACTCGTTCGGCCATTATACTCAAGATATAAATTTATTTATAGCTTATATTTGGAATGTCTTCTCACCTCCATGTCAGAAGGGATCCAAGGTAGCCATTATGTTGCGCCCTATAGCTTGAGAATTTCAGAGGGTTCCTCCGAAGTTAAGAGACTTATAGATAACCTCAGAATGCTGATACTCTAATTAAATGATCATGTAAGATAAAATGTTGATATACAGTAAATGCATAGAGAAACATAGATATGATTTTTGATTAAAATCTTCGATCAAGTGATTTAGATAGATAATCTCTTACTCAATATCGCCTCTCAGGAGGATCACGAATTCTCTACATCTATCTGAGACTCCTCATGATATCTTTAATTTTTTCCTTGGGAGTATCTCTAAATAATCGGCAAAATTCATTATATCATTTACAATTCTTAGCATGTGAGAAGCTTTCACCAGGTCTCTTAAGTCTCGAAAGGTCTTCATAAGCTTCTTTAGATATAATTATTGTTTTAAAAGATATTGTATATCCTTCAGCATCATTAAAACTTATGTGCAGTCATAAGTTTTTACAACTGAAAGCCTCGTCCTTTATGGCGGTGATGAATAGAAAGATTTATAATTTTTTCTTGTTCTAATTATTTTTGATGATGAGTCTATAGATGTGGTTGCTTCTAAGCCTCTTCGGGATGCGGGGTGAGCAACCACAAAACAAAATATACATGGGGGATCTCTGGCCACCCCGACTGCCCCTCAGATGACAGATGTAAACCCGAATAGATGAGGGGGACCGATGATCCGCTCCGAAGGGAGCTCTAGCTCTCGAGGGCGGGAGAGGAGGTCAGAGAGTCAACTATAGATTAACTCTGAAAGGCCTTATTTTAGTTTGATGTTCATAGATTCTTACTAAATAAAAGCGCATGTATATCATGTAATAATAAGATCCTTAGATAAGCATGGTTTTTAAGCTAATTTTAACATATAACTATTGGCAAGATCGTTATGAAGTTGATGGTTACGAGAATATTCCTCTCTCTAAGTATATGATCTATATGATTAAACTAGCTATTATGTTTTTAATTAATGTCACTACTTTTTGTCTTCTCAAAAGTTTTGATTTCTCCTTAGATCAGTTTGAACCGAATCTCGTCTCATCTCTAAAACCTCTTTTGAGTCTCATTATTTTTATTCAATATTTTGGACTTATGATCTGATGCTGTCTTAATTTTTCTTAAGCTCTACGATGCTAATTGTATAACCTTTATGACAAGGTTTAATCTTTGTATCTCATTTTATTTTATTCAAGTTATATGAATATGTCTCTAAAATTATCATGATATGATCGTAGGTCAATATCATCGGTCTTGATCCAACATCTCTCATATAAGTTCTCGAATATGATGTTTTCATCTTTTAATAAATAAAGAATGTTATAATAGCTGAGGCATCAGCCGGTATCACGATCCTCTCTCACAGTCTCTGTGGCAAAACTTTTTGGAACGCTCCATTTAGCTTTTTTAAGCTCATCTAGGATCTCATTGAAATTATCTTCAGCCTCAAGTTCTTTAATTTTCATCTCAATGAATTTTCTCACTTCTTCTGCCCAGTTAATTTTGTCTCTATATTTATCCATTTTCTCCTTCAGATCTTTTCTGATTTTAACACTAAAAACACTCATAAATTTGTTCACTAAAAATTATCAGTATACCAGATATATATTATTTACATAGACCATAGGGTGGACTTTTAGTATCTTGATTTTTGTTCATATCTTGATTTATTAATAGAAAGATCTTGATGACGGCTTTAGAGTTAATTAATGTTAATATATAAGGAAGATATATTTTTTAAGAGAGACTTTCGTAGGGATCAGGATTGTCTGAATACTATTCTGAAATGATCGAGGAGAGGATCCTAAAAATTCTTTCTTCGATGAGTCTTGAGGAGAAGATTGCTCAGCTCATGGCTGTTTCTGTAGATTCTCTGCTGGATGATCATAATAGATTTTCTAGAGAGAAGGCCGTGAAGATCATTGGAAGAGGAATAGGTCAGATCGCTAGAGTGGCTGGTAGTAGAAGAAGACTTTCTCCTTCTGAGGTTGTGTCGATTATCAATGAGATACAGTCTTTTCTTATTAAAGAGACTAGAATGAGGATCCCTGCTATAGTTCATGAGGAGTGTTTGGCAGGATTAATGGGCAGAGGAGCAACATCTTTTCCACATCCTATTGGTCTTGCAAGCACTTGGGATCCTGATCTTGTTGAGAGGGTTGCCTCAGCAATCAGAAGAGAGGCTCTTGCAGTCGGCGCTAGACAATGTCTTTCGCCAGTTCTCGATCTTTCTATAGACCCTCGGTGGGGGAGAGTTGAAGAGACTTTTGGCGAAGATCCTTATTTGGCCTCTGTGATAGGTCTGAGCTATATAAAAGGTCTTCATGGTGAAGATCTTTCCAGAGGAGTTTTGGCGACGCCTAAACATTTTGTGGCTCACAGCATGAGTGAAGGCGGCAGAAATATTGCTCCTGTCAACATAGGATTTAGAATGTTGAGAGAGGTTTTCATGGCTCCTTTTGAAGTTGCTGTAAAAATAGGTGGTGCATTATCACTAATGGCTGCATATCATGATATAGATGGTGTGCCCTGCCACTCTAATAGAGAGCTTCTGACAGATATTTTAAGAGGAGAATGGGGGTTCAGAGGGTTTGTCGTTTCTGATTATGGAGGTGTCAGAATGCTCATGACGCTACATAAAGTTGCTAGAGACTGTGTAGAGGCTGCTTCAGAAGCTCTTAAAGCAGGTGTCGATATAGAGCTTCCAGATCCAGAGTGTTTTTCAGAGCTTGTTGAGGCTGTGAGAAGAGGTCTTGTGTCAGAAGATCTTATAGACGAGGCTGTGAGAAGAGTTTTGAGAGTAAAGATCCTCCTAGGACTTTTTGAGAATCCATTTGTTGACGAGAGGAATCTAAAGATCTTGAGAGACCAGAGCCATATAGATCTTGCCAGGGAGGCCGCCAGAGCATCAATAGTTCTTCTGAAAAATGATAATGTTCTTCCAATACCATATTGGGTGAGAAAAATAGCTGTCATAGGTCCTAATGCTGATAATCCTCTGGCTCTATTCGGAGACTATTCTCCTCAGATCCATATAAAAGCTCTTGATCAAAAGATTGTCACAGTTCTTCAAGCCTTAAGATCTAGAGAGAGGAACGGGCTTAAAATAATGTATGCACCAGGCTGTAGAGACGTAAGATGTGAGACTTCAGACATGTTCTCAGAAGCAGTTAGAATAGCAGATGACAGCGACATGACTATACTGGTTCTCGGCGAGGTCTCAGGTCTGTTTGGAGAAGGATTGAGCGGCGAAGGATCTGATAGAGCAAGAATATCATTGCCAGGTCTTCAAGAGGAGCTTGCTCTCGAGATATGTGATAGAGCTTTGACCACGATTGTTTTATTCAATGGCAGACCACTTGATCTTAAGAAGATCTCTGAGAGATGTGGGTCTATACTAGAGGCGTGGTATCCAGGTGAGGAGGGTGCAAATGCTTTGACAGAGATACTTTTCGGAGAACATGATCCGGGAGGCAGACTCCCGATCTCTTTTCCAAAGGACGTTAGTCAAATACCTGTATACTATTATAGAAGAGAGACTTCTAAAAAAGATTATGTTGATCTTGACTCTAATCCTTTATATCCCTTCGGCCACGGCCTGAGCTACACAAGATTTAAATATGAGAATCTAACGATCAACCCTTCATCACTGAGACCTGGAGATGATGTTGAGATAAGCTTCGAAGTTATAAACATAGGAGAAAGATCTGGGCACGAGGTTGCGCAGGTGTATATAAAAGATCTTTTTGCAAGCGTCTCCAGACCATCTAAAGAGCTTAAAGGATTTGCAAAAATATTTCTGAGACCAGGTGAGAAGGCGAAGGTCTTTATAAAGATAAATACTCATCAACTGGCTTTCTACAATAGATCGATGAGACTGGCCTTAGAGCCTGGGACGTTTGAGGTGTTTGTAGGAAGATCATCTGAAGACATACGTTTAAAAGGATCTTTCGAGCTTGTAGAGGGATCTCTGGTAAACATGAGGAAAAGATATATCTCAGAGGCTAGAGTCGTCTATTTATGATTAAAAACATGATCTTCTGATCATCTGAGAATAACATGAGTAGAAATTGATCAAGACAGTCTACCAGAATCTATTAAAATGTTTGTGTTTTAAAATCTGTTGAGTAGCATACTACATATGCTTAAAATCTTGTTAAATCATAATACTAGAGAGGCGTAGAATATATGGAGGATCTTGTGGTAAGATACACATCTGATGTTTTTTACATAAGATTTGAAGACGGCTCAAAAGCTTATCTAGAGTATAAGATTGATAATGACAAAATGTATCTGATATCCACATATACTCCTCCACAACATCGAGGCAAAGGTGTCGCTAAAAAACTTGTTGATAAAGCTGTTGAGGTCGCCAGAGAGAGAGGTCTTAAGATAATTCCTATATGCTCATACTCGGTTTATTACTTTATTAAAAATAAAGATCTGAGGGAGATCTTAGATGAGCCCTATAGAAAGATGAGTGATGAAGAGCTTGAGAGATATTATAGAGAGAGACTTGAAGAGGAGAGGTCTAAAGAGTCTAATAAATAAAAATTTTATAATCTCTCATCTTTTGAATAGACTTTTTCTACGTCTCTTATCAAGATCTGTTGTTGTCATATATCTATGTATTGAGGACATCTGTGAAGATAATGATCCTTTTAAAACATATATTATGTTTCTCCATGCGTTGCTTTCTTCATCGGTTATAGGCTCTCGAGATCTATAGTCATGTTTTCTTATAAAACTTTCGGTCAGCTCTACAAGTTTTCTCAGCTTATCTCTATGGATCTTTGTCAGATCATTTCTTCTAGTCTCATCAAGTGATGATGTTATCATAAGAAGATGCTTGTGACATAATATTGAGTGAGAATTCTCATAAATTTTCATCGCCTGATCAATACATTTTACAAATACATAGACATAGATCTCTTCAAAATCTCTGACATGACCACATAATATGCATCTGCTCCAGAGCTCCCCAGGATCTTTAAACAGATCATTTATATGACTGTTTAACATGTCTAGATAAATTATTGAGGCTCCCAAACCATTGATCTCTGGAGATCTTTTTATAAACTCAGAGAATCTATAGGCGTGATAAGGGCAGAAGCCGAGACTTTTTCTAATGTTCTCTCTCACAGAAGGATCATTAACATTCTCATAGAGAAGATTTCTGAAATATCTCTCTTCAATCTCCTCAATAAGAACACATATAGGACATCTACTAGTGCTCTCCATAGCTCTCCTCAGATCTAGGAAAGAAAGCTCGTCGCAGTGTTTCACAGTCTTCTCAGAAGATCCTGAGGCTTCGCCGCTCAATTTCTCAGCCGCATATCTATTTTCATGATTAATATCATCTCAAATCTTTAGACTGATTATTATCAGAAGATCCTCTTCTGATCTCCATGACATATTTATTGATAAGATCCTCTATCAAAGGTCTGTACATCTTAACGCTTTCATCACTCAACTCACACATAGAGAAGAGACCTACAAGTCTTATAGTCTCTGCACGAGCCTCTTCAAGCTCTTGAGAAAGTTTGAAATGTAGATAAGCCTCGACAGATGATAAATCGAGAAGCCTCTTAAGAAGAGTCTCTACATCTTCTTGTTCATCTTCTTCTCCAGACATCTTCTGAAAGCCTCCTGAAGAGAATATATGATCTTAAGATCCTTCTCGACCTCATCAATTTTTCTTCTCATATTCTCAATGACCTCCTCTTTCTCACGGATCATCTTAATCAGCTCTTCACGAGAATATGTGACACATCATCACCAGACTACCAAATATCCTTCTGTAAATAAAAATTTTTCTTGGCAAGTCGTTGTAAAAAAGATCTATGAAAATTTTTTGAGAAAAATAATTTTAAAATGAGGAAAAAATTTATAATTTCGTAAATGTGTCTGTATCAGAGTGATAAAGCTCTTTATCTACGATCACGTATTTGTCTCCTTGTTTCTCCACAGTCCATATAGAATAGTCTTGATATCTGCGGTCTCCATTCTCATCAAATGCGTTGAGACCTGTCACTCCGTAATAGCTTTCAGCAACTTTTATTAGTGCATTCACAAATTTGTCTATATCATCAATTTTTCCTCCTGTAGCCATTAGAGCAAGACCTACCAGCCATGCCGCATCATAACCGTTTGCTGCTACTGGAAACGGATCTTTGTCGTATTTAGCTCTATATTTGTTGATAAACTCTTGATATTTGATTGATGTTATTGCTGTTGGAAATGTTCCTGTCCATCTCACGCTATATACAAATTCAGCGTTTCCAGGCTGTAGAAGTACTTCTGGAACTCTCGTAGACTCAGATCCAAACCATCTCACCTGTGATAAAACCGGGATCTTCTGTGCATGTCCTAAAATATTTGAGCCGTCTGTCTCGAAAGCGATCATGACAACAGCTGTCTTAGGCCCTGGGCCTAGGCTCGCGACTTTATCAGCCAAAACTCTCACCTCAGAGGCGTAGTCAGGCTGATCAGGGTTGTAAGATATTATCTCAACCTTCTTTCCACATTTCTCTAAAAAGTATTTCTGGGTCATCTGAGCAAGACCCGCTCCATAAGCATCATTTCTATGTATGATAGCAACATTCTCAATGCCTTCTCTACATAATAGAGAGGCCAAAGCCTTCCCCTGTAGAGTGTCTGGACCAATGTTTCTGAAGACATATTTCTTAGGTATTGCCAGCGCCGGCGATGTCGAGTATGAGCTTATTACAACAACTTTATTTTGCTCTGCGAAAGGCTTTAAAGCCATAAGTTCTCTACTAAACTGTCCTCCAAAAACGATTCTTACGTTATTATTCTGATAAAGCTTTTGAAGAGCTTTGAGAGCTTCGTCAGGGTTCGTCTTGGTGTCCTCAACAAAATATTTGATCCTGAAAGAAGCTCCTGAGGCTGCTAGAAAAGCATTCACATCCTCAATACCCATAATAATTCCATTAGAAATGCTTGTTCCCTCAATAGCTCCAGCTCCAGATAAAGGCGCCAGGATGCCCACTGGGATCTCAATGATCTTTTGAGCCGCTCCAGTCGCTGTAGCAGTAGTCTGTGCTCCTGTGCTCATGCTGCCATAGACATATCCTCCTACGAAGCCTATTATTAGAAGAATTATTGATATTATAGACATTATAAGTGTTGATCTATTCATTTATAACACCTTTTTTCAAACTATTTTATATGTTTAGGGAGATATAAATATTATTTATAAGACAATGATTAGAAGGTCACTTATGAAGATAGTGATAAAATGTTTTTAAATATCTATTTAAGAATTATTGTGTGAGGGTATGAATTGATTGATCCTTTTATAATTGTTGTGTCTTTACAATATGGATTATTATATGTTTTAATGTCTCTAGGACTTACAATGGCTTATTCAATAGCTAGATTCGCAAATTTCGCACAAGGAGAATATGTAATGATCGGAGCATATGTTGCAGCATTTATATTTAATGTGTGGCACATAAGTTATCTACTTATGATCCCTGTGGCAGGCTTGGTAGGATCTTTTGTTGCAGTAGTGAGTTATCTAGTTTTCTACAGACCTATGATGAGAAGAGGATTAAGTTCTAACGCCATTATGATAGGCTCTATAGGTGTCATGCTTATATATGAATATATAATATGGATCTTTAGTGAGATATATAATAATTTATTTGCGCCAAAATTTGATCCTAAGAGACTTCCAGCAGCTGTTGAAGGCGTAGACATATTGTATCTCATAATAATAATATCAATAGCATCAGTAGTCTTGCTGGCATATGTCTATGGCGTCACAAGCATTGGAAGAGCTTCTAGAGCATATGCAGACAATCCTATGTTGGCGAGAATATCTGGAGTAAGCGAGACTAAGGTTATGCTTTTCATGTGGAGCGTGGCAGGCTTCTTAGGAGGATTAGGAGGAGCTCTATGGGGAGCATACGCCTCTCAAGTCACTCCTGACATGGGATTCAATAATCTTCTGAGAATGTTTGCAACAACAATATTAGGAGGCATGACAAGTTTCTACGGGACGGTCGCTGCTGGACTGATAGTAGGCTTCGCAGAGAACATGGGCATATATGCTCTTAATCAGGCTTTTGGAGTTCCCACAGTATATAAGCCTGTGATACCTTTTGCAATTATTATAGCAACATTATTAATATATCCACAGGGTCTTGGAGGAATATCTCTCAGAAACATAAGAATTTTTGTAAAAAGTTTTTCTACAAAAAGTTAAGAGGATGATAAAAATGCCTGTGCTAGAGGCAGTCTTCGGAGTGATATATTCTATAGGAACATTCTTCGTAATATATGCGCTACTAGCTTTAAGTCTTAATCTAGAGCTTGGCTATGGAGGGATCTCAAATTTCGGCAAAGTAGCTTTCTATGCTATAGGAGCATTTGCGGTGGGGGCCATCGCAAATAGAATAGCTTTCATGATGCTTGGGAAGATATTTGATATTACTCAGACTAATAATCCTAACATCGCCGACCCCTTCAAACTTGCTGAGGTCAACTCAATCATCACATACGTGAATCTTAACAGACCAGATATTGCTCTCCCATCATATTTCATATCACTTATAGCAGGAGTGCTGCTTGCAGGATTATTCGGTTATTTAGCCTCCTACCCAGCTCTCAAACTCAGAATAGATTATCTAGGAATAACTCTTCTGGTGTTCGGTGAGATAATAAGAACAATTGGAAACAGCTATGAGGCTCTCGTGGCAGGACCTCACAGTATGGCTGTGGTGAGACCTTTCGCATGGATAACCAGTCTGGGATACCCAGCGTATGTTGCTGACATGGCTTTTTTCGCATTCTCACTTCTTATGTTGATCATAGTGTATATTCTTTTAGAGAGAATGCTTAACAGCCCGTTCGGCAGAGATCTTAAGGCTATGAGAGATGACGAGCTTGCCGCAATGTCTTTAGGAAAAGATCTTGCGAAGCTGAAGGCCTACTCAATGATCATAGGATCAATGATTGCAGGACTTGCAGGAGGGATCTACGTAGCTTACACAGGAGCTATAAGCGCCAGCGAATATATACCATTTATAACATTTATCGTTTGGACAATAGTTCTTTTAGGAGGAGCCGGCAATAATAATGGAGCTCTTCTAGGAGCTCTCATATGGATCGGGCTTGACAGAATTTTGAGAATAATCAAAGACGCATTTCCTGCACTACCATTCTCAGTAGATCTGCTGAGATATCTTTTGACAGGAGTCTTCATAGTTCTAATAATAACATACAGACCCGCAGGCATTCTTCCAGAGAAAGAGATAAAGACTGTAGCATGGAGAAGACTTGAGAAGGAGATAAAAGCTGGTGGAGGTGAAGAATAATAGGCGTCTTACTTAAGACAGTCAACGTCTCAAAATCATTTGGAGGATTAAAAGCTGTCAACAAAGTATCTGTGGAGGTTAGAGAAGGAGGCATAATAGGTCTGATAGGTCCTAACGGCTCTGGAAAAACAACTTTATTTAATGTGATCTCTGGAGTTTATAAGCCTGATGAGGGGGAGGTCTGGTTCAGAGGAAGAAGAATAGATGGTTTAAAACCTCATCAGATATATAAGATGGGTCTTGTAAGAACTTTTCAGATACCAAGACCATTCTATGGAATGAGCGTCTACGAGAACATTCTTACAGCGGGAAGAGACAATCCCGGCGAGAATCCTCTGAAAGCTTTGATAAGAAAATTATGGCATGATCGAGAGATTAAATTGTCTGAGAAAAGTATTGAGATACTTAAGATGCTTAATCTGATAAATAATGCGAAACTCAGACCTTATGAGCTGTCAGGAGGAGAGGTGAAGCTTCTTGAGATAGCCAGAGGACTGGTGAGCGACCCAGTTCTTCTAATGCTTGACGAGCCTGTGGCAGGTGTTGAGCCAGGTTTTGCACACGAGATCTTTAGAAACATTGTGAGACTGAGAGATGAATATGGAATAACCTTTTTCATAATTGAACACAAGATCGATATATTATTTAATTATGTCGAGCATGTATATGTGATGGATAGAGGAAGAGTGATCTTCGAGGGAGACCCGTCTTCAGCGACTAAAGATCCTGAGGTTATAAGAGCTTATATAGGTGGAGAAAAATGATGTTGAACATAAAAGATCTTGTCTCAGGATATGGAAGACTTAAGATCCTTTACAACATCAATCTAAGTCTCTCTCAAGGTGAGATACTCAGTATCGTAGGCCCTAACGGTGCTGGAAAAACTACTCTTCTCAACTCAATAACAGGATTCGCAAAGATATTCAATGGAAAGATCTTGTATAACGAGAATGATATAACAGGTGAGAAGCCTGAGAAGATGCCTCTCATAGGAATATCATATGTGCCGCAGATGTTTAATGTTTTTCCATCTCTAACAGTTGAAGAGAATCTTCTGGTGGCAGGAGAGATCCTTAGATCTAGAGAGCTACTCAGACAAAGCCTGGAGGAGGTCTACACGATATTCCCAATATTAAGGGAGAGAAGAAATCAGAAGGCCGGGACATTAAGCGGTGGAGAGAGACAGATGCTTGCAATAGCCAGAGGACTTGTTCAGAGGCCCAAGATATTGCTTTTAGACGAGCCCACCTCAGGATTATCACCTAAGATGGTGGGCACAATAGCTGATAAAATGCTTGAAATTAAAAAGACCGGAGTGTCAATACTACTTGTAGAACAGAATCTCAGAGTAGCATTAGAAGTAGGCGATAGAGTAGGAGTGATCGTGAGTGGACGTCTCATAACTGAGGGGAAGACCAGTAGCTTCACCATTGATGAGCTTTCAAAACTATTCTTCACAGGAGCTAGAAAAATCTGAGGAAAAATTTCTATATTATTCTCTTTGAAATTCTCTTTGAATAATATTTGATGTTTAGAAAGATTTTAATAGATAAAAGAAAGTTTTAATTGATGTGGCTGATAACATGAGAAATGATAAGAAGAATGTCTCTCGTGAGTATAGGAAGAGGCTGAGAGAGATTAAGAGACTTAGAAATAGGCTTAGAGGTTATGCTGAGTATGTTCTTGATATTATAGAAGATCTTGATGATAAAAAAGATCCTGTTGATCAGGTTTTGGAGAAGTTTAAAAATCTTTCAGAGAGTGAGAGGCATGTTCTCCCTATCAGGATCTTGTCTGACGGCGAGAAAGTTTATGTTGAAAAGATCATTTCTTTCTTAGAGAGCTCTCCTCCAGAGCATATTAATATGTTCAGAGATTTTCTTATGAAAGAGCTTTCTAGAAGAAGAATGCTTAAGAGAGATGTTGAAAAGATCATGAGTGAGATAGACAGGTTTTTAGAAGAGTTTGACGTCTATATTCCTTTTCATATTCTAGATTATGATAAGAAATGTTTTGAGAAAGATAGATGTCTATTTCTTTTTAAAGTTGAGATCGGCTCGAAAAGATATCTGGATGAGTACTACGGGTCTTTAGATGATCTTATAGAGATTTTTAGAGAGGCTGTGAGAAAAGAGGCTGTCGAGATCTATAGATTAATAGAGAAGGCTGAGAAAATGAGAAGGATCTTTATGAAAAGGCTTAGAGGTTTGAGAGATTTTCTTGAAGAGATCGAGTCACACGTATATGAGAATGCAATATTCTCAGTGTTAGGAGACAGACTTGCCAGACCAAGGTCTTGGAGAAATCTCTCAGACAATATTATTCAGGCTCTCAACATGGGTCTCGAAAAGATCGGCGAGTTAGAGTCTATGAAATGGGATGTTAAAAAGATGAGAAACGGAGCAGTTGTATATGGAAGCAATCCAAAACTTTGGCCAGATTTCTATGAATGGCTTGTTGAGAGTATTAAGATGAATAATAATCTTGTTGTCATATTAAGAAGTTTTAGAAAAGAGATTGATGAGATAACAAAACTTCCTGTGAAAGAGATCAGAGGATACATAACATTTATACAAGAAGGATCTTTAAGATATATACAGTTATCAGCAGAAGAATTGTTAGAAGCATATACAAGAGATCCTGAGACAGGAGAGAGAATAAAACCAGAGCCTTCAGTCATATACTGCGGCCCAGGAGAAGAGAAGATATACTCAACAACATTAGAAGAATCAGAAGAACATCAGAAATAGAAACATGTCTCTAGAAAAAACATTTCATAACCCTCTGAAAAGAAAATTTGATATAATAGCCTCAATGAATCTGAGAGATAAAAATAATCACAAGTATATAAATAGACATATGAAAACATGAATATAGACATTCGAGACAGAATTTGTATAAATAGACTATGTATTTATAAGCTTTTTTTTTTTAAAAAAGAGAGACAAAATGAGTGGAAACAATCTTATCATAAATAATGATGGCAGAAAAAGAAGAATAACAACACCATTAATAGCATTATTGATTGCAGTCGTTATATCAATAGCATTTGCATCAGTATTCGTCTACTACCCAATGGCAGTAACACTACAGCCAGTGCAACCACCAGTATACTTTGCAACAGGCACTAACTCTGATCAAGATGATCTTGGGAGCGGCAACAAAATCTCTGTATCAATAGGATCTAACGCGATGTCGCTTAACATTACAGTACACCCGACATATCAGACAGCAGTATACAAGAGCGTGGCTAAGATAGTTAACAGCGACTCTAAGGCTTATAATGTTTATATATATGTGAGATGGACCAATATATCTATAACGGCAAACCCGTTAGGATCAACATTCTCAACTCAGAATTCACAAAGCAACATAACGATATGTTTCGTATCCTCAAGCAGAAGCACAAGCGGTTTTCCAACACCTGGATACACAGTAGATTATAAATGTGTCAGTCTCCAAAGCACAGGTCTAACATACATAGGATCTTTATCAGCAGGCGGTAGCTGGGACATAGATCTTTATGTCTACATTCCTGAGGGAGCCTACGGCATCACTTCAACTACATATACAGCGTTAATCCATTTGATATATACGCCATCTAGCGAGACTCCGCCGTAGACATAGAATAGAGGTTGTGAGGAGAATGAGTTATTTAAACAATAGTTTTTTTTGATATATATTCTTATTTTATTTCTATTCGTATTATCATTTGATTTGATATATGGATCTGTCTTTGTTTATTATCCTTCGTCTATGAATATCTCTCCTACTTCTCCTCCTCTCGTCTTTGAGGCTGGCTACAACGTCTCTTGCGTAGATATAGCCAGAGTTTCTAGAGGAGCATTGTTTTATACTGATTTCGAGAGTATTCCAAGCAACTGGTATATGATTAATGGAACATTAACCGGCAGAGGCTTCATAGGGGTGGGAGGATATTGGAGCATCATAGATCAAGGTTTTAAAGGAAGAGGATTAAGAGGTTTTCCACTTCTATGGCAAGTCAGAGAACACAAGACATATACTCCCTACAACCCTGACATAAGATTTGTTCCACAGACCACAAACGCTATTAGAATAGACAGCTATACAGCTGGAGCAAGCTCTCTTGGAAATGGCTATCTAATGCTTATAGCACCAAGAGAGTTTTTTAACAACACTATAATAAACACAAGATTTAACGCATATTTCAGTTTCACTGGAACTAGAGCAATAGGATACATAGATCTTGTCAACTCCACTATTGATCGAAGAGATGATACAGTTATATTCTCAACATATGGTGATTGTTCGCCGTATTGGAGAAGAAAATATAACACGCCAACCTACATCTGGTTATACAATGTTAGCCAAGCTGGCGGACCGATCTCGTATAACATTAATAGCACTGTCGGAGACCTAGCCGGCTACGATCTATATATGACATATGTCATCACATTAAGTGATTGCTGGATACAACAGACTGTCTATTTTGATGTTTTTTGGATGGCTCTATACGATGGATCAACAGGATCATTGATATACAACTTTTCTTTTCCTTATAACTCTTATTCTGTTGTTCTTGAGAGAAGCGGCACATATGGAGACTATGGCTATCTAAGATTTGGCATACCTGGTTTCACAGCATCTTACTGGGGTCAGGACATCTCAAGCCTTACCAATCTATGGATCTCTTCTAAAATAATGATCAGATCAGGAGTAGGATTCGGAGGCATTATGCTTACAGATCTCTCTAATTACTATATTTTCTCGATAAACTCAAGCGGATACGCTAATATCCTTAGATACAGCGCTGGATCCTGGGCTCTGTTAAGCTACTCCTCTGTACCTGGATACACAAACTCTACATGGTATGTTCTTGTAGTTAGTTACGTGAGAAGCGGTAGTGTAAATAGTTTCACCTTATATGTATATGATGTCAGTGGGAATCTTCTGACAACAATAACAGCTTCTGACACTGCCTTCACGCCTAAATATGCTGGTTTAGCAAGTTATACATCAAATCTTTTATATATAGATGATATATACGACGATTTTCTAATTTCAACATCAGATCCTAGGACGGTAATCTTTCAAAATATTCCAGAGCCAGGATATATAGTATATATAATTGATAATTTGGATAATATTGTTAATTATACAACCTCCGCAGGAACCACTGTTTATCTAGGAGTTATTAACGACATTGTTGTCGGCACAGGATCTGACGGAAAAATTTCTATCACATATCCAAACAACTTTCTATGTATCAATTATACAGTATCTTCATCAGATGCGATCCTTGGTGGAGACGTCTACAGCCTTTCCTATGTCAGATATTCTATAAGTATAGGCTCAAACAAGACATCAGCGTCAGCATCAAACATTTATATATCAAGCTCTTCATATAAAATCAGCGGGGTAATACCTCTGAAGATATATAATAACGATGTCAAGCCATATTATATAAGACTGATCCTTGACACATCCTCATCAATATCTACATATCTCACTCTCAACATCACTATAGCACTCTCTCCAACTGCCACGGCTGATCCTATAAGAATTGTCGGTGGAAGTGTTGTGGCAGGATCCTCAGGCTGGATAAGTCTTTCAGGAGGATCTTATGCATATATCTATGTCACAGGATACTACA
>Ga0081473_129778_pt1 | contig 52407 bp, 59 predicted proteins | sample CisSprmetagenome_FD_70977 | JGI IMG/M metagenome (GOLD analysis project Ga0081473, IMG submission 70977) | Hypoxic/sulfidic aquatic microbial communities from Cistern Spring, Yellowstone National Park, USA v2 (version 2) | ecosystem: Environmental > Aquatic > Thermal springs > Hot (42-90C) >...
GTAAATATTGAGTGATGCGTTCAATTGCCTATCCAGAGTGAACCCGCACCTCTCGCAGTGAAAAGTCCTGCCGACCTTTCGGGAAACCCATCCACATCTGGGGCAGGACTTGGAAGTGTGGTAAGGGTTCACCTCCTTCAAGAAGGAACCGTAAAGTGGAGCCTTGTACTTTAGCACACGATGTATAGTCCTCCACACAGTCCTTGAAACCTTCTTAGACAGCTTGTCGTTGGCATCTCTAAACATCTCTTGTTTATTCAACTTCTCAACAGCAAACATAGTGAGAGGATACATTTCCAGCAACTTGTTCACGAACTTATGAACATAATCAAGCACGCGGTTCCTTTCACGGTGGGAATACTTCCTCAACAACTCCTTCCCCTTTCTGCCGTGCTTTGAAGCAAAAGACTGTATTTTACTCCTCTTCAACTCCATTCCGAATTTTAGACTATACAACTCCTTCAAGGAGAAAGTGACGAACTTATCACCATCATAAGCGTCTAATGTGTAAAGATTACTATCAATAGATAGAAAGTCTAGGGGAGTAAACCAAGGTAACTTATAACGGAATGGTAGGTGAACTTTATCCTCCTTAATTATGGGCTCACCCAACTCAAGCCCTCTAACCCTCCTTGAAAACCAAGTGTGAGACCAAGAGAAGGTGACGTATTCGAAAGGTCTTACTGTAATCCTAACTTCTTCGCCCTCAACCTTCCTCAGAGTTGACTTAATCCTAACGTAAACCTTCTTCAGTGTTGGTTTCCTCAATGACGCTTGTCCTTTTTCAGCCCTCCTCCTCCACCCCTTTAATATTGAGTAAGCATCAATTATAGCCTTGTCAACGTAGTGGGAAGCTAGATTGTTAATCTTCTCTAACTCATCCCTCAACTTCTTGTAAACTTCTTTTTTCTTTGGCAAGGTTACTTTAACCTTAGCGAAAATTTTCTTGCCCTTCTTGACCTCCTTCCTCTCTATTTTAGTCCTCTCCCATAACCAGTCTAAAGCCTTCTGTAGAAGGACTCTGTAGTTTTCTAATAATATCTTGCTCTCCTCCTTCTTATCGTTCTTCAGAGAGTACGTTAGGTAGACGTATTCCTCCTCCGGTTGGAATGATTTAAGCCTTAAGCTCTTCGGCACATTTCTTCACCATCTCATATTTATGGCTCCTCATTCCATACAACTTTCCACTAAATGATACCAGTATAGAGGTCAAATCTTCGATTAGTTCTTGTTCTGGTGTTTTGTCCTCCTTGTTCAGAACGACTATCTCGCAGTTGTGTGCTTTGCATATTTCCTCAATTATTTCAAAGCCGAATCTAACTAGTCTGTCTGGGTAGGCTATGACAACTTTCGATACTTCGTTATTTAGTATCATCCTCAATAGCTTGAGGAATCCTTTTCTCTTCATGTTCAATGAAGATCCAACGTCAGTTATTACTTGGTCGTAGTCCTTAACGTTCTCCTCCAAGTATTTTACTTGGTTTATTAAGTAGTCTTTCTGTGTGTTTGATGATACTCTTGCGTAAAGTATCACTTTCCTCTTTCTAACAATCCCCATGAGCCTTTCGACGTCTTCTTCCTTGAACCTCCACTTCCCAGTTTCTAGTATCACGGGTTTTATGTACCCTTTCTTAACATATTCTCTGAGTGTTGCGTATGAAATTCCTAGGCGTTGGCACACTTCTTTAGGTCTTAGCATTGTATAAAATTTTATGATGAAATAATATAAACTTTACGGTTTATCGGAAACTGTTAACAACGGCTCTGACTGAGTTAGTCTCTGAGAGAGACTAAGATCCTTTAACAACTGATAGTCTAATAATAAATACAGAAGCTTCTATAGATGCGGTTAAAAGAAAACAGTATATCTAGTAAACTTTTGTAGGGAGAATATTCTGGACAGTAGAATTGTTGAGCTTCATGTCAATAAATTTTACGAAATTTTAAAGCGTCTAGAAGTAGATCGAGTGAGAGTGTTTACTAAGAAATTCGGTATTAGCAGTATTGACCTTATAATATTTGACGAGGCCCAGAGGATGACCGAGGAGGAAATAAAGAACTCTCCTAGAGGTAAAGTTTACGTTTACTTTTACGATGATTCTCAAGTATTCATAAGAAATGAGGTAGGAACTAGGGATAACTTTTTGAAATACTTGACTAATGTAAAAGAGTACGAGTTACCTTCTTCCGTGAGAGAACCAAAGCAGTACCTAGATTTCGTGAAAAGGATTTTAGAAGGAGTAAAAGGAAATCTGGGTAATTTTGATTTTAGAATTTTTGACGATAACGTATTTTTCGAAGATAAGGAGACTGCTAATGCTGTAAAGGAGTTGATAAAAAATCCTAGTAACGTTTAGCTAATTGTACAATTAAAATTAAGAAGCTGTTAAATTGTGTGTATTCTTAACATACACAGTATTCTTGGAAGAAGCATGAAGACATGTTTCATAAAGAAAAGATTGCTAAACCTTATACCTTATATCTGTTATTAACTTAGAAGCTATTTCTTCTCCCTCTTTCGTCAATTTCACAAGCGTCCTAGTTTTCATCAGCATCTTTAGTTTTTCTATATCATTTTCAATTTTTAATGACGGCTTATTTTCCTTTAATCTCTCCAAGAATAATATAAGGTTTTTAATATCTCTTCTTGTAAATTTCTCTGGAAGAACAGGAGGTAAAACAAACCTATGACCCAGGTAGGGATAGTATAATACTACTTCTGGAAGTAAATAATCTTGTAAATAATCTTTATATTTCTTCACTATTTCATATACTTCTTCACTGTCTATTTTTTCTTTCTCCAACTTCACTAACCCTACGGTGGTTAAATAATACAAGGAGTTAGCAATCAATTTTTTATCGTCAGGATCAATTTTATCGCATATTTCGCTCGTGCATTTAGAGTTGTAGAATTCTTTAATTCTCTCTTGCAGTTTGTCAATATCGACCTTTCCTCCCTTTTCTCTCAGCGTTAATAGAATTATTTCTGACGTACTCAATTTATCATACATTATCTTTCACCTGCCTGATGTCAGATTATCGTAACCCTTGTCAGCTATCCTTATAATGTGAGCATTCATATCATAATATCCTCTTAACTGTCTAATTAAGTATTCCATCATTATTTTTTCTACACCATATGATTATAATCAGTGGATCTTGAACATCAGTAACGTTAAGGCTAAAGTGTTTTGCAATATCCTTTTTATACCTCTGAAAAGGGTAAATTGATGAAATAGGTATTACGACGTAACATTTTAAAATTCTACAATTTAACTTACTTATATCCAAATCTATATTATTTAAATCATTCAATTTCTACGCCGTATATATTCTTTTGCAGTTACTACAATATTCAGCTTTGAAGGAGAGTAAATGCGAAGTCTCTCTTAATAAGTTTGTTGAAACGCCAAAAGATAGAAAACTAAATCCTAGGTTTATGTTGCGTCTGTTAGTGCTCCGCCCTACATTTACGTCTATCAAGTACTTAAATCCGCAAAAAGGACATTCCACACCGTGGAATATTTGAAGCGAGTTAAAAATTCTTCCATTTGGCACGTCTAAATAATGAGATTTTAATTATTTGATTCATAATACCATGAGCAAATATTCTAGGCTGAGAAAATCAATTATCGATTTATTTAATAACTTATGTCTTTCAAAGAGAGCGTGCTTGCAAATTTTAAATGAGAAGACTCACTTTACATACTAAAATATTGATCTTACATGATATTCAAGATCTTCTACAGTTTATTTCATCTCTCTCTTTTTTTAGCTAATGCGTTCAGATATGATAGTTAGAAGAATAAAAGGAATGACTCTAATATTCCTCTCAGAGGAGGTAATAAAAGAGGTATTAGAGAACGTTGAAATGGAAGATATAAACGACGTTAATAAGGAATCCAATTAGTTATAAAAATTAAAATAAGTTTATATTTCTACACCAATGAGTTTTATCGGATATTTTAGTTGAATAAAATTTCTATACTAAAAATTGAGTGAGTGGTTTTGGAATAAAGCATCCAAGGTAAATGTAAGAGATTATTAATAATTCGACAAATTACATAAAAGAGCGTGAGACTTAGTGAGATCGAGAAATTAGGACACGAGCCGATAAAGGAATCTAATCTTAAAGAGCTACTTGAGTTGACTCAACGAACCTATAGGTATTTCTAGGAGGGGTGATGCTGTTTTGGGGAGGGCTTTCTATCTTGTAGCTTTGACTGCCATCAAGGTTTAAACCTGTCATCAAGCTTTTTTTAGGATCATAAGGGTAGGCTTAGGGATAAGAAGTTGAGTGTTGCGTGTGCTAGAAAGTTGGCAGTTATTACTTGGGCTATACTGTATTATAATAAGCCCTTTGATGCTAGCGAGTAAAGCAGGTTCCGTTGCGTAAGTAGTGTGGACTATGCTTAATTTTTAAGGAAAGGTTTTTATACCGGAAGCTTGTATAGAATATATATTAATTAGATCTATATTGCAGGATCTAACTAAAATGTTTTATATAAGACATCAGTGGAAGGTGTCACACTGATTTAAAGCTTTTTACTCGTTGGTGTGTACTTAACACATGGAAGGATATTTAGATTATAAAAATAATTCTAAAGGTTATATTTACGCTAAATTATACGATGGTTTAGTTGAAGGTAAACAAGCTTTAGAGATGATACAAAAGGGTCTGTTACAAAACGCTTCTTTAAAGGCATTTTTAGGTGTAAAATCCGCTGTTAGTGCACTGGTTGTAAAGAACCTTAACGAGATTATCAAATTAAAAGACGAGAAGGAAAAGTATTGGTACGAGAACGTGGGGTATTCAGCACCTACAACAGGTTTAATAGGGATCTCAAAAGACCTAAAAAACTTAGGCATCGACGCTGAGAACGTGATAAGAATTGCTTTAACTTTACACAAGTTCTCTTATGATGGTTTTGATCCTAACTTTGTTGATTATAGGAACTCTGAAGAGGTAATAAGTGACGTGAAAGAGGTCATAGAGTGGTTACTTAATTTAAAATACTATTTTGACGATTTTTGGGACGAAAAGTTAGAAAAAGCAAAGAAGGATTTAGAGGAATTATTAAAAAAAGCTCAGTTAATCATCCGCTCCTAAAAGGAATTTCGCTTATATGCATAGCGTAATACGCCATGAGTATGTCCCTGCTTTTTAAAGCTAGCTAACCTTAGAAAGTGAATGTGGAGATAATGTTGTTATTAAGCCATAAATCTACTAAATAGGAGAATTCTCTATATAGAGTATAGTTTAGCTTAGATTCTCAGAGACGCCTTTTTACGTTAAAGTATGAATTTATGGCTTGATAACAGCACTATCTTCTATATAGGCAATGTTAGTTAGTACTATACATGAAGTTTGACCGAAAGATTTAATACTGAACGCTACACTTTGCTCTTTAAAATAGATTTATTAATTAGTAGCTAGACTCTACATTTATGAACGAGTATGTTGCTAGGTATATTGTGTCTAAGGATCACAGAAGGATTGGAGAAATAAACATTAGGTATACGGCTAACAATGACGATGAGAGCATTAGGATTGCAAAATCCGTTTGCGAGAAGTTAGGTGGGGAAGAGATTGAGGAGGTAATCCTAGGGAAGGTAATGGGTACTATAACTGGTGCTGGTAGGTCATTAAGCAAATCCGACGATGATAAATTTCTCGGGGATATAACTGGTGTAATAGTAGGTGCGTTAGTTGGCCATATTATAGATTCTGCGATAACTAAAGTTATATACTCTAAAAAGTATCCCTGCACTAAGCCTAGACCTTTTGAAGATATTGTTAGTTATATTAATGTCGAAAGATTAGAAGAGATAGTTAATGAACGTTGATGAGATTATCAACTTATGCGACAGTCAGTGTGTAATTTTTGATACAAGTGTAATAATTGATTATATAAGAATATTGTTGAGAAAAAATCATGAGAGAAAGCGTAATATATTGTCAAGAATTTTTAATCAATGTAGTAGAAAAGCGATAACAACACTAATTTACGAGGAAATTCTCGCTGGATCAGATGAGGATGTACAGTTACAGCAATTTTTATCTGATTTCATGATATTGCCTTTCGATATAGATGAGGCTATATTTGCCTCTAGGTTAGAAAAACAAATAAGGAATAAAGGACTTAAACCTAAAGGAGAGAATTGGAGAATAGATCTGTTTATTTCAGCTTTTGCATATACTCAACGGTGTTATATTCTAACTAAGGATGAGGATTTTACCAAAATGTTAAATTGCGAGAAATTGGACGAGGTAGAATATTACGTATGTAGAAGTTAGAGTGCCGTTGTCAACAGTTTCAGATAAACCGTGAAGTTTATATACTTTGTATGTAAGTTTAACTACAATGCTTAAACCTAAAGAAGTGTGCCAACGCTTAGGAATATCATACCGCACACTACAGAGCTATGTTAAGAAGGGTTACATAAAACCAGTAATACTACAGAGTGGAAAATGGAGGTTTAAAGAAGAGGACGTAGAAAGACTCATGGGAATAGTTAGGAAGAGGAAAGTGATACTCTATGCTAGGGTACCATCAAATACACAAAAAGACGACTTGATAAACCAAGTAAAGTACCTAGAGGAAAACGTTAAGGACTACGACCAAGTAATAACTGACGTTGGATCTTCATTGAACATGAAGAGGAAGGGATTCCTCAAGCTATTGAGGATGATACTAAACAACGAAGTGTCAAAAGTTGTCATAGCCTACCCGGACAGACTAGTAAGGTTTGGCTTTGAAATACTTGAAGAAGTGTGCAAAGCACACAACTGTGAGCTCATAGTGCTAAACAAAGAGGACAAAACACCAGAACAAGAACTAATAGAAGACCTAATCTCCATCTTGGTATCATTCAGCGGAAAGTTGTATGAAATGAGGAGCCATAAATATGAGATGGTGAAGAAATGTGTCGAAGAACTTAAGGCTTAAATCATTCCGACCAGAGGAGGAATACGTCTACCTAACTTACTCCCTGAAGAATAATAAGAAGGAGGAGACGAAAATACTACTGGAGAACTATAAACACCTACTACAGAAGGCTTTAGACTGGTTATGGGAGAGGGTAAAAGTTGAGAGAAAAGAGACAAAGAAAGGTAAGAAAGCCACTAAGATCAAAATAACTCTGCCTAAGAAAAAGGAAGTTTACAAGGCGTTGAGAAACGAGCTTGAAAAGATTAACAATCTAGCTTCCCACTACGTGGACAAGGTAATAAATGATGCTTACTCAACATTAAAGGGGTGGAAGAGAAGGGCTGAAAAGGGGCAAGCGTCATTGAGGAAACCAACACTGAGGAAGATTTACGTCAGGGTAAAGTAGACACTTAGGAAAGTTGAGGGCGAAGAAGTTAGGATTACTGTAAGACCTTATGAGTATATTACCTTCTCTTGGTCTCACAAATGGTTCTCTAGAAGAGTTAAAGGACTTGAGTTGGGTGAGCCCATAATTAAGGAGGACAAAGTTCACCTACCATTTCGTTATAAGTTACCTTGGTTTACACCCCTAGATTTCCTAGCAGTTGATAGCAACCTTTACACATTGGACGCTTATGATGGGGAGAAGTTCATCACTTTTTCAATTAAGGAGTTGTACAGTCTAAAGTACGGTATGGAGTTGAAGAGGGGTAGAATACAATCTTTTGCTTCAAAGCACGGTAGGAAGGGGAAGGAGTTGTTGAGGAAGTACTCCCACCGTGAGAGGAATCGCGTGTTACATTACGTTCACAAGTTCGTGAACGAGTTGCTGGAAATGTATCCTCTCACTATGTTTGCTGTTGAGAAGTTGAATAAGCAGTCAATGTTCCAAGACGCTGATGACAAGCTGTCTAAGAGGATTTCAAGGACTGTGTGGAGGACTATACACCGTGTGCTTAAGTACAAAGCCCCACTTTACGGTTCCTTCTTGAAGGAGGTGAACCCTTACCACACTTCCAAGTCCTGCCCCAGATGTGGATGGGTTTCCCGAAAGGTAGGCAGGACTTTTCACTGCGAGAGGTGCGGGTTCACTCTGGATAGGCAATTGAACGCATCTCTGAATATTTACCTCAAGATGTGCGGGTTTCCCCACCTCTTTTTTACTTCCACTGGGAGTAGGTGGGTCGGGGTTATCCCGCTAAAGGGGCGGAGGGGTATGAACAGGGCAATGCCCCGTGACTCCGGTGAAGCCCAAGGGCTGAGAATTGAATACAAATTCATGAAAATTCAATGAAGCCCAAACCCCGGTGTATTACTGGTATACTACGCCCTGAGAAGGAAGAAGTGACGACTACGTACGAATTAAATCATACCTATTTTTTCCGCTTTCTTCTTAATACCGTTTTACAGTAATAAAAACCTAAATCCTCTCACGTCCACCCACATCTGTGAGTAATGCTGATGCAATAGGAATAGTGCTTGAGGGAGGAACTCCTGCCGTAGTGAAAGCCTTGATCAGGGCTGATCATGACGTCAAGATAGGGGAGTTTCTGATAGTGCGAGATAGGGAAGGAAGGATGGGCCTCGTACAAGTAGAACACTACGAATACGGGAACGACTTTTACACCGAATCCTTGGGAATAGTGAAGAGCCTGATCGACAGCGAAGTCTTAGCTTCCGTTCTGGACAAGAGCACATACCTTTCAGTGTGGCTAAGAGTAATAAAGGAGAATAACGCCAAGGTTCAAATGCCTGGAAACTTAGTGCTAAAGTTCCCTGAAATAAAAGACATAAATAAACTCGATCAAACACAGAGGAAATTCCTCGAGTTACTTTACGAGGAAAAGCTTGAAGACCCGAGATACGTGAAGTATGGGAGAATAATAAACACTAACATTCCCTTACTCCTCAAAATTAACGCCCTACCGATGCACATGGGCATTTTCGGAGAGACCGGTTCGGGTAAGAGCTATAACATGAGGTATTTAATAGACGTGTTTTCTAACATAGAGTATGATGGTAAGCATTACGCAATCCCTATGATAGTGATAGATGCTAACGGCGACTACATAGACTTAGCTATCCTCTCGATGAAGAGAGAATACGTTAACAGGAACGGTTCGAGGCAGATGATCACCCGCTACACCTTCACCGACATACCTAACTCGCAGAGATTCAGGCTCGATATGAATCTCTTTACCCCTTCCGATATAGCCTACATGGTCATAACGGCGAAATATAGAGATACTGACGTCGCGCAAGCCTCTTTACAGATGAACTTATTAGAATTGGCACTTAACGAGCTAAGGGACGAGGACTACAATACGTTGTTCGTAGAGGACGGGTTCTCTAAACTTCAGCAAAAGGTAAACGAGATCGTTGAGGAGAGGAAGGATGAATTAGGGTTCACTAAAAACACACAAAGGGCATTACAAAGTGCTTTACAGACCTTCAGGAGCAAAGTTAAGGAGTATGACCTGATTTCGAGTGATGGAGAGGCATTTAGCTACGACACATTGGATGAGATATTCTTCAAGCAGGGGCTTGTGATAATAGACTTTTCAGCTGACGGTGCACCCGGGATGGATTTACTCACTAAACAAATCGTTGTCGGATACATCGCTAGGTTGATGTTAAACTACCTAGTTAAAAAGAAGATGAATAACGAGAGGAGGATCCTCTCACTGGTGATCGAAGAGGCACAGAACTACATACCGAGTGAAAACTACCCAGTCAACGCGAGGTTAACTAAGGACGTTTTAGCTACTTTAGCCACTCAGGGTAGGAAGTTCGGGGCTTCGTTGATACTCATAAGTCAGAGACCTGCTTTCGTCGACAAAGTAGTACTTTCGATGATAAACTCTTTCATCTTTCACAGGGTATACCACGAAGACGTGAAGTATATACAGTCAGCTACTGGAGAAATATCCGAATACCTAGCTAAAGAACTCATATCATTACCTAGGGGTCAGGCGATAGTGACGGGTCTAATAAACTCCCTCGAGATTCCAGTAAGGGTTCAAATAGATAGGAAGTCCGAGCTCGAGTCCATTATAGGATCTGAAGGTGATATCTTAGAAATTCTCTCCGGGTGATGGGCGTGTGTGAAAGGTTCATATCGGAGACGGGTGCATGGAGTGACCTATCGGAAGTATACAAGTGCGTACTTTCTACGAAGTTCACCGATTCCATAACGTTCTACGAAAAGGAGAGGGAATTACTGGATTTCATAGCTAGGAAGAAGTCTTCCCCTATGTTCGTGGTACTGATAGGGGACTGGGGTATGGGTAAGACGTTCTTGAGCAAGGTAATTAAGGATGAGGCAGAGAAGATAGGCTATGAAGTGAGAAACGTCAAGATCGATGAGATCGTCGTGGACAATCACGGTTCTTTCGCCGTAAAGGACAGAGAAGTAATGATCATAGACGAAGTAGAGAACTTAGAGAACCTGCAGTATAAGTACAAAGAGGAAATAATAAACTTCTTCACCCACATGAAGAAGATAAGCGAGCTGAAAGACGTAGACTCCGTCATATTCTTACTTGCTACGCCTTCCGGTTACACAAAAGTGTTCTCCTACGGGGGTCTCTTACACAGCCTATTACCCGAGACGTACACAGCCTTTAAAGATAGGATAAGGGAAAGGGTACTTACAGAACCTACAAAGGTCGAGTATTTCCTGATGTTGTACTGTATGCTAAAGAACGTTAAGAGTGAATCAATATCCCTCATCGAATACCTTAACTTCTTATATTACCTAATCCCCGTCACGAGAAGGAATATAACGAAAATAGTTAATAATTTCATGTGTCAGCTACATGAAAATTCCCCCGAGGCATTATACAAGCTATTAGTCACCCGGAGAGAGGCGATAACGGATCTATACAGAACGGTGGAAGTCAGTGACGCGACCTTGTTTAAGACCGAACCTGAGGACATAGGCAGGATAATGAGGGGTTACGATTACTCGTGCATTAACGCAAAACTGGTGAAATTCGAAGAGTGGAGGAATAAGTTTGCAAACAAATTAGACCCTAACGTGAGGAGGGAGATCGAGGACGTAATTACGACAATGAAGGTAAGAGAAGGTTTAAGTGTTGATGACAACCTTTACGTAATAATCCCCAAGGAGCCGAGAGAATATTATCCGTTATTTCCCGACGAGAACGTGTTAAAAGAGGCTTACAAGGCGCTGAAAGGAGAGGAGATATGTGCGGTTAAGTGGGAGGAAGTGGAGAGGTACCTTAATGTCCAGTTGAGGGACTTCCTACTCGAAGGTGATAAGTACGAAGAGGTTCAAAAAGTGATAGAAGAGTATAAGGAAGAGACTGAGAAGCTGCTGAAACAAACTAACGCCGTGTACCCTAAGGTAATTGAGGGTTTGAAGAACTTTGTTAAGGAAGTAGTGTCGATTGCCCAAAAGGACGGTAAGTTGAATAACGTAAGTTGCTCCCCGTTACCGGAGGGGAAGAGCAGTGAAATCGTCTTTGAGTGCAAGCATAAGGACGGCTTTTATTCATTTGCATATAAGGTGAAAATAACGGACGACCCAATGAACACAACTCAGTCTGATTTCACCGTTTTGTACACGGCGTCGGATAAGGAAGGTGGAAATGTCACGATAAAGTTAACTCACCCCTTGCAGAGGTATTTTCTCCAATTATCATACCTCTCTAAAGGTTTGAGGGTGAGAGATCCAGCTTTCAGGCTCGTTTTTGCAAATGAGATAGCAAAGCTCGACCTACTCATTAACGACATAAACGAGGTTAACAAGATCTACGAGAACATTTACCATACTTTCTCTTCAATGGAACAAGTTGAATATAGGTTCCAGAGTATTATGAACTACGTGCTGTATTACAAGGGCTTGACTGGAAAAAGCGGTAAAGTATCCGTTCAGGAGGTTTACGAGACGGTAAGGGATTTAACAGACCAGTTCAGAACTTATGAAAAGAAGAACGTAAGGTTCACAGTGCAAGACATAGAGACCAGTACAAGATTGCTGGAGTTCTTATCGGACTTAGACAAGAAGAAACTGATAAAACTGGATGGGACAGATCTCGACTTAGACAACTTTTTAGGGGACTACGCTAAAAAGGTCGTGGACAAAGTACTGAAAAGACTTGGTAAGGAAGACGTTGAGAAGATAGCTGTCGAGATCGTTGAGGGAACGCACAAGGGTCTGGAAAGGAAAGTAAAGAATATACTCAATGCGGACTTGGTACAATTAGATGAGAGAATAGTAGAAGGGGTTAGCGACTTGATAAGGGTAGCGTTAAGGTCTGGTTTTGTAAAAGTCAACACGCTGAAGGACTTAGACAAAAAGTTAGAAGAGGTAAAAGGTAAAGTTCAGGAAGTAAAGTTGATTACCATAAAGGAAAGGGACGTTAAGGTCGTAGACCTTAAGGAACTCTTGAGGATCGCTTTAGAGGTGAGGAAGAGAGCTCAGGACAACGTGGCTTCTCAGGCATTGCTTTTTGATATGTTGGAAGCGATATCGACACTATCCCAGATGAGGATGTCCATCAAGGGGGAGACCGTCAAGGTGGTTGAACAAGAACTAACAACGATTAGGGAGATAAGAGAGAAACTCGTGAAGTTCGTAAAAGAAGCGAAGGCCATCCAACATACTGAGGACACTTTACAAAGGCTGAAAAGGCTCGTCCAGGATGAGCAAAAACTTACCGACTGTGTTCACGAAATAAGAAAAGACCGTAAAAATGTGGAGAAGTTATATAAAGCTTTGAACAAGTCGAGGCTGTTTACTTACGCGGAGTTTATTGATGAGGTCTATAATAACGACGAGGTGTACTCGACAATGAAAGATGTAGGCGAGGAATGTCGTGAAATCGCCGAAAGTATCGACACGTTGAAGTCCGTAAAGGTAAGGCTGGAAAAGATTAAGGATATGCTTAACACCCTGTTAAATACTCCTTACGTCAAGGGATTAGAAGATATTAAAAAGGACATAAGCGGTATAAGGGCTAACATTAACGAGATTTACGAGAGGGCTAAAAAGGAGGGGTTCGTGAATGGGGATAATTGAGGAGTTAGACGAATTGATAAATTCTCTGCAAGGGGAGGAAAAGAAGAATGAAGAGATACTCACGCTAATGACGTCTATAAAAGCTAACATAACTACAATATCCAAAGAACTATACCAAAACAAGGTTAAGGACAAGCTATTTTCAGTCCTTTCATCCCTAAACGCGGAGTTAAAAGAACTAGAGGAGGTTCAACAGTGTTGCAAGTCAGTATCGACGGATAAACTCCTAACGAGGAGGAGAGAACTGTCTAAAGCCATTAAGGGACTTTACGAGTTAGGCAAGGAGCTAAACGTCGATAACTTAGGGGATTTGAAGATATTATCATCAACGCTAAACGAAGTAGTCAAGGCGTTGGAGTTCCTCGACGACAAGGTAAAGGAAGTAGAGGATGACATCAAGTCTGTAAAGGAGGAATTAGACAAGAAGATAGAAGACCTAAAGAAGGAAATAGAGATAAAGACCGAGAGGTTAAACTCACTCAACGAGTTTTTAAGGGCTTTCGATGAGGAAGTGGAATTTGATAAGTGCGATGCAAAGACTTTATGCGAATTAAAAGAGTGCTTAAACTCTCTTTCTGAGACCCTCAGAGAGGCTGAGGAGAGAAAAAGGGAAATCGTTAGTAGGATAGGCTCGGAACTGGAGGGAGTTGTGACGAAGCTCGTGGACGAAGGGGAAGTCGAGATTAACGACATAACTGAGCTTGCAACACTGCTTAAGAGGTTTGATGAGGACGAAAAGCTCAGGAAACTCAAGGGGAAACTAAAAGTAACACTAAAGCTGAAGGGTGAGTGAATGGAAGCCTTCAGAAAGATAGACGACATAGTAGAAAAGAGCGTCGATAGGTACAACGTTATAAAGACCGTAATAGATAACGTAGACTTAAATGAGCTAGGTATGTCCGTTTATCACCCTAAATTTTCACGCGTTAAAGGGATATATTGTGCTATAGACGGTTCAAAGAACGTCCAGAACTTAGGTGATGTGTACCTTATCATCGCTAAGGCTGTAAAGGTGATCGGCGAAGTGACGTCCAGAAAGAAAGTGGTAAATAGAGACCCGGTGTTCGCTGTGGAAATTGAGGACGATTATATGGGGGAGGACACCGTGAGCAACGACTCAATTAGATTGATGATTAACTTGGAAAGCCGACTTTTGGGGACTTGTGACGAGTGCGATTATGTATTATTAGACGGTCCTATAGTAGACCCTCCTATAATAGACGAAAGAGGAGGTAAACAGTCGATTCCCTCTTTAAAGGAACTCGCGATGACGAGGGCTCAACACGTGACAAGAATGCTGGAGAAGGGTAAGGCAATACTAGGGATAGCCAAGAGGTTTTCTGAGCGGTTTATTGTCTCGTTACTTAAGGAGAGAGGTTATCTGAAGGACACGGATTATAGGGAAAAAATGGTGGTGGACAGTCTCCTTTCTCGTTTTGTGGGGGAGGAAATAGTTGGTATCGGGGTAATAGAATGGGATAAAATAAGTAGGGAAGTAAGTGAACTAGATAAGCTTATGTCGGCTTATGAAGCTTATAAGGAGTACAGTGACGGGAAATTGAAAATTGCATCAGTTTACGTTAAGGCGTCGAGGATCGGTGTCCCGAGTAGAGTGGACATAGTTTACATCAACAGTTATGACGTGGAAAAAGTCCTCTCGCTTATTGCCACATGGGTAGTCAAAGACAGAGCTGAGTTGAACTTACTAACGGTGATGGCTGACGCCCTTTCCGCTATTAATAACCAAGAGGTTAAACAGTTCAGGGAGTACTACACCGTAAAGACCGTTGAGAAATTAAAGGATAAGGACTATATATTGTCTAACTTCGTGCTTAGGAAGAAGATTTGAGTCTTATTCCTTGCTGTGACGCATTATTCAGCTCTACCAAACCATCTTTAACGTTGTCTAACAGAATGTACCCCTTTCACTCTCTTTCAAGGTGGATTGGTCTGCATCAGTATGTCACTGAACCTTATGGACTTCACTAACGCTAAACCTGGCGGTGCGCTTATTAGTATGTCCGCATAATCCTTTGCTCCTATATCCTCGAGGACATCCTTGTTATTCCTCATAATTATCTTTGTATTAGTTAACTGTAATATGAGTTCGTTCAAGTCTTGAGGCATGTGCGTAGCTAGTATTGCTCCTAAGCCCCTAACCCTACCTAACCTAAGGATCCTATTTATCATCCTCTCTATAGTTGACTTGGACACTTCTCCTTTAGCCTGCGGGAAGAACTCGTGGGCTTCGTCCATTATCAATAACGTCAGAAAAGTCCTCTTTGAGTCACTTTTGTAAAGCCTATCCTTAAAGCCGTAAACTTCGTTTAATATCTTGTACACGACTATCGAGAGGGGGTCTGTGGACTCCGTCGATTCCAAAAGGAAGGACAAGTCGATTATTAAGAGCTCTGAATTTAGGAGGTCTTCCGGTAGTTCGTGAATTGTAGTTTCAACGTCAAATATGCCGTAATCGTTCAGGGTTCTCAGCAACCTATTAATATTAGCCTCCGTACCTGAATGAATATCGAGGTCTTCCTCCATTGTGTATTTTAATAGCTCGTTTAAGTAGAGGACCGCAGAGGAGTCAGAATTCCCTCCTAACTTGTCGCTTCCTCCCTCCTTCTTTATGATAGTATACTTAACTTTCTGATTACCGTGCTGGAACTCCCTAAACACCTCCCTAGTAGTCTTCACCATTTCGTTCACTTGTTTTAACAAATCGCCCGTGAGATATATCGGCTCGTCTACGAAGTTACTTAAGGTAATGTGGTTTAGAACCCAACCCCATATGCGGTTGATAAGTTGTCTCTGTTCATCGGTCACATTCTTAGTGCCCTTCCCGGCTACCAGCTCCTTTAAGAACTCATAAAGGTTTTCTTGAAGCGATTATATATCGGCTCCCACATCATCGATGCCTGATCGCTCATGTAAGGGGTTATACTGTTAAAGGTCTTGAACACAGTTGAGAACTTTAACGAGAAGGGGTAGAACTTAATTTTCCCGCACTCAACGTATTCTCCTTCACTTATTGCGTCCTGACAATATCTGCTCGTTATCATATTCTTAAAAGTATTGTAGTATTCCAACAGATTCCTCGTAATAGGGACTACTACACTCCCCTCCATTCCCTTTTCTATGGCAAACCTTACGAAGTCTCCTTGCCTGTCAAAGACCACTGACTGTTTGGGGATCCCAGCGTCGTAAATTATCGACTTCAGCAATGTAGTCTTACCGGACCCGGTAGTACCTATGACCAGTACGTGGTGTCTTAATGTCTCTTCGTCTAGAACGACCCTAGCCCCTATCTTGGTAAAACCGGAAAAAACGTTGCCAACAGTTACTCCATCCTTTGGCATGTTGAGGGCTATCTCGATGAGGTCATCTTTAGGCAAGAATACCGGGGACTGTGGGTCTATGGGTGATACTACCGGGGTGGGCTTGGGTTCGCCTTTTTCTAAGTCCTCTATCCTCACCTCAGCCAAGGGATTGATGGTGAGGACGGTATTAGTTATTATTGTCGAGGGGTCTTCCCTTCCCCTTATCTCCTTGATACCCAAGGTCGTCATCATGTCGCCTCTAGTTATTGTGTCCACCGAGCCTATTACAATCACTTTCGGTATTATAGAAGATATAGCTATAATTTCTCCCCTCTTTACCGGGTTTTTGAAGTAGCTCTCAAAGGATATGTCAACTTTTATAAGGGGTTTGCTCCCGACGTTAATGTATTCGAATCGTGTTACCTTACCTATGACGTTCCCGTCTCGGGAATACTTTGTTACGATTTCGTAAGCCTCTTTTACCCTTCCCTTTAGTTGCTCTACTAATTTGTCAGTATAAAGCTCTTCCATAAGGTGTAATTGTTTGCGGACATTAAAAAGTATTATTGAATAGAATGATCAGGGATTTGTCTAGAGGAAGCAGTGACTTTGGGGGGCTAGACTCTTTGAACAACCCTTTAACACGGTTGATTTGAGGTTTAACATAGTATTTATCAAAGTTTTAGCTTACAAGAGTGCTTGATTCTTAGAGCCCGTAATATCAATGTAATTAGGTTTTTATTTTAGTAAGAAGAGGTATAATTTAGAATGTCACTGGCTGACGAGATAAAGAAAGTGTTGACAGAGAATCCCTCAATATTAGCTGACGTACTAGCCTCACATCCTGAAATTATTTATCAGGCCTTGGCAAAACTCACACCCTGGCAGAATTTGGCTACGAAACAAGACGTGGAGGAGATAAAGAGAGTTATGGCAACTAAGCAGGATATCGAGGAGATAAAGAAAACCATGGCTACAAAACAAGAACTCGAAGAAGTAAAGAAGGATATCGAGGGTATTAAGAGAGTTATGGCAACTAAGCAGGATATAAAGACCTTAGAAGTGATGATTAGTGCCCTAGGCACCAAGTGGGGTATTCAAGCTGAGGATGTATTTAGAAAAGGCATGATGGAACTTTTATCTAATACAAACTGGAAAGTAGATAGAGAAATAATCTTTGACAAAGAAGGAATAGTTTACGGTTATCCATCGGAAGTAGAAATAGACGTGATTATTAGTGACGGCAAAGTAATACTAGTTGAACTAACAGCTTCGCTGAAGAGAAGCGATTTAATTCCCTTCAGCAAGAAAAAGGAATTATACGAAAAAGAGAAAGGGCGTAAAGTCTCTGAAGTGGTCGTAATTACTCCCTTCATTGACGATAAGAATGAGGAGAGGATTATAGCTATAGCTAAATCGTTAGGCATCAGAATCATAAAACCGAGCGAAATTAACCCTGACTGAATACGGGTTAAGTCTGACTCCCTTCCTGCTCTGGAAAGATAAGGGTTCCCATTTAGAGTGTTTATCATTCATCTCATTGATTCGGGTTTACATTTGGTAGACAGTCGAGTTGACTCAGATACCACACTCCATTTGAGGAGAGAGACTTTCATTGCCGAGCTCTAGTCTCTTCAATGAAGGAAGGAGATACTAATTAATCCTCCATCAGTCCCATTAAGCCTTCAATCGAGCTAAGGAGGAACCTTGTTAGCACTACTAAAAGAATTTCACAAAAAGAAGTATTAAATATTGACGGTAAATCATCCCCTAGAAGAGGCTTTCCACCTCCTTAACCACCTTTTCTTTAAACTTAGACTTGAATATCAAACAATTTTTGAGGTGTCAAATCTATAGAGATAAATTAATCCGATGAAAAGTAATAAAGGCAATAAGACAATGAAAAACGTAGGGTGAATGAAGCGGAGAAGGGGGAAAGAAAAGTTATACGAACCAGCTTTGTTTTTATCTTCTGAAAAAGACTACAAATTATGGCTAAGCACTTAAAGAGAAACGCGTCAGATTTCTTTGCCGAGGCGGAATTACCGCCCCTCAGATATAAATACGAGTCGATGACGGAAACCCTTGCTGGTGGAGAGCTTCCGGTATAAAAAGTTTTCCTTAAAAATTGAGCATAGTCCACACTACTTATGCAAGTGATGAAACCTGCTTTACTCACTAGCATCAAAGGGCTTATTGTAATACAGCACAGCCCAAGTAATAACAGCCAACTTTCTAGCACACGCAATAATCAACTTCCTTCCTCTAAGCCTACCCTTGTGCTCCTCATAAAAACGCTTGATAACAGGATTAACCTTAATAGCAGTCAAGGCTGCCAAGTAAAAAGCCCTCCTCAAAACGGCATCACCCCTCTTGGATATACCCCTTGTGATAACACTCTTGCCACTAGACTCAACAACTGGGTCAAGACCACAATAAGCAACAAACCTCTTCCTATCACTAAAGCGCTTAACATCACCAACCCTAGCCAAAATAATACAACCCAAGGTTTTACCAATACCGGGAATGGTGAAAATCAAACTATCCTTGGGAACTAACTCTCTAAGCCTATCCTCAATCTCCCTCTTCCTACTCTCAAGCCTCTCAAGCTCTTCCAAAAGAAATCTAACCTCAGCCAAGACAATACCATCCCCACCACCCCTCAAAACCTCCTCTAAATTCCTCTTTGACAAACTATCACTATAGCCTAAAAGTACTAGATCCCTCCTCAACCTATTCTTAACCCTAGCAATACTCCTAGTAATAAAATCCCACTGGCTTGTTAACTCCCTAGCTTCACTTGTTACAAACTCACTACCCATACTTACAACTATTTCTGCTAGCTTTTTAGCGTCATTCTTATCACTCTTCTTACCCCTAAAACCCTTGAACTTCTTGAGTATAAAGGGATTAATAATCCTAACATCATACTCATTACTCAAGTACTTTGCTAGGTTAACGTGGTAAACTCCGGTACTCTCAATACCTACTTTGCAACCCTTTGGCAAAATCTTTCTTATCTCCTCATAACCTCGCTTATCATTAGTAAACTCGTAGAGTTTACCTTGAAAATACACGATTAATTTATCTTTTGATACGTCTATTCCTGAACTGGGTGCCTCCAATTGTACTCACCCTTATGTTTTATTCGGGCTTTTTGCCCAACTTCCGGTCCGAGTTGGAGGCGGCCAAGCTCCCCACCGGGCTTTAAGCCCAAGGAAGTCAACGGCCTACACCCCAGTCAGATCTGTATTACCCAGATCTGACTAATATGTTTTATATAAGGAAGTCAGTAACTATTTATCTTTATAAGTTTTTAACCTTGGTCATTAATATCATCTTGTGGTAGACCCTAAAATCGTGATTAAGCTACTTGAGGACAGAGGGAGACCTCGGGGGAGCAAGATTAAGGACGAGGAGTTGAAAAGATTAGCTAAACTGGGTGAAGAGAATATTAGGTTATTAGAAGAACTAGGTTGTTGGAAAGTAGAAGGTGGAGTAATATATTACACGACTGGTTGTTTAGGGAATTACTTTCAAGAGTAGGAGAGTTAAAAGGTAGTGAGACAGACCGCTTTTTGAAGTTCTTAGCTATACTCAACACCTTACTTGAAAGGAAAAGGCTCGGTAGGGTAATCATAGTAGGAGGTTTTGCAGCGGAGATCTATTCAGGAAGGAGCTATAGAACGGGTGACGTAGATATAATTGTAGAAGGTGGTAGTGCCGATATAGTAAGAGAAGTATTGAGAGAGTTCTCAGACTTCGGTCTCAGGATATATTTACCTAAGATAAGAGAGATATCCGAAAAAGGTATAGATATTGTAGGAGAAACCTATAACAGAAGGAAACCCCCTCTGGAGATCCGTGTCGATTCCTACCGAGTGTATATTGTGCCACCAGAAGAAGTAGTGATAACATACTTGGAAGCGTGGAAGTTTTGGGGAAGTATGGAAGATCGGAATAAGGCGGTCTTAGTATACTGTTCACAACTCCCCGTTATAGACAAGGCGTACTTAGAGGCTGAAAGTGAAAGGAGAGATGTTAAGGACTACTTGGAGAAGTTAAGGGATTATTGTTAGCCCTAAAGAAGGAATTAAACCAAGTAAGTGATAATAGGGAAAAACTCGAACTAATCAGTTTAGTTTGGACATCTTTAGCATCACTAGTACTAAGAAAGAGATATTTAAGTATAAGAGGATAAACCTTGGTATCGTGACTTTCAGCATGTTCACCCCCAAACTTTCTGTTTTATTCAGATTATAAATAGGACTTCAACGTAGAAATAATGGCATTTTAAATTTAATTTTTAGGAATTAAATCTAAAAAACATTTCGAAATACTCATAGATAAAAATTATAACTTAAACGATATCGTGTTCGGTGCTATATAAAACTCCAGTTTTATCTCGGAAATGTTATATAATTGCAACCCTGTAAATAGTGATGTATTATTAAATATTTCAGCAACGGCTGTTGATCCGTTTGGAGCGCCGATCTTTACATCATGAATACTACTATTTAATAAAATGGTCGCACCTCCACTTGCCGTTGTATTCAATGCCATTATATTTACTTTTATTGTGAAAATAAGATATTCGAGTCCATTCATACTGAATACAGTATCGTTAAGTATTGTCACGTTTAATAATGGATCATTATATAATTGTTCCGGAGCATAACTACCAATATTAATCGATGGATATATCAAAAAAGAATCTCCTACTTTCACCTTAGTTAAGTTAATATTAACATATGCGATAATTAGAACATAGTGCGTTAAGTTCCTTACTAATATTCCACTATTAATTATAAATGGATAATTACCGACTAACGGAGTTGACCTATATATCGGCGAAGAAACAGCAACAGCCATAATCTGTTTATTACCAAGAAATTGCTCATTAACTAAATTTATGTGCCTATATTGATTGAATATAATTACACTTTGTACCACTACTATTCCGATTAGAATTATGGATATTAATTTCCATTTAATCATACATTACCACACCTCCTAACTATAAGTTAACTATCCATCCGACACCAAGTCCCTTCTGTAAATACCGTGGATAACAATTATCCCAAAAGTTACCCATTGTGGTCAATATTATTAACAACGTGGCTATTCTTGAGATTTTTTTTACCTTTCCACATCTTATTTTTCTTTATCTTGGAGATATATAAACTTTAACTTTAAAGACATAGATGACACTGAGCTTCTTTGTGTTCGTTATGAAGACTGTATCGCTTCTACTTGACTACTGGTTATTTTAATTACTTCTAAATATTGTTTTGACAAGTTATGTTTGTATAGCGTTACCAATGAATTTTCTATTGATGATCTCCCTAACTGATGACGGGCACTGCTCACGAGGATGGGAGTGATAAAAGTGGATGGGAGGGTAGGGTGTTTCCCTCGACTAGCTCCAATGAGTTAAGGGTGACTGTATATGAGTCCTTGAGAGGGGTGTCCGTGGCATTATTAAAAGTAATTAAAAGTAAGGAAAAGTTACGCCACGGGTAAACACAAACAATCTGTCACTCTTTCTTTAACTAAGTAGCTTTTAAACTAATAAAGAGGTTAACTATATGATTTTCTACTTTAACTATATTACCGTCTAAAATTTTTCTCTTGTTTTTACAGTAGGGACGAGGTGGCTTCAACTGCTTATTTTGGGATTATCATGAGTCACGATCAAAAAGTTACCTTATACCTCACCTTCGCATCTGTATATAATGTGAGAAGGTGCATGTACGCGAGTTTACTCGTAGAGCGAATCATTTAGGGAACCTTCCTCTATTATGGGGAGAGTACCTTCTCCTTCTTGCCCTGAAACGATGAGATTTATGTTTACGTAGCCTTTTCATCCATCTAATAAGCTTCCTTAAGGCCCATATTATCACGGCTATGATGACTATTATTATTCCTAAACCTAGTGCAATATCTTCTACGGACTGAATCGTGATCATGTTCTCAGAATTGGTTATTCCCAAACCCAGTGAAGTATTTTCTACGGACTTACTTGTTAATGTATTTTCAGTGTTCGGAAAGAACAGTTCAGGTACTGTACTAGCACCTTGAGTGTAGAAGTTATTGTTACCTAAAGTTACGTAAGCGTGACCGTTGAAAAATACCGTTTGGAGGTTATCAGCGGACTCCTCTGTATCCGATCCGAACGTGTATAGAGGATATGGATTGACATAATTACCGTTGGGCAATTCCATGGCTAAGGCCAAACTTGCGTTTAAAGATTTGAAGTATGTATATTCTCCATTAGATTCTCCACCGAATACTAATTCGAGGTCGTAATACTGAATACCTCCGGTCATATTCATCGGGTCTATTAACATATAGGCTGAGGTCACGTGATTGACGTGTATTGTGACGTTGTCATACCATATTACTCCACCACCGTTATTATAACCAAAAGAAACTATTACGCCGTTAGGAGTTACATTCTGTAGCTTTATATATAGAATGACGGAGAAGGGGAATGTGTAGTTAAATCCTCCAGTCGCATAACGATAATAATAACCGTTTTTCTCGTCATAGAAACACACTGCACCGTTACCGGTCACACTTGAGTTAGTTAGAAGTGACGGTCTCGAGGTAGAGTTCCATACATTGTCCCATATGTAGTAATAGTCTCCAGATGTAATGAATCCTATTACATTTTGCAACCAGAACTGATAACTGTTCGTCTCTGTGTTTACTTGCAACATGGCGTTCAACTGTAAGCTAGATCCATACGGATTTACTAGAGCAGGAGGTGTGGAGTTATAGGCCGAGATAGAATAAAGAGTAGCATAACCAATTGCTTCCTCGTACTTGAGTGTAGTGTAATTCACAAAATCAGAGCCATTATATTCCCCGTAATACGCTATGCCTATAGGAGCCGGAAGGGACTGATGAACATAGTATAAATCAACCGGTATAGAGGTATAATCAACCTTGACTGTGACGTCTTCTTTACTCACGTTATTATAAATCACTATGTAATAACTACCTGGGTTTGATATTTCAAAGGTTTCAGCTTGGCTAACTTTAATGTAAAGGGATGAGGCTGAATACCCATTTCTAAAGCTATAGAAATCCTGTGGATCCATGATCATAATAGTGACCAAGTTTGAGGCTGTTATGTTGAATATCCAAACTTGCCCTTTAACGATATTCACGCTGAAATACTCATAATAATTGGGGAGAAGTGTCATTTTTTCTGGATTGAATTGATATACAAAGGCTATTGATACTATTGAATATATGAAGAAAGCGAGAAAAAGAATTGGAATGAGTCTCATGTGAATTGAAATGGCATTAAACATTATTAAGTATTGTGGGCTTATTTTTGATCTGGCTTTTCTTGTTGGGGAATTATCGAAAACATTCCAAGAGTACTATATCTTAGTATGCTACACGCTAAGCAAGACTCCTTAGTTAACTTATCAGTAATCACACTCCCCTTGATAAGATACTCGTCTACATACTATTGATTACTTAACGATGTTACTCTCCGTGTATAAACTCCTTTTACTATGTTAAGCCGGAAAGTTAAAATCTTAAAATAAAAAGTAAATAAACATTAAAGTGTATTTTCAGTCATGACTTGTGATATTTTCAAGGTAATGCTTAAGTATGGTACTCTTCAGTTAGCTGTCGCAATGGTTATGGTAGGGATAGCTTTAGGTATGTTACCCCTCACGGTTATAGGCGGAGCGTTGCTCGGGGTAGATTTGTTTTTTCTTGTAAGTGATAGATTGAACAAGAGAAAACACGCGCGTTAGGAGCAGGAGATCGAGTATTTTTCTAGAATGTATATAATTCTACCCTGAGACGTTGGAAAAAATTTAGTAAATTAACTTTAAATGCACTGGTAACGTAGGAGTAGTGGCTTTAGCTTAGTCTTCTTCATAAGGGAGGGATAGGTAGTTATTTCTTGCCAAAAACTCTCTGTCTTTAGCACAGTAGTTCAAGTTTGTGTTGTTAAAGGCTAGTTTGAGAATATACAAACTAATCGGTTATACACTACCCTCGGTCAATTTAAGTTCAATACAAATAAAAATACAGTTACAAATTAAATTACAACGTTAATGTTTCGAGGGTCGGTAACACTTAAAAACTTATATCTTTTGAATATTATCTACCTTTACTAATGAGATTTTTGAGAAGTAGAATATTACACTGTAAATCCCACGTAAATTTTAACTGCAGTCTCCCTCACCTTCACTCCACGTCTCCTTCCCTCATTCCTTCAGCTTAAATTTCTGAACAAAAAGGAGTCTCATGAGTATTTTACATAATCTGGTAGATAAAAAAATAAAAAGGTGACAAAAAACAAACCGTAACTAAGAGCTAAGATATTTCCATGACAGAACTATACCGACTCCAGATAGGACTACGGCAAACACGACGAGGTATGTGAAGTCTATTGCTAGGTTTGTTTGTATACCTAGTAGCATTCCCCTTACTACTGCGTTTGAATAAGTTAATGGGTTTACCTCAGCAACTGGTTTTAACCAGAAAGGCATTGACTTTATAGGATAAAACGCATTGCTGGTAAATAGTAACGGCAGATTGAGTAAGTTCATCACCGCCATTTGGGACTGCCATGAACTTGCTCTAATGGCTATTACCAGGAAGAGGGAGGAAAGTCCGAAGGACATCAGGAATAGAGCAGCGTAAGCTCCAAGAAAGTCTAAGACGTTTATTCCCGGATAAAAGGACATCCCTAACAGCACTCCTACGGCTAGGACAATAGTAGCTTGTACCAATGACCTAATCACCGAAGACAACACTTTGCTTATGATTATATTACCCCTCGGTACTGGGGTCGTCAAAAGCCTATCCAATACTCCTAACCTTCTATCCCATACCATTGACATACCGCTCTGCATTGAAGTGAACAATACTATGAAGGACAGCATTCCCGCAGCGAGGTAAGAGAAATAATCTGTTGTGCCGAAAGTTTGTTTCAATATTTCCTGCCCGATCTGGTCAATTATGCTTTTCGGTATGTTCAATCCGGGTATTGAAAGAGCTGTTCCAGAGAATAAACTCTGTAGGTTCATAGCCTTTCCGAAAAGTGCTATCCAGAAGATTGGTTGCACGACGGATAAGAGGAGGATTACTGGAGCCTTGTACCACTTCTTTAACTCTCTGTTTGTTAAAGTCCAAAGACCGTGGAATGAAGATCTGTCTACCTCTTCTCTTCTTTTCTGTATTTCCTCAACCATGTTTATCCCCTAGCCCTCCTAAGAGTCCTTCTCATTGCAAATGCCTCCCTTGAATCACTCTCTTCATCTCTCATTTTTCTTCCCGTATATTCCATATAGACCTCGTCCATTGTAGGCTCTGTTATGGACATTCTCGACACCTTCACTCCGTTCTTTATTAATCTCTCAAGAATTTGAGGGGCCATCTCTTCTCCATGCTTCACTTTTATCCTCAACATACCGTCGACTTTCTTCACATCGAGTACACCGTCGAGATTCTGTAATAATTTCATAGCCTCCTCATCACTCGTGGTAGTCAGCATAACCACGTCACCGCCTATACTTTCCTTTAGCTCTTTAGGCGATCCTATAGCAAGTATCTTACCGTGGTCAATTATAGCTATTCTATCAGCGTAAAGGTCTGCTTCCTCTAGGTAGTGAGTAGTGACGAAGATAGTCATTCCATACTCCCTCTTAAGCTTCATAATGTAGTTCCAAATTGCGCTTCTGGTCTGGGCATCTAGACCCAAAGTGGGTTCGTCCAAGAATAGGATTTTAGGTCTGTTGATCAAAGACATTGCTATTTCCAACCTCCTCCTCACCCCTCCACTATATGTCTCTACTTTTCTGTTCATTGCTTGTGTTAGCTCGACCATATCGAGTAGTTCCTTAGCCCTTTCTCTAGCTACGTCCTTCCTTATACCGTAGAGCCCAGCCATCATCATTATATTCTCCCAGCCTGTCAAGTCCTCGTCAGCAGTGAACTCTTGAGGCACTACTCCGATGGAGCTCCTTACTTTTGCTGGATCTTTAATTATATCGTAACCATTAACTATAGCAGTTCCCTCCGTAGGCTTCAATACTGTAGTTAGCATTTTTATGGTAGTTGATTTTCCCGCTCCGTTAGGTCCTAGAAAACCGAATATTTCTCCCTCTCTAACCTCGAAATTTATATGGTCGACTGCTACTAACTTACCGAAAACCTTAGTGAGGTTTATTGCCTTTATCGCCTCACCCACCTTTTATCACCTCCTCGATTTTCCTTAACGCCTTTTCAATTCTTTCCTTATATCGAGAGAGTTGAGCCTTATCTACTTCACTGAAGAATGTTGATAACCCTTCCAGTTCCTCTACTGCGTCGTCAATACTACTTCTGTGTTTTAAAGGTAAGATCTCTTCAATCTCCTTAATTCCCTTATCGGTTATGGTATACCTCTCACCGTCGATTTTCCTGATCACTCCATCTTCTTCCATTTTGCTTAGTAGAGGGTATACTGATCCAGGTGATGGTTTCCAGAAACCCCATGTCATCTTATATACATCGTCTATGATATCTATTCCTCTCTTAGGCGATTGGTAAAGTAGCCAAAGTATTATTGACCTGAGTCTTCCTCTTTGTTTTGCTATCAGTTCACTCATAAATATCGAGATCGATAGTAAAATATTTAAAGTTTTCGAAATCGATAGTAATATTTCGCGGGAGTAATAAATAGGTCAGTAATTATCTAGCAAAGTATTCGAAGATCTACTAATTTATTTAAGGATCATCCTTTATCGATATTGCAACGTAGTAAGAAGATTAAAAAGAGTGACTGGATAACACCAGATAATATAGCCAGTTATATTGTGAAAGCTTATGAAAGTATAGTCTCTGCTGGTTTCTCAGGTGTAAAGATAATTATTCCGCCCTACGTATATTCGTCACTATATAGAGTTGTAGACAAAGCGGGGACATTGGAAATAGAATTAGTCAGAGAAATTGGTAATGTGTATGTTTCATCTAATGTAGATTCGGTAGTATTAATATCAAAGCAAGTATTCTACGTATACGAAAAGAAAAGTGTAGCACTAGAGAATTTAGGTAGAGATGGAGAGTATGAAGTATATATGCTGTCTTCAGTATTAGCTCCATATATTATTGACCCTGAAGGAGCTGTAATAATATCTTAACACAAGCATTTTTCAATGTTTTCATATTTGTCCCTTTTATATGCTTTTATCCGTTGATAATTATTCCGATATCAAAACCTTTCCTACATTTACTTGGTCATGTTGAATCAAATTTTAAATTATGTATAGCTCTTTTTACTTATGGACGTCAAAATATTGGTCTTATTCTACGGGTACGGGTCCATAGTTGAACTAGCTAAGGAGATAGCAAAAGGAGCTGAAGATGAAGGAGCTGAAACAAAAATAAGAAAAGTCAGAGAAACATTATACCCTGAATTAGTAGAAAAATTTCACATTCCTATTGAGACCACTAGTAATATACCTGAAGTGAGTTTAGAAGACCTTAAATGGGCTGATGGATTAGCTATAGGTTCTCCAACTAGATACGGGAACATGGCTGGAGGAATGAAAACATTCCTCGACAGCACTGCTCCCTTGTGGAGGTCTGGCGAGCTCTACGGTAAACCTGTAACTTTCTTCACAGAAGCATCTACAGTTCACGGAGGACATGAAACTACCATCCTAACTATGTCAACTTACGCCTATCACTTCGGGATGATCATAGTGCCCCTAGGTTACGCAATTCCTGAAATATCTTCTACTACCACCGGAGGGAGCCCTTACGGTGCCACACATCTAGGTTCTAAAAAAGAGTTAGACGAAAATGAGATAAAGATAGCGAGATTTCAAGGGAGAAGATTAGCCCAAGTAGCGAGGAAGCTCAAAAGCTCGTAAAAGGTAACTATCTGAATTAGGGTATTAAGTTACATGAAAGATTTCTCAGATCAAAGTTCTTAAACTTAGACGAGCTTTTTTCAAAGATGGAAGACATAAAAAACTGATTGATGGGATTAAAAATATATATCTACTTTTTATCTCTGTTTTTCCATTTTCTCCAGTCCCCGAAAACCTCATCATATTCAGGACACCCCCTTCTGTAATTAAACCCATTTATCCAATCTACATTGACGAATCTATCGAAGAAGAACTTATCCTTAGGTTCAGTCACTATGTACTTTGAAAGTTCACTAATAGCCTTTTCCATTTCTTCCCTGCTCTCGAAATACAAGATCACAACTCCCTTACTCGCTAAGGATATAGGAAAAGAGAATATGGTATATTTACCAGTATATCCTTTTTCCTCTAATAACCTGATGAACTCCTCTAACCCTACTTTCAGCGCCCTTACGGGTATCCCTAGTTTATAACACCTTAACGAATTTTCATGTTGTATACCTCTTCCATAACTAGCCCAACACTCCTCACACTTTCCCCAAGGTCTACCGAAATATTTCCAATTCAACGTAATGAGTTAATCACCTCCTTTAACATGGAGAGACCGATCTTAGCCTCTTCCTCACTGATCACTAGGGGAGGTATAATCCTTATTGCAGATTTTCCTGCGGGAATGAGTAATAATCCCTTCTTAAAACTCTCTTCTATAACTTTGTCTCTCGTCTTTGTATCAGGATCTTTCCTTTCACCTTTCACGAACTCTATACCCCAAGCAAGCCCTAACCCTCTTACGTCGTCTACTTTCATTTGTGTAAGTTCTTCGCGGAATAGCTTACTTAACTCGTTAACTCTAGGTAAGAGCTCTTTCACAATCTCTAACGTTTTGACTCCTATAGCACATGCTACTGCATTACCGCCGAAAGTGTTACTATGCATCCCTTTTTTCTTGAAGTCTAGGTCTTTCCTGAACACTGTAGCTCCGATAGGGTAAAGTCCTCCACCTAAAGCCTTAGCTAAAGTGATCACATCTGGAGTAGAGTTGAAGTTCTCTATCGCGAACATTTTTCCCGTCCTACCCATACCCATTTGTACTTCATCGTCTATTAGGTATATCCCGTACTTTCTCGCTGTCTTTTCTAGCTGTGAAAAGAAACCCTTAGGCGGGACTATGTAGCCTCCTTCACCTTGTATGGGTTCAAAGATTATTCCGGCAACTTCTTCTGGGTCTACCAAGTGGGCGAATACCCAAGACTCTAAGTACTCTAAAACCGCGTTTGTTAGACCATCAGGGTCCTCATACCCATTTATGTGCCACGGATTCCTGAAAGGGTTCGGATAAGGTATGTGGAATACTCCTGGTAAAGTGGGACCGAACAAGTATTTCTGTACAGGCTTACTGGCGGTCAGGGATAGAGAACCGAAAGTTCTGCCGTGGAAGGAACCAATAAACGCGACAAGGTATTTTCTCTTAGGGTCAGATTGTTTAATTAATTTGATGGAAGCCTCTACAGCCTCTGTCCCGCTATTAGAGAAGAACACTTTCTTGGGAAATTCACCCGGAGCTAGTTGTACTAACTTCTTAGCTAACTCTAATTGAGGGACGTTATAAAAGTCGTTCCCCATAGAGTGGGCTAGTTTCCTCATTTGTGCTTCCGCTACTCTTATGACTTCAGGATGAGATGGCCAGCCCAAGTTATTCACACCCACCCCGGAGGTAAAATCTAGGTATTTATTACCATCAACGTCATATAACCACACACCTTCCCCTCTGTCCAAAACTAATGGTAGGTCTCGTGTAGAGGTAGCTAAGAACTGTTCCGATTCTTCAACTATTTTTCGGCTCTCCATAATATGATCTTTGAACGGTTGCTTAAATCCATTTGCTAATTTTAAAAAAATTATGTAAGTTTCAAGTTAAAGGAGGAAAAGTGGTGACTTTTTAAACCTGAATATCCGGACATATAAAGGTGTTTATCATTAGTATTTATGCACTTTTCAAAAGTTTGTTTAAATTCTGACGTTACACAATAATTCCTATGCCGGAAATTGGAGAGAGAGCCCCGGACTTCGAGGCTGTGGATACTGAGTTGAAAAAAGTGAGGTTGTCAGACTTCAGAGGCAAAGTAGTAGTCCTAGCCTTTTATCCCGCAGCCTTTACATCGGTCTGTACTAAAGAGATGTGCACCTTTAGGGACTCCATGGCTAAATTCAACGAGATGAACGCTGTAGTTATAGGGATCAGCGTAGACCCTCCTTTCAGTAACAAGGCATTTAAAGAGCAATACAAACTCAACTTCATCGTAGTCAGTGACTACAATAGGGAAATCGTGAAGAAGTATAATGTTTATTGGGAGTTCCCTGCACTACCTGGCTATATACTCGCTAAGAGGTCGGTGTTCGTGGTAGATAAAGAAGGGGTGATAAGGTACAAGTGGGTATCTGACGATCCTACGAAGGAACCTCCTTATCAAGAGATAGAGAAAGTGGTAAACGAAATAAGATAAGGATACTCTTTCTTGTTTTTTCTGTTCTGTTTCCCTAGACTCTTATCATCTTAACAATTTTAACAAGAAATTATGTACCTCTAAGGAAGTAGGTCTCCTGACGGGGTCTGGTGATATCATAGACGCTAACAAGGGCTTTACCTCAGCGGGCACATTGGGGTCCCATCCCCTTAATTTACCCTGAGCCTTTCTGACCTCATCCCTCACACAGTTAAAGTCCTTTCTCTGGTAACAGTTGTAAGCGTTGTTCATCTCCTGAAGGTCTGGTCTGTCCAGTTTTCTGGTAAGTAGGACATACATGGTCATGCCCAAAGAGAACACGTCGAAGTAGGGCTTAGCATTCTCCAAATATGCTTCTGGACTGGCGTACTCCACGGTCAGTTGTAGCACTTTCCCGTTGACCCTAACAACACTACCCAAATCACCTAACTTGAACTTAACGTTCTGGAGATCATAGGGGTAACTGGGCTTTTCAGTCAGGAATATGTTCTGGGGCTTGACGTCCATATGTACCAAACCTAACTTGTGCATCTGGTACAGAGCTGAGGCGACACTTGCGATAGCCCTATACACAGCCTTATTCCACTGGGTAGAATAGAAGAACTTGTCGTCGTGCATTAACTCGGCCATGTTTCCACCCCTCATGAACTCCATGACGAGCATAGGAGGTTCTCTTTTGTAAAATGTAAAGTTCCCGGCTAAGACCTCTTCGATGAGGAACTTGTCCACGTGTACTGCGTATACCTTGACTACGTTAGGGTCGCTGGAAAGCTTTGACAAACTGTTAGCTTCACTTATGAGTGTGTCGAAGTGTTCCTCAGGTACACCGGTGTAGATTTTCAGGACTTTGACCGCAACATCATTACCCTTAGGAGTCCTAGCCTTTAACACGTAACCGTTGCCTCCCTCTCCCAAGACGTCAGTTACCTCATATATGGAGAGCTTTTTCCCCACCCACACTTTCGGGTCCCAGTTAATCGGAGCGGAGGTGCTCAGGAGTTTGGAGGGCAAGGACTTAGGCTGGGACGTTGAGAGCTTTTTCTTGATTAGAGGGCTCGAGACTATTGAGTCTATGACCTTGTAGAGTGCCATAGCCTCGTTTATCCTACCGATCGTCTCGAGTACCTCAGCTTTGAAGAGCATGGCTAGGACGTTGGTAGGTTCCGTCTGTAAAGCGATGTCCAAGGTCACTAACGCTTGGTCGTAAGTTCCCTTGTCCCTGAGTACCAGAGCCCTCTCGATTAATGCGTCTACATTATTGGGTTCGTAAAGTAGGACTCGGTCTATCTCGTATATGGCTTCTGTTAGTAACCCCTTAAGTCTGTAGATGTGTGTGAGGGCGATACTCACCGGGGGGTTGAAATTGTTTCCCCTTCTCACTATTGCTAAGGACTTTTCCGCTTCCCCCAGCTGACCTAATTCCGCAATGATGACTGAACGCAAAGAGGCTATTTCGCTCTTGTTCTTCTTGGAATTAGTATAAGCCCTCTCACTATAATCTAGAGCTACTTTAAGGTTCTTTTTCCTTGAAGAGGAACTCGCTAACAAGAAGGAGTAATAGTAAATCGCTAAAGCTAAAGTGTAAAGGGCTTCCCATGAGTCTTTGTTATAGCCTTCTACGATCTTTCTCAAGGTGTTAATTGCCGTCTTCAATTTCCCCAGTTTTATCTCTGTCTTCCCCTTCCACAGTAGCACTTCCTCATGGTCTGGAAACATCTTATAAGCTTTTTCGAAAGTTTTGTATGCGTTGTAGTAATCCCTACTATCGTAAAATTGTCGTCCTTGTGAGATGAGTGACCTTAATGACGACACATGATTTTTACGGTAATACTAAATTATAAACTAAACTAGTTAGGAAGATTGAGATACTTAAACCTAGGTATAGCGATAATACAACTATTAAATGGTTTTGTAGTATAGCTGTGTATATATTATACCTTCCTTTCTGAACTTAACGTTAAGGTATTAAACATCTTCCCTTAATCCGGTCTTTTTCACAAAAGTCCCCTTTCTTAAGTCATCCAAAGCCTCATAGATCTGTTCCCTCGTGTTCATAACGATAGGACCGTACCAAGCCACCGGTTCGTATAACGGTCTACCAGCCAGAATTATTACTCTCCCTTCTCCGCTGAGCTTAATCTCTTCTCCCTCTCTACTGAAGACTATTAAGTTTCCGCTTGGTATTGGAGGGAGGGACTCTTCAGCTGTTACCTTTCCTTCTACGACAAACGCCAGAACAGTGTAACCGTGTTTGAAAGAAGCGTTAAACTCGCCGTGTAATTCCACGTCGTAGTAAGATGGGTCTACTAGGCTCTTAACTCTCACCGGTCCCACTAGTCCTTTGTATTCTCCTGATAGGACTTGGATAGTGCCAAAATCGAACTCCTCTTTGGGTATTTGTTTAACGTCTTTATAAACTGGGTCTGTCATCTTCAAGTTTGCAGGCAAGTTGATCCAGAGCTGGAGACCAGACACCGTGTTCGGATCATAAGGGTAGTTAAACGTTCTATCCATAGGTTTCGGCATCTCTTGATGAAATATTCCGCTGCCTGCCGTCATCCATTGGGCTTGACCGGGGTAAATTACACCTTTATTACCCTCACTATCCTCATGTTCTACTTTGCCTTTGTATAATAGTGTTACCGTCTCTATCCCTCTGTGAGGATGCCAAGGAAAGCCCATGATATACTCTTCAGGCTTATCGGAGCCGAAGAAGTCTAATAGAAGAAAGGGGTCGGTAATGTCTACAGTTTCTAAGCCACCAAAGACGCGGTATAGCTTTACCCCAGCCCCGTCTCTAGTGACCTTGCCTTGTATTAAGCCTTCAACTTTCCTTCTCATAGGTTTTAGTTTGGCTACAGACTATTTAAACGCGATTCAACTTAGCTAAGTTAATAAGAAAGGAAAGTAGAAGCCAAAACTTAGTAATTACAAAAATTGAGGTTAAGGGGGCGGAAAGCCTCGCCAGATGGATAGCCTTGTATTTAAATACTCCTTAATCTTTCAGTGACGCTAATGATGCTTCTTCCCAGTTCGATTAAGGGCTTAATGGGACTGTAGGAGGAGTAACCGTTATCTCCTTTCCTTCAAAGGACTAGACGTAATTTGGATGAAAGTCCCCCTTTCAAGTGGTTCTCTGACCCACTCGACTGCCCACCATACGTAATCCCGAAAGAAATATACAAAGAATTTTATGGTGAGATTTTGTCACCATTCCCATAACTTCCCTTTTCTTCTAAACTTTTTTCTAATTTCCTTGAATTTTTCTAAAACATCGTTTTCAAATTCCTTATCTCCACACAATATTTTGCCGTCTTCTATAATTTCAAGAATAAACGTAGATCCTTCATTTAACTTCTTTAAAAAAACTTGGGTGTTCATTGCTACAGGCATTACCTTGGGGAATTTCATGGTATAGGTCATTGCGAAACCTTCCCTAGGATCGTGTGGAAAAACGTCGGAAACAACCAAAACATCAATATCGCTCTCGTTAGTATAATCGCCTCTGGCATAAGACCCAAATAACACTACTAGCTTTGGATTAAACTTAGAATATTCCTTGCAAAGTTCCTCCCACAACGTCCTTCACCCATGATAAAATTTTTCTACCACAATCTAAGCATCTAGTTGCATCGTCTTTATTGTAATAATCTGCAGGAGCACCTTGATCGTAAGCGTCAGGATAACGTGAGGGTATGTAATGTTTATCAAGTTCTTGTGCACATCTTAATATTTCACTTGGAATTTGAATAGATAATGACTGTAAAAGGAAGGTAATAGAATGACCTCTCTGTTCTTTATGAATATAACTTAACAAAGCTTTAACAGCTTTTTCTGCAGTTTGCTGAGCTTCATAGCAAGTTTCTTCATAAAGTTCGTTTTGATAATTAATTTCAGCAGATCTAAAATTTCTCTCAGCTTGCCTAATCCAATCGTTGACCCTGCTTACCACAAGAATATAGTTGGCTTAAGCATATTTAAGAAAATTTGAAAGCACACCTTTATAGCTATAGGCTTAGCTATGTCGGATAGCTTTTCTTTAGCCCAGTTTTGATTATTAATCGCCTCTTTTACCACGGTTCTGGCAGAAGCTACTCTTATAATGTTCCCTGCAACCGTTACTGGAACTTTCCTTATTCCAGAAGAACGTCAATTCATCGGTTCGGTCTTTACACCTAGAAAGTAATCGAGCGGCTCAGAGATCCAAACTCCATTTGAAATTAGAGGAATCCATTAGTCTAGTCTCGTTAATGAATGATATGCTCACTGTCCTTCCACAGTCCCATTAGGAAGGACGTGATTAGTGTCAGTATGGCACGTTGAATAGATACATTCGTCTTTATAGGGATGTTATTATCCCTTGAACTAGACTCTATGCACCTTAATGCACGAGATTCTATCTTCCATTCAATATATATATATATTAGTTTTATCATTATTCACTAATGATCCTCGCTACACTCGGCTCAAATAAACTTGTCACTACGTTAGACGCAATAATGACAGAAATATTTACCGGGATCAGACCCGACAAAATCCTAATTCTTTCAGAAGAAGCACGAGATCTAGACTTAACCGGGGTAATGAAATCCTTCGGGATTAATGCCGAGACTAAGGTCTTAGAACTTGGAGTTGGGATAAACAATTGGAGGGATAAGGTTAAGGATATCAGTATAGATGTGGCTGACATAACCCCGGGGAGGAAGTACATGGCTATTGCTGTACTCAACTATTCTCAGGCTAGAGAGGTTCGTTACGCTTACTTAAAGGAAGAGAGCAAGGGATACCATATTTTCGGTTACGTACCGCTTCAAGAAATAACAGTTTTCGATGTGAGGAAAGGCACGAGTGTTTCATACGACCCTCCTAAGACAGTGCCGAACTTACCTGAAAAAGTCGATATCAAAGTGGAGTCTCTAAAGGCTTTGGTAAACCTCTATTCTCTTCTAGGTAAGGTTGACTATGATGAGGACTTTGAAGAACTATGTAAATTGAGGTCTGGAGATATAAGGTTTAAGGAAGAGGAAGAGATCAGGGAATACGTCAAAAAGGGTTACTTCTTCCTAGCTGACGTTAACGCTTACGTACATCTAGGGGAAAGGCTCGCCAAGATCACCTGGGATAGAGAAAATGGGCCCCGTCTACTCCCCTCGAGGTCTACTTATAACGAACTGTTGAGGCTCACTAAGTCTACACAAAAGGGAGAAGACCCTAAATTTTACCTAGCCATGAGTTCATACAGAAGAATACATAAGCAAGTCCCGGTCTCCGAATCTAGCAGAGGTTCCGATGTAGCTCTAATTAATGAAGCTAAGGCATTAAAGAAGGAGTTACCAGCCCCTCTGGCAGTAATCAGTGGTGATCAAGGTGTTAGAAGGTCAGGAATGAGTCAGGGTGTTGAAGTAATCTTATTGCACGATAAGGTTAAGGGACAACGTGACGTAGGAGAGTTGTTGTTCTGTGAGTCATTTTACAAAAAGATAGAGATAAGTGTTAACGGAGAGCCCTTCGTTAGAATACTCAAAAGCAATTTCCCGGATAAGAGAAAGGTCACTGTACAGACTCTTAAAGCTGAATATAATTACGCGTATGTCTTAAGCAAATTGGAAGAGATAATGAAAAATAATAGTAATGAAAACTAGAAAATTTTTACAAAGATGTGGTTATTAGAGGTCTCGCCTTCTGAGGAGAACTAGTTAACACTAACCATACTACCTCGGTATACGTTAAAAAAGAAGAAGAAAAAAGGGTTAGAAGTTGTAAAATCCTAACTTTGTGAAGTAGTTCAGCAGTTCTAGGACGTCCTTATCGTTTCTTTCTTGAGCCTTAGTCCTCCACTCGAGGAGCCTCTGCTTAATTAACTCGAGGTCAGCTTGTCTGTCGGTCTTATACCCCAGCTTGTCCAACAAGTACCACAGACCTATCAACCTCCTCTGGTTGGGGAGTGTTACCCATTCTTCTAAGATTACCTTTATCGTGCTGTTTCCCTTCTTAAACACAGCATCCCTCATGTTCTCCGTAAACTGGTCTAAATAGTCCACGATTTTCCTCACTTCGTCATCGTTCATTGCAATTCCGTACTTCTCCGCTACTAGATGGCACAGTTTGAACAGTTTGTCTATGTTCTGTTGTAGGTCTTTTAACTCTTGGTCACTAAGACCGTTTACCTCAAGTTTTACCTCGCCGTAATCAAGTAGTGGCATAATTCTCTTTTTTGAAAGCTAGTTAAAAAAATTTTCTTAATTAATATGAGATTTAAGCAAAATGATAGTTACGAGAGAAAATGACGTTGTAAATGTTTTAAGGGAAGGGTATGAAGAGGTAAAACAGCGATTTCGTATACGTGAAATCTATAACAGTCATACTAATTAGAAAAGAAGTTCTGTAAAGTGTTACCTATTTGTGTATGTAGAAAATATATACTATCTTTCTATTCTAACTATCTAATTAAGTTTATTAGTGAACTCGGCTAAGAAGGCTAATCTATGAAGGCATATGTTTCGAAATTAAATTAAATTCTATATTACAATATGAGGAGTTTATGAGGAATAACTGCTAAGGTCAAACTGTTAGTGTTAAACTCACAGATGAATAGCACGGTAACTAATCTTAAGATAATAAAAGTTAATTTACAAAGATTTTTTCTGAATATGAAAGACTTTCCTCCTAGGTTATAAATTTCATATTGATTATTTCATTATTTTGCTGTAGGATATTTACATGTTAATTTCTATAAATAATCTTAATAATTATAATCTCGGTATTATAGGACTTAATTAGATTAGTTTTTTATTTTTTAGCTAATATCATATCCTGTGAACAGACATCCTCAAATACTTTCGGTCCATCTTTTTCTTTTGAAGGAAGGTAAAATTCTTTTGCAATTGAGGAAAAATACAGGGTATATGGATGGTTGGTGGAGTGTTATAGCAGGCCATGTTGAAGGTAGAGAATCTGCAACAAATGCGATGATAAGAGAAGCTATGGAAGAAGCTGGAATTAAACTTAGCCGTGAGGATTTAGTGCTTACCCATGTAATGCACAGATTTGAAAACCAAGAGAGAGTAGACTTTTTCTTTAGTGCAATTAAGTGGATAGGTGAACCCACAATTAAAGAACCTAATAAGGCTGAAGCTTTAAGATGGTTTGAGCTTAGCAAGCTTCCAGAAAATTTAGTTCCTTATGTAAGACAAGCAATTGACTTAGGACTATTAAAAGGGCAAATATACAGTGAATTTGGTTGGGAAAAGACATAGCATTTGAAAATATAAGAATTATTACAGAGATTAAATCTTTATTTGTAAGTAATAGGAAATATTAATGAATACGTTATTCGATTTACATTTAGCAACAGTAATAATAAGTTTTATTTCATTCTTTAAGAAATTTAATCTAATATTGAAAACAATTTTCCTATTATATCTTATAAAATAATATTTTCAAATTCAATTATTATTGTAACACTGAGAAAGGTTAAGAAGATGATGTGAAAACTGTAGGACTTATAGCATTTATTGCAAGTTCTAGCAATTGAACTGATTTTTATGAACGCCTTGAACTCATTAAATCAAGGGATCTCGCAACTTTCCAATTTCAATTTTCCCCTTGGGACTTATAGGAGGAACCCCTTGTCCACCTATATCGACTTCCTCCCCTTTAGCCAATTTAACATAGTAGGGGATTAATAGCAAACCGTGATCTGAGTGCCCATCAACTTTTGAATCTACAATTTCCTCTGCCAAATACCTTACATACTCCTCGAAAGTTACCTTAGAGAATATTTTGTAAACTAGTTGTTCTGCCTCCTCTACTTTTAACCTCACAATTAAGAATATTACCCCTAAGTCGAAAAGATGAAGCAAGTGTAAAATCAAGATGAAAAAGACTTTTAGTTATTTAAGAAACATTTTCACCAGCTTGTTCTAACAACACTTTAAGTACAGTCTTACCTATCTTATCACCCGTGTATTTTGCCTCAAAGTTATTTATTTCGACCCAATCTCTTAAAGTGCTATAACCTAATTTCCTTAAAGCCCTATTAATAACTTCTACGTATTCTGAAACGTTAACCATTTCCTCATCTATGAACATTGAAATCCATATGTTTAATATTCTTTCCAACTCCTTTATTGGTTCTTTATGGTCGTCAACTCTCACATCAACGTATTTTCCAATTTTAACTGGATTTATTTTACCTATTTCAGCCTCTTCTTCCTTCTTAACAACTATTATTGCGGCACTTTGCTTCCCTCTTCTATCACCACCCTTTTCGTCTCCAGTCTTTAAAGCTCTTAAAATTCTTTCATAAATCTTACCCTTTCCTTCTGCCTCTTTAGCCATAGCTTCTAAGACTTCCTCGCCGGCTAATATATTCCCTTGGACTGTAAAATTATTCCCCACAATATGTCCAGCATAAGGATGGCACTCCTTACCGGTGAATGCTACGGCCAAACCTTTAGAGTCTATTATCCCAACTTGCCTTTTCTCCCTTAGTGGATCCGATTCAATAAGCTTCTTTAACGTCTCCTTTGCATCATATTTTTCTAGTAGTTCCAGGCCCATTCTTCCGTAATCTAAATTAGCTAATGCTTGTGTAGCTATAGCACCTACACCAGATTTCAACCAAGGTACTAATGCACCTACAGCTAAAAATTTACTTGCAACGCCTACTCCCCACGCCTCTTCATTTGGGTCGTATACCACAATTGAGAAAGTCATATGTAACTTTAGAGGGAATGACTAATAAATTAGACTTTTTTAAAAATGATCTTAATATCTAGAAGATAAAAAATTACGTAAAATTTATCTTTTTATGAATTTAAGCCTTAGGTAAAATTAAATGTCACAGCAAGTGTGTTTAAAAGAGAGTTAGGTTAAGGGAGAGAAAAGCTCGTCCTTCAGGGCGAGTAGGAATCCAGACTAAAACTGTACTAAGTTAGACATAAACTAACCTAACTAATATATTGTATATGGTTAGACGAGTAGTGTAGTAGAGACACATCTTATCAGGCCACCTTAATTGTGTAAGTTTATTTGAGATTTCAGCAGTTATGGGATTTCTCGTTAGGTGTAACCTTGAAGTCAAGGTAAAATCTAATAACTGCTGTTGAGATTTATTATTGAGAGCATTTGAAGGTAACTTCCTTTTAATATACTTTCAGAACTAATAATATTGGAACTAGTTCTACCTCTCTCCTCTTTTTCATGAAACCTCTTTCTCTAGATCTATTAATTATTATGAATTCATCCCTATTATTCGGAGGGATGTCAGAGATATTATCTTTTGCTCAAAAAGTGCCATAAAACTATGACTATTCCTTTTATGTTCAGGTTAAGAAAATCTTTCTACAATTAAATTAGGAAAAAAGAAATAAACTTCGTCAAACTACGTTATCTTTTTACTAATTCCTTTATGTATTCCCACATTAAATCAACGGCTTCTTGGAACACTTTAATCTCCTCTTCACTCATCTTTGCAAATCTTCCCTGCAATTTCAAGTATTCCTCTACCGGTTTCCTCTTAGACTTATCAAGTAAGGTCTTACTTACTCCCGTTAACGAAAACTCGCCATTAACAACCTCAAATAACGGCCACACTCCAGTTTCCACAGCAAGTTTAGCAACTTCGATAGTCAAACTACTGTCGAACCTCCACCCTGGGGGACACGGAGAGAGTAAATGTATGTACCTGAACCCCTGCATGTTCTTTGCTTTTCTCAACTTAGCTTGATAATCAAACGGGTAGGCAATTGAAGCTGTAGCCACGTAAGGTATCTTGTGCTCCATCATAATAAAGGGCACTGGTTTCTTAAACTCCCTCTTACCGGCTGGAGTAGTTGTAGTCCAGGCTCCGAAGGGTGTTAATGATGACCTTTGTATGCCGGTATTCATGAAAGCCTCGTTATCATAACATACGTAAAGTATGTCCTCGTTTCTCTCCGCCGCTCCGCTGACAGTAGCAAAGCCTATATCTCCCGTAGCACCGTCTCCAGCCCAAACCACTACTTTGGCGTCATCTCCCCTTATCCTCAACTGCCTTGATAAACCACTAGCTATGGCTGCAGCTGATGCAAAGGCACTGTGGACTACCGGTACTGGTGAAGGAGATCCGTGGATATCTCCCATGATCACTGTTGAACATGAGGCAGGAACTACTAATACTGTTTTCTTACCCATTACCTCTAACAGTAGGTCGAGTTCCTTCGGTATAGGACATCCTGGACAAGCGGCGTTTCCCCTGAAGAAGTTTTGTTGTCTGATCACTTTCTTTTGTTTAATATAATCTGGAATTAACTCCTCACTCATTTAACCACCTCTCATCAAATTTGTAACCGTTCAACACGTCTTCCATTACCTTTTGGAAGTGAAGTGGTCTTACATCTTTCCCTCCTATACCTGCTATTACACTATAAACATCGATTCCGCTGTTGTAGAGGGTAGCTTTAACCTCCGTAGCTAAAATTCCTCCGATACCGTAGGAATACTCCCTGTCAAATACTACCACACCATGAACTCCTTTCAACACATTCTTGATCCTCTCCCGGGGGAAGGGTCTTACCACTCTTATCTTTAGTAAGCCCACTTTCTTTCCTTGGCTCCTCATCCTCCTCACGGCTTCTCTAGCATCCCCAGTCCATGCACCAACCGTTGTGAACACATATTCCGCATCATCACACATATAGCACTCAACTAAGCCAAACTGTTTCCTACCGCTTATCTCCTCGTACTCCTTACTTATCTCCTCGATGACTTCCTTACTCCCTTCCATTGCCTTCATAGTCTCGAACTTAATTCTCATGTAATCATCCGGGGCTGCAATGGGGCCTACGTTGACTGGATCGTTAAAATCTATCAGATTGAATTCCCTAGGAGGTAGGAACTTATTAACAGTCTCATCTTCGAGGATTTCCAATCTCTCCATCGTATGGGTTAAGATAAATCCGTCGAAGCCCATCATCACTGGGAGTAATACCCTCTTGTCTTCGCTTATCCTGAAGGCTTGTAACGTCATATCGTAGGCTTCCTGAACGTTTTCCGCCATCATCATGATCCAAGACGCATCTCTCTTGCTGAAGAAATCCTGGTGATCATCCCATATTGACCAAGGTTCAGCTAAAGCCCTAGTAGCTACAGCATTAACAATAGGAACCCTTTCGCCTCCAGCCCAGTAAATCATCTCGGTCATGTATAACAGACCTTGAGAGGACGTTGCCGTAAAAACCCTAGCTCCAGCTACAGCTGCACCATAAACAGCTGATAGAGCAGAGTGTTCACCTTCAACCTTTATTAACTCTGCCTTGAGCTCTCCTTTTTCTATATACTCTGCTATTTTCTCGAGCATCGTAGTCTGAGGGGTTATTGGGAAAACTGCTAAGACTTGAGGTTTAGCTTGTTTTACTGCATAAGCTACTGCGTGGTTACCTACCATTGCCGTTACGTGTTTTGTCACGGTCATCATCTTCATTTCACCTCCGGAACCATCTCGATGGCTTTTTGAGGACATATTTGTGCACATACTCCGCATCCCTTACAATAATCATAGTCTATCCTCACGTCAAATCCCTCCAAAAGGTCTATTGTGTTTTCAGGGCAGTAAATCACACAGAGTCTACATTTCGTGCATTTGTCGTAGTAGATTACGGGTTTTATTACCCTCCAATGCCCGGTAAGTCCCGCTGCACCTACTTTCGGTCTTCCTAAGGGAATTGGATAGCTTATCATACCTCCCTCACCATCTCATAACCTAGTTTAGCCGCCTCTGCGTTCGTTTCACCTAACTTACCTTCGAACTCTTCTTTTACAGCCTCTTCAATTGCATCCAATGATATCATTCCAGTTATTCTCGCTATTGCCCCTACCATAGGAATGTTAACTAACCTCCATCCCGCAATGATAAGGTTCAGCTTTTCAGCGATTTCCACTGCATCTAGATAGAAGGTCTTTTTCCACAACTTCTGTGGAGTCTTGGTGTTTATGACCAAGATCCCGTCTTCCTTCAAACCCTCGAGAGGATTCATAACCTTAAAGAGTGAGGGGTCGAATACCCCGATAAGATCAGCGTTGTAAACCTCTCTGTGTATGTATATCGGCTCATCTGAGAGGCGAACGTAAGAAGTTACCGGAGCTCCTCTTCTTTCTCCGCCATAGGAGGGGATGGACTGGCCATACTTACCTTCAAGGACAGCAGCCTTGACGAGTATTTCACCAGCAGTTACTACCCCCATACCACCTCTTCCTCTAAGAACTATTTCAAGCCTCATAACAAACTTTTCTCTTCCGAGGATAATATTTGTCATTATAGATAAGATGAGAGAGGATAAATTAACTCAGTTTAAGATTTAATTATGGTATTTTAATTCAATTATTCCTCTACATTATATCCTAGATGCGTAAAAAAGATGGTGTAAGTCGGTTATGGGTACTTTCTTTACACGTATTGTGATTACGAGATAGGGACGTTATTGCAATTATGAACTTAAACTGGAGAGGTCAGAGATGCTCTCGACTGTTCCTCAAATGAGGAATGTAGTCTAAAATCGATAAGGGGACCCATGCCTTCTCAAGGCTAGGAGACGTAATTATCTTAGCGAGAGAAACATAAACGTTTTTCCTACCTACTGAAAATTCTTCGGTTTTAAACCAGTTGTAATATCCATTTTACCCTCGCGTAATCCAGTTATAAATTATATTAAGCTCTCATATTTACCCATAAGGGTTAGAAGCCATGTATATTCTAATTGTTTTCTTCTCCACTCATTTACTAATTCGATACTTCCAATTTCACTAACTATACTATTGACATCTAATAATGTTTCACATACATCGTCTGCTAGAGTGTAAGAAGCAGTAAATTCTATCAATATAGCTTCAGGAGGGATTAGAGCTATATAAACTCCCTTTCTATATACCAGTTTCTGGAATATATACCCATTAACTCCCTCTTCCTTACCTCTTAAGAGTGATGATGAACAGAAGAAATTTGCTAAAACTCCTTACCAAAGTCCTTGTCTAGCCACTTCCATTTAAAGGTTTACGCAATCACCTTGTATTACAGGTGGGACGAGAAGGGTCTTATCTAATAAGTGTTTTCCTAATCCGTAACTATTTATGCAAAATAACAGCTTAACGACGATAATATGAAAGATTCTGATAATCAAGTGTAATTTTTTAAACCTAATATTGTTAAAGATTGTTATGAGCTATTTCGAACGACTAAATTACTTTGAAAAGTGGTTTATTCTAGGTGTTATAGCAGGTGTCGTAGCAGGTATAGCTGCTACAATATTTTATTCTTTATTACATATATTTGAATTCATCTTCATACATAGATTTATAGGTGTTTCTTATCCAGAACCTTTAGGGGAAGGAGGGAATCTTTCTTTTACTTTTCACCCTGGAAATTATTATCTAATTCCAGTCTCAGTGGCTATAGGTGGTCTACTTTCGGGACTTATAGTTTATACATTTGCACCTGAGGCTGAAGGTCATGGGACTGATGCAGCAATAAGAGCTTATCATTATTACCAAGGTAAGGTAAGGTGGGTAGTAATACCAGTGAAGATCATAGCATCAGCAATAACTATAGGCTCTGGAGGGAGTGCTGGAAGAGAAGGACCTACAGCTCAATTCTCAGCGGGAATAGGTTCTATTTTGGCTGATTTATTAAAACTCCCTCCCGAGGATAGAAGAAAAATGGTAGCTGTAGGTATTGGAGCAGGGATAGGAACTATTTTTAAGACTCCTATAGGCGGAGCATTATTATCCGCAGAAATATTATATAGGAGAGACCTTGAACCTGAAATACTATATCCTTCTTTAATAGCTTCAGCAGTAGGCTATGTAATATTTGGATCAATTTACGGTTTTACACCAGTTTTCGGTTATTACTCAGAATCATTTAGTCCACTTAGATTACCCTTATATGCTGTATTGGGAATAGTTAATGGACTCGTAGCAATACTTTATGTTAAACTGTTTTACGGTGTACACTCATTTTTCAAAAAGTTAAAGATAAGTAATTACTTTAAACCAGTAATAGGGGCACTAATAACGGGAAGTATAGCGTTAGTAGCGCCTGAAGTAATAAGCACGGGTTATGGTTGGATAAATTTAATTGAGTACGAAAAGACTAACGCTTTTTACTCTCCCTTTTTACCTACTGTATTACTTCTTGCTTTACTTCCCTTATTAAAGATATTAGCTACCTCCTTTTCAATAGGTTCAGGAGGTAGTGGAGGAGTATTTGCACCAGGACTTTTCATAGGAGCTTTCGTAGGGGCTGATTTAGGTCTTATTTTTAATCATATCTTCCCGAACATAGTTCCTACAATAGCACCTTTTGTTATAATAGGAATGGCGTCATTTTTCGGTGCTGCAGGAAAAGTACCTCTATCAGTAATAGTAATGGTCACTGAGATGACAGGGAGTTTACAGCTCTTGCCCGGAACTATGATAGCCGTAGCTCTTTCCTACTTAGTTTCAGGAAATTACACAATTTATCAAGCTCAAGTTCCTACTAGAAGAGATTCACCAGCACATAAACTTGAATATGAAATACCATTATTACAAATATTGAAGGTAAGCGATGCTCAACTTTCTGACATTAGAGTAAAGATAAACGATAAAGTAAGCTTAGCTTTATCTAAGATGATGGAAAACAATTTCTTGAGTTTACCCGTTACAGATGATAATGATAGATTCGTAGGGGCAGTATATTTGAAGGACCTAGAGAAAGCTAACAGTAATGATATTGTAGGGAAATATGTAGTTAGAGGAGTACCATATGTTAGACCAGAATCTACCTTTGAAGACTGCTGGGATATAATGGCTAGACTTAGAAGTAGATGGGTCTGTGTAGTAAAGGACGGTAAATATTTAGGAGTATTAACTATGGATAATCTACTTAAATCTTATGAAGAAAAAGTGAATAAATTTAAACAGAACGACTCCGCAAAAATAGCTTAGGTAGTTTTTATTTTTTATCACATTAAAATTCTTTTTCTTAATACAATGGATCATAAGAAAATATTCAACATAAAGAAGAGATCTGTAAGCTATCATAGATATTCACTCATTTAAAAGGAGATCTAACTCAATAATAATGCGTTTATCTATTTTGTCCATGATGATTATTTAATTATTTGGCTTAAATAAGTGTTTAGAGAACAATATTTTAATCCTCTCTTCTGAGATAATTTACTTATGGAATATGACCCCTACCACATGGCTTTTGTGGAAAAAGTGGTGAAAAATCAGGGAGAAGAAGGAATTGTGGACTTCGGAGGCGTTAAGAGGAACATTTCGCTCTCTTTAGTAGACGCTAAAGAAGGTGACTAGGTGTTAGTACATGCTGGCTACGCTATAAAAGTCCTCAGAGAGGATGAGGTCGAGGATGACTTAAAGAGGAAAATAAGTGCAGTTGTTAACGACGGAGATGAAGAGTCTTGAGTTTATTCATAACGTGGTCTACAAATTTCTCCAGTTCCTCCCTCTTAACACCTCTCTCTTCACTTACCTTAAACACTATTTCCTCTACTCTAGCGTAATTCTTATACTCCTCGTTGAGCCTCTTCCATGGTATACCCTTTAACGCATTTGCATACTTATCGTCAAAAGGGAGGGCACCGTTTAACATAAGGCAGGATATAATAGGGTAACCTATGTATCCCCTAAACCTTGTCCCGTTATCGTCACTGTAGACTACTTGTCCCTTGATCTTCACCTCGTACTGTTTATCCCTCTCGGAAGAGACTACCTTACAACCCTCCTCTGTCTTTTCAACTCTACCATCAGCAATAGCTCCAAGTGCCTCAAGCACTTTAATTCTGGGAGGAAGTTTCAGTTCCATAACCATTATTCGTACATTTAGCATTAAATGTTAACGAGTATCATACAACTCTTAAAAATAGGCAGTAATTCTATGAGGACTGTAGGGAGAAGGATATCGAGACCAATGAGACAAGAGCGGAAGCTATATACACAAGTTTGTCCGATAGGATAAAGAAATCGATAACAGTCCTTGCGATGAATAGTGACAAGCGGAAAACAAGGAAATCCATGAGTATTAACCTCCTTCAATTCCTAATCTTAATTACATTCGTATACGAGCTTTGTTTAACAGTTCGTCATTTTGTTTGGTGATAAACTTTTTACCTTTGGATCAATATATGGGTTTATGGCTTGGTATAGCAAAGACGAAGTAAAAAAGTTCATAACTAGGAAGAACTCCGTTCTAGTAGTATGGGATGTTCAAGAAGCCCTGGTTAACTCAATATTTAACAGAGATGAGTTTCTTGCCAAGCTTAAGGAGTTAATCGACTCTGCTAGGCTATATAACGTACCGATAGTTTACACTAAGATAACACCCTTACCTGAGAGGTTTCAGCCCCCGTACTTGAGGAGGAGATTTGATCCGGGTGACATAGTTAAAGAGATATATCCTAAGGAGAATGACATAGTACTGAACAAGAACACTGCTTCCATATTCGTAGGGACTAACTTCGAACTCATGATGAGAAATGCCGGAATCAACGTCATTGTTTTCACGGGAATCGCTACGGATATCGGCGTAGAAACATCAGCGAGGCACGCCCAAGCCTTAGGATTCTTACCAGTAATAGCTAGAGAAGCAGTATCCTCGGCAGACAAACAAGCCCATGAGAGGTCTTTGGCTAACATGAGTAAGTTAATGTTAGTCCTAGACAACAAAGAAATAATAGAAAGGTGGAGTTCTGAATAACTAAAAGTTTTTTTTAAAATCTACTTCACACTTTCCAGAGCACGGTAAGTAGTCCTTAAGTCAACTCCTTATGGACTGGCTAAATGGAGAATAAAGGAGGGATGACGAGGTATAGGTACAAAGTTTAAATTATGTTGTCATAGTTGTTAGTAAAGACATGAAAATAGAAATAGATGGTAAGTTACTACACATAACAGAAGGGTCAAATAAAAGAGTTAACGACTACCGGGATTTCATAGATATACTCTCCCGAGACCCTGACAATTATACATTAACAAGATATAGTAAGATCGATGAACAACGGATCATTGAATGGTCTAAATCTTGGGGGAAAAGTACTATTATGATCTTAGCATATAATGGCTCTATAGTTGTGGGCTTTTTCCAAGCATCACGTGGTAGATATTTCGGTCCTGATAGACAAATTTCATGTTGCGGAAATAGCCTATGCAGTGGACAAAGAGTTCAGGGGTAAGGGGTTAATATATGTTCTCTTTAACGAGGCAATAAAAAGGCTCGAAGGTGTGAAAATACTTACTGCGTGGGTAGATGAAAGGAATTTGAGGTCTGGGAAACTTCTTATAAAATTGGGATTTGAGGAAGCTTGTAAAATTAATGACTTCATGTATTCTCAGATAGAGAAAATCTTCTGTAATTTTATAATGTATGTAGGACATGTAGAGATAGTCAAGACTAAATTGAAAGAAGAGCTGGCAAGGAAAAATTATAACGTATATGAAGAATAATCTTAAATTTTTAATAACGTAGTAGTAGATTTATGTTTGAGGCTATAGATTTTTCTTCGAACGTATTATCCCGCCATAACCCTTCCTTGTTCAATAGGGCGAAAAAACTATTGTAAAGGATAGACACGGTTACTTTAGGGTCTCAGACTTGATGCAACAGCTCTACTTCAGCGGGGAAGTGTACAAGATAGCCCTGAAAGTCCAGACTAAGATCAGAGAGATGGCTACCTTGATCTGGTGGAGATATCCGCAACATCTTTCATTACGGGCAGGAGGTCTTGAGATCAGAGACCATAACGCCGGTCAAAAGAATAAGGAAGGCATAAAAGGTATAAAAGGGGATATTGAGAAACTACTTTATGTAGCAAAAGAGTTGAGAGAGTTTTTCGCCGGTATGTACAAGGACATAGGTGAGGACTTCGTAACTTACGGTTTATTAGAACCGTTTGTCCCTACACTTTCATTTCAATCATTTTATGTTCATTCATGGTCGAGTATAGGGACTTAGCCCTCAACCACCTACTTACTGTAGGTGGGTCATGGGTCTCCTTCGAGCCCAACGGCACGGGGCTCACATCTCTGCAATCACTCCCACCCTTTTGCCCACATCGGTGTGATAGATCATCATATAGCGACGAAAATTCATTATAAACAGATATAAAAAGATTTCTATTAACGTGAAAAAGGATTCAGTCCACGAAATATGACGCTACTTATGAAAACATGAGTTACCGGGCTTCGAAGAGGCATTTCCCGCCCGCAGATGACATAGTTAATTATGATGTCTTAAACTTATAAATATGATAAATACTACGTCACTTTCTCTGACTACTCATAATCTTTAATGTTTACCTCCTTTAATTTGAAATTTTTGATTACAACATTAAAATATTCTTCCACCTTTTGTCTATATTCTTCTTTAAGTTCATCCTTCATTATATGCTCTCTTACTATACCTGAGATATAATCTGCCGAATGAATTAATTTGCATTTGTCATGTCCGGTAAAATCGAGTCTAAGGACTTTAGCTAGAGTCCATTTAGGAAAATTAATGGTAATGTATTGTTTATCGCTTTCTCTCAATATCGGAGTTCTATCATAATGAACAACGACGCTCTTGCTCGCTACGTATTTCCTCAAATGTAAGCCTAATATCTCTCCGTAAATTTTTGCCGAGCAGTTACTTAATTTTGTTTCATTTACCTTCCTTATAATTAAGGAGATTCCCGTCAGGTTCTTTAATACCTTGTTTACAAAAATTCCTTTAACGTCCTTTCCTAACTTGAATTGTTTAGGTGAATCTTCCGACCATTTAAAATATTTTATATTCTTGCCCATGAGCCTTTGTGCATCCTTTATTGCTTCCTCGTATAAACTTAGGTAACAGTTTGTATCGTTAATTAAAACTGCTGAAATTATAAACGGTTTTTCATCATTTGGATTTCCTGCCTCATCAATTGCTATGTGAATCTCATTTTTAGTCATTATTTAAAGAATTAACTACGAGTAAAAAAGAAATCGACCGCCTGTAAGCTTAAATATTTCTCCACACAAGTTATTAATTGGGAGTGCACGGGGAAACGTGCACGATGATCAAAATTCACGAGTGCACGGGGAAACGTGCACGATGAGTTAGCCTCAAAAATCCTTCTTCAAAAATTATCATATACTTGGGTCATTTAAACCTATAAGTAATGGCTATGAGGAATTACTTAACGCACTTACTAGCTCCAGATGCTGATATAATAACTGTCGTTGAATTCTCAGAAGAAAAGAAAAAGCTTAATATAACCTCAGAGCACGTCCCAGACGCATTGATAGTAGTAAAGGAAGGCAACGCGAGTAGAGTAATAGGTAAAAGCGGAGAAAGGATTAACGGAATAGAGAGCGATACTAAGATGAAGGTTAGGGTAGTGGAGTTAAAACTAGACTTTAAGGATATAATAAGTGCGGTGCATCCTTTACCTTGGGTAGTTAAGCACGTTGATAGTGTAGATTTTCAAGGTAACGAGCTCATGGTGAGATTAAAGAAAGAGTCTGGAGGCTTCATATGCCAGAAAGGTGTAAATATCAGGCTAGTTGAATACGTAATTAAACAAATGTTTAATGTAGGGGTTAGAGTAATCCAGCATAGCGAAGAAAATCAATCATAAAGGCTTTGCCATATCATGAATTGTCCATCTTAACGGTAACTCTTATTTTTGCAATCCTAGGTTGCCGATCTCCATTATTTATTTTAAGGTAAGTAAGCAAATATACTACTTGATGTTAATTAGAACTTCAGCAGAAATATATTTGGAGGAGGCTGATGAGTTTTTGAATAAGGGAGATTTAGTTGATGCTTGTGAAAAATATTACAAAGCCACAGAGGATTTTCTAAAGTATATAGCTATTGTAGATAATATGAGTGAAATATTAAATCAGGTAAACGCAAAAAACTATTGGGAATCTGAACTTTTGTTTAAAGTCGTTAAAAAGAAAGTTGAGCTAAAAGATATCTGGAAGGCCGCATGGAAATTGCACACTGATTGCTTTCATGAGGAAAGAATGAACCTACGTGAAGTAAAGACTTTGGCTAGTATAATCAAAGCAATTTCAAATAGAATATAAATGTTATTCGCTTTCTCTAAGTTTATTACCTCAATATTGGCTTGCGATTTCTCGTATGACAGAAAGAAATCGTTTCTTTGCCTCGTCCACGTCAAAGTCTATAAATCCTTTCAATTTTTCTATTACTTTTAATCCGTTTTTAATCATTTCTTCGCTTAAACCATATCCTACATCGATTTCCTTTGGCTGCAGCCTATTACAATTATTTTTCTATTTTTACCATCAGAATTTAAGATTGTGAGTATATCTCTCATAGACATGGAGTGAGAGCCGCCTAAAGACATTGAAATCACTGCTTGAGGAATTTCATCTTCTAATTCAGTTTTTATTTCAAAAACTTCTACGTCACTATCTATATCCGATGCATCAATAATGATTATTTCATCGTAATCCCTTAATATCATCTATGATAGATAAACTTCCCATTCCCAAGTCTTTAACATCTATTGGAATTAACCCGTCTAACGCTTAGGTTATAAAGCTTCCGCAACCATCGTCTTTCATAAAAACATTTCCTACTTCTATTACGACTTTCATTTTTCCTCACTGGTGTAATAAACTTGTCCCAATGCTATTCCTCCATCTCCATGCAGTACTTTAGATTGAGTAAGTATTTCGACTCCTTCTGAATTTTCCACCATACCTTTCAGTATATATTCATTAACTGACGCTCCACCAGATACTACTATTTTTTCTGGAGTTATTGGTCCAAGTCATGTTTCTAGCATAATTGGTGCCATTAGCTGGGACTTTTCCCTAGGGAATACAAAATACCAGCGGTAGTTACTGGCTTCGAACCAATAGATGTCTTAGCTGGAGTTCTAAAAATACTCCAAGACTTGCATTCAGGAGATATAACTTACACTAACCTAGAATACAAAAGAGTAGTAAAATATCAAGGAAACGTGTTTGCGCAAGTTGAAATAAATAAGGTCTTCAAACAAGTCGATGCAATATGGAGAGGTATAGGTACCATACCGAAGAGCGGTTTGGATTTAAGAGAGGAGTATTCCATGTATAACGCAAGGGAACAATTAGGTATAAAAGAAAAGCCGTGGGATTACGATTTGCCTCCTGAATGCAGATGTAATGAGGTAACCTTAGGTATTGCCTACCCTACAGACTGTCCTATGTTTATGAAAGCCTGTACTCCTGCAATGCCTTGGGGGCCGTGTATGGTGTCCATGGAAGGAGCGTGTGCAGTTTGGGGCCAGATTCGGCTCTACGGAAAGGATTACTAAAATTGTTTCGGAGGTGAAATAAGATGTGTTGGGCAGTTCCCGCAAAGGTAGTAGCTATTGATTCAGACGTGATAGCTGAAGTAGATTTAGGTGGAGGGACTATAAAGAAGGTTGCAATAGGTGTGGATAACGTTAAACCCGGAGATTACGTAATGGTGCATGCTGGAGTTATAATAGAAAAATTATCTAAGGAAGGAGTTATAGAGAATTTAAAATTCATAGCGGAAGAAATTCAGAGAACTGAGGAAATCATGGGCAAATCTGAAGAGGAAGCGAAAAAGGCCGCTGACGAGTTCTTCAAAGAAGCTATGAAAATTTTAGAGAGTTGATGAATTATGTCATATAATAAGATACAGATTTCTCATGGTACAATGAC
>Ga0081473_128246_pt1 | contig 51664 bp, 42 predicted proteins | sample CisSprmetagenome_FD_70977 | JGI IMG/M metagenome (GOLD analysis project Ga0081473, IMG submission 70977) | Hypoxic/sulfidic aquatic microbial communities from Cistern Spring, Yellowstone National Park, USA v2 (version 2) | ecosystem: Environmental > Aquatic > Thermal springs > Hot (42-90C) >...
TATGGCATCTCTAGCATACCCAATGGACCCCCTCCTTATTGAGTATATCCTAGCCCTAACACTCCTAGCCTGCATTGACACGAACACGGCATTAATCAGGGAATTTTTAAGCATTTAGCAGTGATGGGCTTAATAATAAGTGATACTCGTAACCTTAGTCGTCACATGCGATGAGTTTAGCAACCCAAAGCTTAACCCTTGAGCAGGTTTTGTGGTAATAGGGCTTTGACTGCCGTGATGGTGGTAATGGAGGTGGATATGCAGGGTATGGTTGCAGGTAAGGCATCTTCCTAATCTGCCTCTTTTCCACTTCTTCTCACCCATCACAATACCAACTAATTACTAACTTCCTCTTACCTATACCTAAATAAGTTAGGGTTTAGGCAAATCCCCGTGGGTGTGGGTTTGTGGGGTTGCTTGGGTGTGCGTTTCTAAGTTCGTGGTATCTCCTGAGAGAATAATGCCGGCCTCCTCCCCGTCTTGGGGAGGTTTCCTCGCCGCCACCTTCATTGGCTTCTCCGGTGGGGTTCATGGGTTTGCCCCGGGCCAGCATTGCGGGGCTTTGTTCGCTGGCCGTGAAAGTCTTTAGCATTGCGTGCAGGTACTGTACGATAGTGTATGGTATTATCGGGTTTGATTTATTTTCGTGTTTTCTCCAGTTCATGTTCTTGCTCAAGCTCTTCATGTTCCACCAAACACACTTGGTCCAGGACTCTGGTGTTGTTTTCCACAACATATTCATCACGGATGCGTAGTCCCTATCCACAAGGTGACCAAGTGGGCATTGCAATGTGTGCCAGTCATCGGTCCTCTCCAACCTCACGAAATGAATAGGACAAACCCTACTGTTCCTGTAGGATGAGACTCTAACGAGTCTTGAACCCCTCTCCAAAGCCTTATCCTCAACTGCACTTTCCAACTTCTTGAATGGTGTCTGCTTGATCCTATGTCTTAACTCGTTCCTCCCAACATCCTCAATCATCGACTCCTGCGGGTTGTTCCCTAACTCTTCAGTTATGATTATTGCAGGTGCTTTTGTTAGTTCATTAGCCACCTGCCTAACCCTACCAATCTTCCTATCCCCTTCTCTCAACCTCTTTACGCGCTTCCTGAACTCCCTAGTGTTCGTTATGTTTATGTATTTACCATTCGGTAACGCGAAGTGTGGTTTTAACCTCTCGATAATCGCGTTCCTAACCCTTTCATACCTCCTAGCCAACCTACCGAAGTCAGTCCTTATCATGTAGAGCTGTGGCGTTAAGTATTGCTTGTTCCAATCAGCCACCTTGTCAACCGTGGATGGTAGGTCAATCCTACTAACAGCAACGGTGTTCTCGTTAATATCGAAGGCAACAATTGATCTTGGCTCCTCCTCCCTAGGCTTTATCTCGAAGATGAATATGGCATACCACTTGTTTGCCCTTCTCTTAACAATCAACGTTGACGCTAATTCTGCCTCCCCGTTTAGTACCTTCCACCAATAAAGCCAGAAGCGCTTGTGAGGTCTAATCCAAACCTCCTTCCTCCCACCGGGTAAGGATAGCTTAAGCCTAACTGGGGCTATTGATTTAACGAACTCCTCATAATTCCAGGTTGTTTCAACAAATCTTAATGAGACGCTCCTAACCTCTGGGTAGGGTTTGCTCGCCAAGCCCTTCTTTCTCCTTTTAACGAATGACTTGGCGATTTGCGCTGCTTGCCTAATGGCTTGGATGATTAGTTGTGAGTTCAAGTCTTGGTACTCCCGCCTATACTTGTGATAAAACAGTCTCTGGAGCTGGGTTGCACTCGTAACATTGTTTGCGACAGCGTATTCAGTGACCTCCCTAACAATGTTGAGGTACGCTGTCTCAACAGAATAAAGTAACTTAGAAACATCCTTGGAGACCTCCAACTCAACAGCAACAGCCCTACACAACAACAAAACAACAAAAACACCCACATAAAAACCCATCTCCGTAGACCCCCACGTAGTGGGGCGACCCGCCCTAAAGGGCGAGGATTGCCCCTGGGTCACTGCTGGGTTTTATTGGTTGTTTGTTGCCCAGATGGGTTGTTGCCCGCCTGTTCCTGCTTCTCCTGCTCTGGTTGCAGTATTGCAGTGCGTGTCTTGAGCTTTGGTATCTGTGGTTTATACCCACCTTGGCTCATTGTGTTTGCAACTGCCTTGTCCAGTTGCGCCTCGATTGGCTTGAGCATCTCGTCAATTAACATGTCTATTAATGGCCTCAGCCTATTTGCAATGCGCGCGGACGCCTCATTGATCTTTGCATAAAGCCATGCGTTAGCCTGTGATACCTGGGTCTCCGCAATGCGCGACCTGGCCTCCGCTGACAGCGATTCCCTTATTCGCTCATACTCTTCCGACCCGCTGTACACCCTCGCCAGCTCCTCCAGGAATGCCTCCCTAATTATCGGTTTCAGCTCAGTAACTAATCTCTCAACAAATGACCTCTTCACTTCATCGAGTTGCGACTGGTACGCGCGTGTGTAGACGCCTTCAACAATGCCGACCGCCTGTGATAACTCGCCTATACGCTTGCTGATTACTGAGTCGTACATTGTGCCGACGTTCATCGCCGTCTCTGAAATATCCTTAGCAGCGGCAAGCGCCTTTATTATATCGCTGACCATGAGGTTGCCGTAGGCCTCAGCCCTCCCAAGGAGGCTTGTATACCTCATTGACTCCTCAATAATCTCCGATGGATCCCTGCCGGTTACCTCCGATGTTGCATAAATCTCTATCAAAGTCTCCGGGGAAACCCTGACCTTTGCGCCCTGCCTCACCTTCATTGCTCCACGTCTACGTTGTTTCTCCTCAACCTCCGTCTCGCCAGTCCCCTCAGCGTTGCTCATTGTAGTTCAGAACCAATAATCCTAATCAATAAAAATTACGTAGATTATTTTTTTAAAAAACGCTATTCTTCAAGTTGCCACGTCCTCGCCATGCATTCCTTGAACTCGTCCTCGCTTTCTTTGTTTAGGCATTTGTATGACTCTATCATGCTCTGCACGTCGTCCCGTATCGCCGGCATCAATTCCTTCTCGCACTGTATGTTTCCCCTGCACTCCGCCAGTCTCTCCTGTATGTACTGCTCTGTGGATAGGTCTATTATGTAGTCTATGCCGAGCACGTACCTCTCCACCTTCTCCTCTGGGTATTCCACCGCATACACGTCTAGGTTACCAGTCCATATGTTGATTATCCTGCCAGGTATCCACATTTTGTATGAGTCAAAGACGTTTTGGTACTCCCTTACCATATCGGCTAACTGCGGGTCGTACTGCTCAAGTATTGGCAGTAGTTCGTACCTGTTGTTTACGTATATCTCCTTTAACAGCGACACAACAATGACGATGTTCACAAGCTCCCTGGCGGACTTCAAGGCTGATTCCGCAAACACCGACTTCTCCTTGTCATTAAGCAACCCTTTGAAGAGGTATGAAACAGTTGATGAAACATCGCTCCTGTCGAATATGGACGCCAAGATGGGCTTATTCTTAAAGAGTGTGTCGACTGTCGAGCTTACGTACTCCTGTACCTCATCGTATGCTGGCACCCTTTCGCTCCTATCAACATCGTAAAGCCTCACTAAGTACTTAACGCGTACCTGCGTGTACGATGGAGATATCACCTTAGCATCGACCTGCAGTATGTACCCCCTAATCCTTATGAATATACTAGCCATCCTGTCCAGGAGCTCCCTAGCCTTGCTCAGCAACGCTTCATCAGTTATGCTCGTAAAATCAACGTTCAAATCCCCGCTCACGCTATTCACTTAAGAACAAAATGGAAAAATCCTATACAGTTTTCTTTTTTGCTTGCTCATTTAGATGTAGCACTGTAGATGTCCACCTATAGACGATGGGCTCGCAAGATCCTTGAGACATATGGCGTAAAAGTACTGAAAGGCACAGATGTTGCGAAGTTGGTGAATGTGTTGGTGAATAAATATTATTATGTCGAGAAGGTCGCTAAGAATAAATACGTATTAAGACCGCGTGTTGAGGTTGTTGTCCCAGCCGTGGTAAAGTACGTACTGAGCACAAGCCATAAACTGAACATGGACCCGATACAGTTTGCTTACTCTGACTCGACAACCAAGTACCTTCAGAGCCTACTACCGTTCAGTGATGAACGGGAGGTTAGGGAAATACAGAGGCTTGTAATAGCTAAGGTCAAGGAATATTTAGGACAAGACGCAAAACCGTATTAACCTAAGACAAGCCCGAACCTCGTTACTTGCTCCAGTGTGTATCCTTTGGCTGTTATTGAGTATATCGTCAGCGTTGTAGCTGGTTGTATGACCACCTGTAGCGAGTTAGAGAACTCTATGTTGTCCAGCGCTATTACGAATGTTGTGGTGTCCTGCGTCGGCACGTAGGATATGCCCGGCATGGGCACTGCGCCGTTCATAATTGCGGAGCTTGGTATAACTGTTTGGTTGCCATCTATCACTAGGATTAGGGAGAAGTCGTTCTGTGACGTGACTATCCTCATGCTCTCAAGCTTGCCACCAGTTGAGGCGTTGAATAGGGTTGTCGTTCCTGTCAGGTTTAACTGCGATGACGAGTAGATGTAGAAGGGCTTCTGCACCGTCTGGCGCACAGTGAATGCCTGCACCAGCACTTCGAGTAACACAATCATTCCAAGCATCTGCCCCAACGCCAATATCCCAGACGCGCCAGTCTCGGACATTGCCAATACATCTCTATAAAATAAAAAATAAAACACCTAAAGCGTGAGTGTTTTGTTTCGATATTCGACGATTACGCCGTAGAATGTGGAGAGCCAGTCGTATTTTTCATTCATCAGCGCTTTGTTAAATGGTTGCAGTTTATCCTCTTGAAGTGGGTCTACTACTGATTTTGCTATGTACACCTTAACTCTAAGTGGTTTCTTGCCATCATTGTTCGTTTCAGATGTGTCTATCCCTATTGTTGTCATTAATTCAAGGACGTCCATGAGGCGCATGTCGGGCGACATAACGACCGCCTTGTCTGTCGGCGCTCTGAGCATCCTGCCTATGTACTGCAGAACTGTGCTCCTGGCTACAAACCTAGTATAAGTATCCTTAAACGAGTACTCACCACGCTCATTCGTTTTGAACCTGTCAAGTACACGCATATGCTGAACCCTCCAACTGGTCATAGCTGGGTTCGGCATCCTGTCTATAACCATTGCACCACCACCGTATAGATCGTAGCCCCTGTTTACCTTGCTTGTTATTACTACGAAGTTTGGATCGTATTTCCTCCTGAACGTCAACAATATGTTCATCGTATCCTTCGATACATCAGCTACACTACCGCCTGGCGAGATCTTCAGCGAGACATCACCAAAGAGTAGATAGACATCTACGCCTAGTAGGTTAGCCACGTCTACCAGGTTCAGCGTGGCTAACTCCGCTATTCTTGACGACCTGTGCATAGTCCTCAGAAGCATTTCGCCGAAGCTGTTTGAGCTCAGTATGCCGATAACCCTTGACGAACCTATTTCCTCTTTCTCATACTTCTGCTTTACATACTTGTGCGCAAGCACAATTAACCTAAGGTATGCCGATACGTAGTTTGCAATATCGATCAGGACAGACATGTCCGTCTTGTATAGGTCGTCTTCCGTCATTTTCTTTTTAGCAAGCATCTTTATGTACTTGCCTGGGTATTTGTACGTCATTACGTCCCTATCGTTCGGTATTATGACGTATCCGTACAACTCATCCCTGCTCTGTATGTACCTTACCTTCTTCGCACCAAATATCTCGTGCGCCATCTGCTCCGGCAGTGGTGTAGCTGTCATGTGTATGAGGATGCTTGAGGATGCGCCAGCAACATGCGTGAACAACTTATGGAAGCGTGCTATTGTTAGTATATCCTCCTTGGCATCATTATCACGAACCAACACCAACCTATCCGTTGCCAACTCCCTTAAGTATTGCACCTCGTTGTACAATCTCTTGACTTCCCTATACGCATGTAAAGCATCCTTGTCTACATTTATCAACAATTCAAGTTTGTCAGCAAGGCTTTTAATCAATAACTCAATATCATATACTTTATCTAATGGAAGCACGTTCTTTACAGAAGTCTTAAAAAAGGCCACCAAGTTTTGAGACTCAGCGAGCTCACCATGCCTGGCAGACAACGCCTCAAGTTCGTCGTAAAAACTATGCGGTATCCTTATGTGTGGGTATGTCCTCTCAATGAACTCGTCAATCTCATCAATCGTCATCACAATGGAGACAGGTAACTTGCCATTCCTAAGCATCGCCAGCCACTCCTCATACGTCATAACAAGTATTAGAGGATACGACGAATGGAACATCCCATAGAACTGACCCATATAATCGCACATGTGAATGCCATAGTTTGTCGGTCCTTGTTTTGAATCATCCTTGTTAGGCATAGGAGGCGGTTCCTTCCTGATAATGACCCTGACGCGCGAACCGAGCGCCGCTTGATACTCGATTATTTCTGTGTTGTTCTTCAATTCATTTTCAAGCGCATCCCTTAACCTGCCATCGGCATTGTATGCCAGCTTCAGAGTCTTTGTCGAGCCATGCATGTTGGATAATGCGTCATGTATGCTCTCTATCTCCCTTACTAATGCGTCGGTTAGTTGCACCTTGTTAATTGGGATGAACGAACTACCTGACTCAAAGTCGGTCTGTCCCCGCGTTGCTGAGAATAGCACATAATTTGGGTCTGCAATGAACTTAACTAATCGCTTATTTATGGTAGTTACTATAGGCATTTCTGTACAGTATAGGCCCGGCTCATCAGCGCGCACTATCTTGTCAGGTAATGAGAAATATGGACATACATAGTTCCTTTTGCCTATAATCAACACAATATCTACAATAACGCCTGCGTACCCGTCCGGCGTGGGTATCGCAACAGCATACTTGCGTGTAAAATCCTCCGCTATTTGTTGTGCTAGTGATGATAATGGTACGATCATTGTACCCACAACAACATTACCTTGATTTTGGTTAAACACCGTAGGTTTTAGGAAATTCCTGTCCTGAAGTATTGATTTGTATGCGTCGTCAAATAAAATCTTCGATATTATGTTCGTCATTGCAACGAGCGATATCATTGTTTTACCAACGCCTGGTGGTTCGTATATAATGTTTATGTCGGTCTTATCAATCGATTGCTTCACATCCTCCAGGATTGACTTGACTAGCATACTAACAACCTTACACTGCCCAGGCCTTGGCCTCATAGGCGTGAAATCTGTACTTGACTGTCCTCGCTCTAAAATAGTCCAGTACACTCCACCGTAACTTGGGTCTTCCTCGCCGCAGTCATATAGCTTAACAACCTTGTTGAACGTAACCCACTCGCGGAGCAGGTCGATCGGATCCTTCTGATTCTGATCCTGTTTCTTCCCCTCCACTTCATCAGCATCGCTGAACCCAGGCATTCAATAATGGTATACGCATCTAAATAAAAAGTTTACTACAACAAGTACACCGCCAAACTACGGAACACCACACCAAGTGTGTGATTATTGCTTGGTTTTAAGTTTTACCTTTACCGGACACGTATCGTTGAACCGTTATCTTGACCATGTTGGATGCGAATGACGCGGCTAGTGCCTCTGTTGCTAGTACTGTCAGGGCAGTGGCTAGGTTGACTGGCGTTGGTTGGGTTATCTTCGGCGGCGGAGTTGGGAGCAACGGTATTACTGGAGTTAGGTTATACCCATTGGCAGCGGCCATGTTGAGCGCCTGGTACAGTGGTGACACAGCCCAGACGTTGCCGCTCGTTGTTCCACCGACAAGTATGCCAGCAAGCGAGCCAGATGGCGTAAACACAGGCGAGCCGGAGTCACCAGGCATTATGGAGCCCGTTGACGACTGCACCAGCATCATACAGTTCAGCGTCGCCGGGCCTTGGTCATAGCTTATGCTGAGCGTGGCGCATGTATCGAACACGGTCCCTTGCTGAACACCTGTTGTTGCCCCGACCAGTACGACGCTCATTCCGTTATAGTAGTCAGACAAGCTCCTTAGGTAATTGTTGAGCTGTCCGTAGCCAATTACTGATATTTCATAATTCGTATTCGTAACCTTAGCTATTGCGAAGTCGCTCATGTACTCCTGCCCCGGCACTATGTTTACAAACCACGTTAACTCCGCAATCGTGTCATTCGGCGCTTGCCCACCGTACAGTGGCCCTGGTTGTGTAATTGGATTACCTACCGAGCCCAAATTAAGTAGGTTAAAGACGTGTGAATTGGAGGCTATGTACAACACGTTGTTTTGGTCAACGTAGAAGTAGTTCAGGGTGCCCGACGACGGTATTGATACCGCCGCATTGCCCACACTTACCCCTGCTGGAAACGGCCTGTACCTCGTACAGTAAACGCATAGGTAGCCCTGTGTTGATGATGCACCCGTTAAATTCTTCGGCGTAAGTACCATGGACTTCACAGTACCGCCTATCTCAATTACATCGGTCGGTATCCCGCCTATCTCCTCAGGTATGCCGCCGCCGACTAATTGCTTCTTGTTGATTTTCCGCAATACGTAAAACCTAATTGACGGCTGTGAAAACACCACCTTACCGCCCTTAATCTTGGGCCTGAGGTAATTACTGAATCCGATTACCCCATTGATTCCTATGAATTTCTTCGCTTCCCTAATTATTTCCTCATCCAACGGCTGAAGCTCACCAATACTACTCCTCAGAAGCAAATTGAGCAGACTACTTCCGGCACTCATTTCATGAAAAACAAACCCAAACAAATAAAAACAAAGTTGATAATTAACGGACAAACCTCGCCCTAATGGGCGAGAAAGGGTTAGAGACCGAATTCTATTTTACTTAGCTTCTCCACATCATCCCTACAAGCAAGAGCTAATTCTGGAGTGACGTTCAAGCTCCTCAGTACTGCGGCTACGACGAATGTCGCAACTCTTGTAGGCTCCAGCTCAACGGATGAACCGCACTCGCCCATGATTGTTTCGGTGAACCACTTGTACAGAAGCCTGCCTGCAACCATCGCCATCGCTATCCTAGTGCATGGGCCGGCCACGGTGGTCATCGCCAGATCCCTATTGCCACTGAGTGCCATCGACCAATTATGGACAAACGGCGTGGTGATTGCATACTGTACATACTCATAAGCCAGCGCCGGTAGGTTCTCCGGCAATTCTTCGCAAATCGGTGATGGCACGGTCGGCGCCACCCACGGTTGCTCACTCCTGCGTTCCGCCTCCCTGCGCAACCGCTCTCGCTCCCCCTCTCCCGCCTGTTGTATGAGCACCATTTTGAAGCCCCTGGTTATGCTCGACTGCCTTATTGCGTTGTATGCGTCTGGGTCAATGTACCTAAGGGCCCTTGCAACGTACGCCTCCTCACCACTTGCCTGTTGTTGCACCATTAACCTAAACGCTTGGCTGATCATCGTCAAACTCATTAATTGAGTCATTATATTCCCAAGTGCCTCAAGCGCGGCCACTGCGTCAAGCGCCATTTTAACCACCCCCTCAGCCTAGCGAGAACGCGACTGGTGTACCGACCAATTGAGCGGGTGTTACTGAGTAGACTATCTGCATTGCATAGACGACAGTGTATAAACCGATCATTGCGCCCATCAGCGACATCATCATTGTTATGACACGATTAATGTTAGTACTGCCCTCCTGTTGCGCTGGGCGTATCCTAATGGCTCTAGGTGGCGTTGCCTTAGCTGGCTTGGTTTGCTGCGCCACCTTCTGCGGCGTAGAGGTGGGCCTGGCCTGTTGCTGAGCCGGCGCTACTGCTTGAGTAGGTGCTACAGAGCTTGCATTCTGAGCCGTTCCCCGAGCCCTCTTTAGGTCTGCGATGGGCATCGCTATAATTGTCATCTGTAAATAAAAATTTTTTAGAACAAATAAACATGTGATGTTTTAATTAGGCTCAGCGGTAGCTGACCGATAATGCTGTAGATGATACTTGCACAGGCGGTGTTAGGTTGAGCGGTACTAACGCCTGTATTGTATACGGGCTCGCCCTTTGTGAGTTGTTAAACCCGAACTGTAGCTTATCAACCCAGCTCAACGTGGCTGTAGCAAACCAGCTAGACTGTGGCGTGTAGAATTCATAAAGCGATGCGGTTGTTGTGGATGAAGATGACGTAAAGGTCACCGTAGTAGCCGTGTTTGCATTAAAGGCGAAGCATGCCTGGTAAACACCGCCTCCGCTGTATGATGTAGCCACTGGAACCGTTATACTCTGCCCAGCTATTGTTATTGTTGCACTAAACGGTGTAGTATCGCTCAAGTGCAGAATCACGAGGCCTGGGTTCTGCAACTGATACGCCTGGCCCTGAACAAGTGATGCAGACACGTCCGGCGTAGCAGACGTTGTAGATGTTGTGTTGGCCAGGGAACTTAGGTTCAGCGAGATTACGCCACTTGCTTGTCCGCCAACTATTGAGTACGAAGACTGGACAGATTGATTAAGCACGCTTAGCGTCACTATCTCGGAAAGCACATTAGACGCGGTCTGCTGAAGGGTGAACTGCATGCTCGGCACGAAACATGCCGTATTGCCGTTAATCAACACCACGGTTGGTAAGACCTGTGTAAATGCAGGGGCCGCCATGGTTCTCACCTCCTAAGGCTGGCTATTGCCTGGCGTATAGTCCAGGCTAAACCAAACACTATGAAGGTGAACGCAATAACCACAGCCATTGTCGCAAGCACTGTTTGATATATTGCAAGACCTGTGAAGAACGACATTGCAAAGCCTATGAAGCCTAGAACTATTACCCCAATCATCACAGCGCTAAACACAGTCTTGGTCACGTTCATAAACACGCTACTTGTGGCTTCCGCAGTCCTCTGTACTAATTCAACAACCTGTGGAAATCCCAGGTCCTTTATCGCGTATGTATCAAGCCTCATCACGAATTATGTGTTTAATTAAATATAAATTCCCCATTAACCCCACCCGTACACGCTTTTATTTTTAACCTAACAACATGAAGCGTGAACATTGGATATGTAGAAACGATAGTAGGTGCAGTAATTGTGATTGCCTACGTATTCGTAACACTGTACGTAGCATGGAATGCCGACCCCTTTACATACTTGACAATAACCATAATAACAGTATCCATAATAATGTTCATAAACAACCTATTTAGGCTTCTTAGGGCTCGTGAGGTTACTCGATAACGCTTGCGAACCTGTTAAGCCTTATTGCAAGCTCGATCGGATCTACACAATCGTGCCTTACATCCTTGCTACACACACGGATTACTTTTGCTGATTCACTAGGTGGTTGGCTGGCTGTTGCTACGTCCTTGCAACCAACTATTTCCCAATCGATTGAGTACAGCTCAATTGGCGATAATGAACCACCATGTGTTGTCAATGCGTCACATGGTACGTTAATTACCACACGCGGTCTTGTATAGACTACTTCGTTATTGATAAATATTGAACCGCCAGGCGATAGGTATCGAATGTACCTATCGATAAGGCTTGGCAGGTCTTGTCTCTTAGGGCTTAATATTATTGCGTTATACGTATCTGGAATCAGCATTGCCTGGGATGTTTCGCAGCCAGCGACATCCTCTGTAGTGAAGCAGGATGTGTACTTAATCCCGAAGTCCCTTAGGTAATCCGTTATTGATGAATAACTGTGGACGGACGGTAGCCCAACCCTCCAATCAAGACCTGCAAGCAGGTTTCTTTGAATGAGTAAGTAAAGCAAACGCCTACCCATACCAATTACGCAAACACAACACGTGTTAGCTCATCTAGGAATTCTGGGAATGGGGTTGAAGTTATGCCTTGCGGGTTGAAGTATATGATGTATCTAAAGAACCCGCTTATCCCAATCAGTCTCTTAAAGTCATTAAACTTCATGGTGCCGCCCTTCGATTTGTCCGCTATGTACTTCATAACACGCACAAGAGGTGTTGGCTCTCCCTCGGACATGAAGCCCAGGATTCCTAGTATCGCAGTTGTTTGGTTGAACGGAGCTATATAAAGTATCGACCTTTGGAACATGTAGGGAACGGCGAGCAGAGAATTGTTGGGATTTACACACCCTGTATTAAGCCCTGAAAACTTAACTAGTGAGGCTATTGGGGTTACGTTGTATGATGAGTAGAACACTGATGAAAAATCAGGAGGCACTGCAAAAACATATATCTCGGGTATCCTAACTACTCGATAGCGCTTGGCGAACTCGACAGGTAGTGGTGATGTCAATAATTGATTGAGCTGTGTAGATACATGCTCAAGCAAGACCTTGCCAAACGGCATAGTACCGAGACCCTCCGGTAGCGATACGTTAACGTTTTTCACCATATCCTCGAACATAACGCCACCACTTAGCACCCAGCTCTTCAACGGCTCAATAAAGTTGCACTCGCTCATCAAACATAAGGCGAAAATTGCAAATTAAAAATTCCCAGCAATTCCAAATGATGCACTTTATTTTTTACACCTTCGGTTTGACGCCAATGGACAAGCCTCGCCCTAGAAGAGGTCATTGTTGCCATGCTAATGCCATGATTTGCTTCGCTATTTTTAATGCGTCGTTTATTGACGGTACGTTTGCTATCACCATGTTTGCGTTGTTGAACAAGAGCACGTTTATCTTTTTGTTCCCCACCTTGCCTTGGATTATGTATGCCGGGAACCTCTCCCTGTACTTAAGCGTGAATCCGTACTGCTTATTACTCCGTATTTTATCCACCACCGGCTTCACAAATGCTGGGTCTGGGTGTGGCTCTATTGTTACGTTCACCACCATGTTCTTTATCGATATGTATTTGATCAACTCGTTCGGGTGTACCAACAGTGGGTAAACATTACGCGCCAGTGTGTTCAGCAGCAACCTCCTGTTCTTTGTTACGTGGTTTATAGCTGTGCTTACGTACTCATCAGACGACGCCTCAGCCACCGCCTCATAAATCACCTTGTACACATAAACCAAATCGCCGATGTTGGCCACGTTGTTTGCAATGAACTTGCCTGTGGAGAATATGGTCAGCGTTAGGTTGTTGGGTTCCACCAGCTTAAACGTAACTGCGTTGTTCCTTGGTTTGACCTCTACGTTCTTAAACAGCAATGCAAGTAGCTCCTTCAACCTAAGCGAGCGTGGATCCTTTGGAGTCTCCTTAAATATGGTGCCGGTTACGACGATCTGTACAGCGTCAGCTATTGCTTTCATCCCGTTGAACTCCTCAACCCTGTGGAGCTCGCTAATGAATTTATCGCTCATCATACCTGCATTATAAATGAAGAATAAAGCATTTTTAATTATTACCTTTATAATTAAACGTGCAACCTGGAATAGTTAGGTACGTAATTATCGCTGGAGCTGGGGTTGCCCTACTCAGTGCCGGGTTATTCTTGCTGAATAGTTTCGTTAATTCGTTCCAGAACGCGCCGAGCTATATACAAATTGCTGTAATACCGATTGCAACAGGTATTGCAACATACTTATTTATGCAGTACAAGAACTTATTAAATAAGGAGGTCGGTGCTGAATGAGGGTTGAACCCCTGGTTCAGGCTAGGAACTCCGTACTGGAGTACATACGTGACTTCTTTGAGCAGTCCATGCTGTCCCTTACGTATGTCCTACCGTATGCTACAGCCAGCAAAGCCCTGTCAAGCATAAGCGTTAATGCGCCCTACATATACACCGTCATCTCAGCCTCGCTCGACATGGTTTGGAAAATCATGGTGCTAAAGTTTATAACCACGGACCTACTAACACTGACCAACTCAGTAACATCAATAACACCACTACTGAGCGGACCAGACATATTTTTGACAACAATCCTCGTCATAACGCTATACTTGTTCACCATCTCCGAAATAACACTGTTTAGAGAACTAACTTAGACCGTCTTTATGCCCCGTTCCCCTCATTTGGCCTCGGGAACCCTCTTCATCTCATCCAGCTCCCTACGCCGTCGGGCTAGCGCCCACACCTTTGGGGCATCAACATTCAGTGCCCACGGGGCTGGGCGCCCACACCTTCATCGGATTCCCCTCCGAGCGCGGGCTTATCAACACTCATTTTATCCAAAATTTAAGTTTTTTGCTCACAAATGCTCATGTTTGTGGAGCTTTTAATCATTAAGCGCCGTTTAATTTGATGAAGCAACAATCTTCGCATAATAACAACCCAAGAGGAGGAATAATAGCGTTGAGATGGCATCCACGATATGGCGTTTATGAAGAAAATATTCATGAAGTGTTTCTAAATTCTCTGCACGGCACTTACAATGTCATCTGCACCAGCGCCTACACCTATGTAGTTTACTATCTACAGTTCGGAGTAGATGAACAATTGATTTGCCCTTTTAACGTCATCGCACCGCTCTACTCAATACCCATGGTTACTTACCACTTCGTAGAAAGTCGTGCTAATGCGGAATGCGGTTCATCACTTAAATGTCCATTTGATATATATGAATACATGTTTTTATATCCAGAAAAGCATTTCGACTTACATTTAACTACTTATTTGGACAAATTCAAAATAGGTGAAGGCATCAGGCTTGATAATTAATGGCAAACCCCGCCCTAAAGGGCAGGGTTCCCACTCCGTGGGGTTTCACGGAGATAGGTTTATAAAATCCAGTTTTACTAGGGCTTTAGTAACCCCGCAATAGGCGGGGTAACAACCGAGACCCCCAGAGTGAAATCCCGCCCTTAACGGGCTGGGAGGGGGTCATATAACCTCGTTTCAAGATGCGAGAGCGTTACCGCAACCAACAGCATTAATTATTTAAATTGTTTTTAGAATGTATCTCGGTGTGATTGTTATTACTCCGCTTGTTGTTTGTAATGTCATGACCATCTGTGTTCCTTCCCAATACGCTTCGTATAGGGCTTGTATTATTTGGGCTGGTGTTGGGTTGTTTATGGTTGTTGTTCCGACCGATATTGAGAGCACGGCGGAGCACGGCGGTATGTCCGAGTTGTAGCTCTCGACAACTATGCTCCTCATGGCATTAAGCCTAAGCGATGACGCGCATGAAAGTACTGCTGGGTAGCGTGTCCTGTACAACTCCTTCATGAGCGGATTGTACAGCACGGTAACTACTTGAAGCGATGGGTACTTAAACGTCCCCGTCTCTACCGCAGACTTCACAAACGGCTTTATGAAGTTGATTGGCGTTGCATACGACATTAATTGTGCGCCCATTATTATTGCCCTTGCTATGCCCACAACCTCACCGTTCACGTTAAATATGGGCCCACCACTGAAGCCCGGGTTCAGCGGTAGTGTCGTCTGTATTATTCCATGCATTATACCGAGTTGTGTAATTAATTCTAAGTCGTTGGCTGAAACCAACCCATCAACTATTGTCGGCTTCCTAACTATGCCGAGCGGGTAACCCATTGATACAACTACATCGCCGTTATTAACAAGCAAGCTGTTACCAAGTTTCATTGGCTCAACTTTAACGCTATCTGTATAGAGTATTGCTATGTCAAATATGTTATTACCCATCTGCCACAAAACCAGGGATTTTTCCGCAGGTACTATAGACATGTTGTCCGGACTCTGAATCAGTAAGAACACGTCCTCGTAACCCTTAACCACATGACTTGCGGTTACGAACAACGTCCCATTGCCGTAATTAGCAACGGGGAATGCAGTGCCTATCGATGATTTTATGTTCGTTGAGAACAGCGTCTCCTCAAACGCAACAACCGGGTAAACCCTGTACTCAAATGCATTGTACATTTCGCGCAAATACCTTGAAATCTCGCTTAAGACTGACGCCATCGCTGAACATAGCCTAGAAAAATAAAAATGACGTTTTTACTACTTAGGTGGTTTCTTTTTGTTCCTGCTGTGCTTGCCTCTTTTCGCGTTTTGCGCGTGTTATCACTAATTGCCCTGTCGTTATTTTGTACATAATCATCAGCCCCTCACTCCTCAGCTTCTTGTCGAGCTCGCCTATTTTGTCCCACGACTCATCCTTCAACTTGAGCACGACCTCGCCCTGCCTCCTCACGGCATCCTTTATCTCATTTATGTTAACGCCATCTATTGAATCAACCTCCTTGCTGGGTTGCATTGTTATTGGTGCGTTAGTCGTAGTTACCTGCTTAGTTGAGTTTGGTGGCACGAGTTTTTCTATACACGATGTCCTCAGTGGGCATGTTGCACAATAATTGCCCTTGTGTATTGGTAGAACCGCGTACTCCTTATACGCTGTGTAGTACCTAATGAACTGGTCAATTGCTTGGTCGTTCATTTCTGGTATGTCTATTGGAACTGTTACAATGAGTCCATGCCTTGTGACAAGCTCGTCTGGAACAGTCGGTGGGTTTCCCCAGACAATTAATGCGTTACCCTCCTGTATTAGCAACTTCACTTTTGCCTGTGCGCCGTATTTTTTCTTCAGAACCCAGGCAATGACTGAGGCGTAGTTCATATAGTCAATAAGCTCATCCTTTGAATTAACCACTATGTATGCATCCACGTACTTAGGCAATACAGCTATTGCATGAACCTTTCCACAAACCCTGTACTGTGTGTACTGCGCGCACTCATCCTTATTTACTTCGTAACCAGCGTCCTTAAGCAAACCAAGGATTACGCCAAAGAGCGGGCTCTCCTCGAAATTCACACCAACAATATACCTCGCAGGGCACCACGCAATTTGTGCTGCATCAATTACATACGCCTCCCTCGGCTCCTTCCCAAGCGCAGTAACTACATAGTCGAACCTAAGCGCCATTGCAGGTTAGGTGAACTTATTACTTAAAAACTTTGCTTGCCGTTATGCTCACGGCAAATTCGTGTAGTGCATCTAGGTTTAGGATCACTCCGAAGATGCCGTATGCCAACACACCAACGATTGCCAGGATGGTAAGTATATTTAGCGTAAACAGAACAAACAATGCATATATTGACAAGGCGCCTACAACCATCAGTGGTATTCCGATGAACCAAGCCAGTAGCGTTGCCTTTGCAAAGTATGCTTCATAAAAGGCCCATGCTATTAAACCAATGATTTCCAAAATTATGATTACAAACGACAAGCCAGCCCTAACCGACAGCCCAGAAATCCAGCCCAGAAACAATGCCAATGCGTACATGTACCTAAAAGCATGGTTACTCCTTACCTTAAGCCATGTTTTGTATCCGCGCCAAGACACAAAGTTGTTACTAACAAAGAATATAAATACTTTGGTACTCCGCCAGCTCCGTAAACGAACCTATTGCCCTATTGATGTAGTCCTCCAATAGCCGTTTTGTTTTCTCATTTATGGTGAGGATGTTTACAAGCTTGACATCATCTGCTGTTGATAAGTCGTGGCAGACCTCGCCCTTTAGGGCAGGGTTGTCTCACTGCGTGGGTTTCACGGGGTTACGTTTATTAACCCCTGCTTTTCTCCTTTTTTGTGCCCTCCCTCGGTGAACTTTCTATGGGTTCGTGGGGGCCGGCGCCGACTCCAGCCGGGATGCCGAGGGAGGGCATCTATCCTGTCGAGAGCAAGAACAGGAGAACAAACGTAGTCCGTCTCCTGCCGAATGGTGCACAAGAAAGGAAGCTGAGGAGACTGGCTGACGCCACAGCCAAGCTGTACAATGAACTGAACTATGAGAGGAGGCAACAATTCTTCAATAGAGAGAAGGTGGACTTCAAGGGTACATGGGACAAGTACTATGAAAAATACAAGGGTGTTTTAGGACCAGCCAATGCTCAAGCGGTTATGCAGAAGAATAATGAGGACTGGAACTCGTTCTTCTCACTGCTCAACTTGAAGAAGGAGGGGAAATTGCCGCCACACATTACTCACGTTTCACCACCTGGTTATTGGAAGGACAAGGATACTGGAAAGAGGAAGTTGATAATTGTGATTAGACAAGACAGATATGAAGTTGATGTAGAGAGACGCGTCATTATTCTTAAGGACTTCGACATGGAGATAAGGTTCGTTGGTAGGCTTAGGTGGTACGGAAAGCAAGGTAGGCTTGAGATAATTTATGATGAATCCAAAGGAGCATGGTACGCCCACATACCAGTCGAGGTCGGCGTTGAGGAAACAAGGACTGGTAAGAGGAGTAAGCACATTGTTCGTGGCGAGAGGAGGATTATTCAAATCGCAACCCCAAAGGGTAACAAGGTCGCATCTATAGACTTAGGCATCAACAACCTAGCCAGCGTGGTTGTGAGTGATGGTACGTGGATTCTGTACAAAGGTGTTAGGGCTAAGGAGGATTTCTTCTACATGCAGAGGCTAATCTCAAGGATTCAGTCCTTGAGGGACACACTCAAGGATAAGCTTCTTGATGATGCGATTGATGAGTTGAACCACGAAATGAGGAGACTATTTGGTAAGTTGGTGAGGAGACTACTCCACTTGTATAGGAATTTTGCGAAGCACCTAATCGAACAACTCCACGAACTAGGAGTCTCAACCATTTACCTTGATTACCCCTTCAACATTGCTCAGCAGAAGGGTAACAAGTTTACATCGAACTTGTGGTCATACCGCAAGTTAATGGAAACCATCGAATTAAAAGCACAAGAGTACGGGATAAGGGTGTTTGAAGTCGTTGAGTACAACACTTCACGTGTCTGTGCCTACCATGGCGTTGAGGTGAAGAGATTCCCAAGAGGCATTATTCATTGCCCCAAAGGTCATAGGCTCCATTCAGACCTAAATGGCGCCTTGAACATAATGAAGAGAGCCATTGGAAAGATACCCCTAACCATTAAGAAGCCGTTGTCCTTCATTGTGGAACACAACCAAGTAGCCCCCACCAAAGGGGAGGTAACCCCCAAGACCCCAGGGAGACCTGCCCAAAAAGGCGGGAAAGGGGTCATACAATGTAAATATAAGGATAGAAATAAAAATAGGTAAATTTGATTTTATGCTATTTTGAGTTTTGAACTGTATAAACTTACAGCCCGCCGCCTCCAGCACCGCCGGCGCCGCCGAATGCCCTGCTTAAGCTGCCGATTATTTGGAACACCATCACCAGCACTACCATTACCATCCCAAGATTTATCATCGTATTTACTAGGCTGGTTAGGTCGATGCTCATATTTCTCCCGCATGGATATTTATTAACCAATTAAAAAGAGCCAGCACCCTATGCATGAGAATGTTTTTAATTAGTACTATGAAACGTCTTTGGTATGCGGGTTGTTTTAACACAAGGTTCGTGGATAAGGCAGGCTGTTACTGAGGCTTTGTTAGCTATGAAGTGGGATTTCTTCATTGTTGGTATGGCTATAGTCATGGCTGTGCTCATATACCAACTGCTCGGCTTAATACCGCTGTCGGTGTACGTCGCATCAAGCCTTACATGGTTCATTGTGGTGCTGTCGGTGTATTCGCTAATTGCGTTCCTAATAAGGACGGGCATTGTAGTCCTAATCCGAAGACTGCAACGTCGCTAAGTTAGGGTTGTGGAGCTGAGGACTTGGTACTTCTTGTACCTCAATATGTTTATCCCCTTTATCAACGCCTTCAGGTGCTTTACAACCTTCTGCGCGCAGTCCTGGTCTATGATTGAGGGGTCTAGTATGGCTGATGGGTCTGCATAACCACAACCACTCATTGCGCTCGCCACAGCGAGGTTTACATCGGTCTTCACATAAATCCACCTGACCAATGGGTTCGCTATCGTCCTTGTATCAACATTGCCTATCAATTGTATCGGCATGAAGAGTTGTGTCATCCTTACGAAGTAGCCCTTGAACGTCTCCGTCTCTCTGCCCGCCTCATATGCGCCTGATAAGAACGCGTCAAGCGATGCGAGGAACACGTATGTATAAAATGTTGAATCAATAAATGAGTCAGGCATCCTCACGCTGTTCTCCCGCACAGCACCGCCAGAAAGGAAGGCAAACGCCTGCTTGACGACCTCCTCGTCCACATTGAACGATGGAGGCAAATCGTACAGTAGCGGTATTGTAAACGTCAATGTGCGACTCTGCCTTTCTTTTTTGGCCTCCACGTACTCGTAGTACCACCTGCTCGGTAAGTTTAGGAAGAACGCAATGTAGTAGATACCCCCAACCCTCACGAGATCCACCTCATTCGCTAGAAACGCGTAGTCGTCCCACACGAACAGGTACACATTGTTTAAATTAACATAGGCCCTGTTACTCCCGAGCAGTATCTTCTTAGCCATGAAGACATGCTCATTCAAAACACTAAAGCTACCCATTCAGTAGGTAGGAAATTTTAAGCATTAAATAAACTATGCACGCAGGCTCCTTATAAGCGATGCTATCATTGCAAACATCGCCGCCACAACGGCTAACTCCGTGACTGAGCTCATTACTTGTGTCAAGTTTATTGATACACTTGGCGTTGGCGCTGGCGCTTGTTGTGTTGGGTATGCGCATGTGGCGTTCGTCACGGCCACATCGAATGACTGGCATAGGTAGTACTGCGTCGGGTTCAGCGAGCCACATGTCTGTAGCGAGGTCGGCGGTGTTGTACTTGATGGCATGACTAATAGGTTGTACATGAACGTGCCTATAGTGTTGGGCGCCATGAATTGCAGGCTGAGTGTTGATGGACCCGGCGGTGCAGTGTACGGCTGTTGTAGCGAGGCTATTGGTGCACCGCTTGCGTCGTACACCACAGCCATCAGTTGCACCGGGTACTGTAGGGCATTCGTCACATTGCAATTAACAGTGACAATACCGCCTGGGCACACGGCTATCCCGCTCGACAGGCCACTGCACGTTATTGTCAGTCCCTGTGCGTAGCCGGTGATTGATTGTTGCCCAGAAGGTGGTGTAGTTTGTTGTGGCTGTATTACGCCCAGCGTCACTGCGGGCGAAGGCGCAGTTCCGCATGTTGTCCCTGTGTCCGTGTTTGCGTAGTTACATGCCACGGGTATGTTGTACGTGCCCGTCTGTGCCGTGGATGGCACCGCAATAGATGCCTCAAACTGCGCACTGCCTCCTGACAGTGCTGTGAGTGTGCCTAGGCTCACCACCTGTTGCGTGAATGGATCTTGATACGAGCACGACACCGAGATGGTGTATGGGCTACCGTTGATTATTGAGAACTTAAAATCAGCCGTACCGCCTTGTGGAGCTGTTAGGTTGATGCTTGTTGGCAATACACTAAGCTGGTTCGACGCCGGACACTCCACGTTATTGCTTGAAGACGGCGTGCCTGATGGTGTGTACCCACCGACTTGTATGTTCGTGCCGCTGTTTGTTGTTGATGATTGGACTTGGTATGTAGCAGTTGCTGCATCAATCAAGTATGCCTGGCTCGGTGTCCCCTGCATTGCGACTGTACCACCGGTCGGCATTATTGGCACAACTATGAACCCCACAACCACTGTGTGCGTGCCCGGCACTGTGGATGCCTTGAAGCTCACCTCAAATGGTACGTTTGAGCCAAAGCCGTTTGGTAGCGTCTGGGCGGCATTTACGCCGTACATCCTAGACAGGAAGTACTGGTTCATTGCGTCGTAATTGTTCCATATGCTCTCAACCTCGCTGTAGCTGACGGGTACCGCGTAGAGATGCACAGGTATTGGGAACTTCGCCTGCGGCATAATGCATTGTATTGACGCGTTCTGGCCAGGCAATAACACCGGTATTCCGTTGTTTGTTACGCCTGACTGTGAAACGACATAGCACGTCGGGTGTTGCCAGGCGATTGGGCATAGATACGGCGGTGCCGGTATGTAGGCTGGCTGTGTGCCGATGTAGAACTGGCATGGTGGGGTTGATGCCTGTGCTGTGCATGTGCCTATTGCGTTGCCTGAGACCGTTATACCAAGCGTCGCCGATATGCTTGTCAACTCGCTCAGCGGTACGTTGCAGACACTCGATATTGAGGTGAGCGGTACAGTTAGGACTACGCTGTAGGAGTTGCCTGGGGACAGCGTAGTCAGCGCAGTGCACGGTGTTGTTGCGTTGTCAGCCCTGCTCCCGTAGTTGCAATTGCTCGTCACGTCACAGGTCTGCTGACCGATGCCTGCAGACAGCGTGAACGAGACGGGTAATGGAGTCTGTGTGTTGTTGGTTATTACCGCCTCAACAACCAGGTTCCCACCAGACACCATTGTGCTGATGCTCTCGACAGCTATCGTATTGGTGCCACCGACCTGTTGGCAAACAACGTTGAGCGTGGATGGTGTTGCGTATGGCACCTCGATAGTCACCGAGTTACCCGCATTGTCATTAATGACAGCATAGAGCTGGGCACCTGTTGATGCGTAGTTCTGTAGCCCTGGTACGTTTATTTCGACTGTCTTAACGTAGGCGTAAGTGCCCTGCGTCTCGGGCGGTACCCCATATACATAGGTGCTGAACCCAATCACTGGGCATGCGCTGACTGTTGTTCCATTGGGTAGGACTAGGGATGTTGGGTTTTGGCATGTGTAGTTCACAGCATAAATAGTCCCGCTTATTGTGCCGTCATAACCACCGTTCGGTAGTTGAATGGTTACAGTGCCGGTGCTCGGGTCTGCACATGCCTCAAGGCTTGTAAGTTGCGATATTGGGTACGAACCATCACTCAGCGGGTTGCTAACGCAACCGCCCCACGAGACCTCGCTGGGCAGGACGGCGTGTGGGTTCACAGCGACTTGACTGTTAGAGGTTGCTAAACCAGTAATCACACAGTTTGAGCCAGACACCTGCCCACCCAGGTTTGCGCATGATGATGGATCCAAAGCAACTGAACCGTTTAGTGATACATTAACGCTCAGAGCCAGTGGGTTCCCGCTTGTGTTGTAGAAGCTCACAGTCGACTGCGCCGGGTCTGTTACAGCGTATGCAGTCGTCGACGAAGGTGCTACGCCAATATTTATGCTTAATTGGTTCGTCTGTGTGGTTCCCGATGATGACATGGCCGCCAAGCCGGTGGCTACGGTGCCTGACGTCCCTGTTGTAGAAATATAACCACTCGCTGAGTACAGCGCCATCGGCATCACTACATCGAGCACCTTCACTGGTGTTACAGTGCCAGTTTGAGGTAGCGTTACCATGTATCCCTCTACATGTAGCCAAGTGCCTACTGACGTGTTTTGGTTCGCTATAACGCCTGTTCCTGTTGTTGATACGGGTATGCTTAATTGATACCCGGCGTTGGGTGTGTAGTTCGTGAATGCTACCTTATTTATGTTGGTGTGCATATCCGTCATGCCTATGCTGACGGTTCCGCTCCCACTCACGGTTTGCCACGTCGACTTCAGAATCATTATGGTTGCGTTGTTCACGTTAGCCGTAAGGCCCGCTCCGTATATGACCGCGTTGGCGCTGGGTGTGCTTGAGCCTGTTGCCGACGTCGCCACCAGCCCGCTCGTTTGTTGCTGGGACTGTGTTTGTGGGTTCGGTATGCCTATCCCGCCTATGCTCAGGCTTATCTTAGCCGTCTCCGGCGCGAGCTGTCCCGTTAGTGTTGCCTGCATGACATCGCTCGTGATTGGTATGCCTGCATGTAGGTACGCAACATCCTGACCATTACCAACAACAGTCAACTTAACAGGCATAATGCACTCGGCGGCGGGCATCAATGTTGTTGGTGCTTGCTGAATGAGTAAATTAATCCATTCGTATAGAGCTGCAAATGTACTAGTTATTGGTCCGAATCCAAACGTATTTATCACAGCTTGGTTCAGTGTCCCGAAGAAGTAGTTGAGGTACGAGCCTATTGTGCCTATGTAGTAGTATGTTGTTGATGATTTTCCGAAGACTATGTTGTATATCTTGTTGACGCCTTTGACGTATGGGAACGCGTTTGAGTAGTAGATGAACCACTCGATGGGTATGTCCACCTTCAACTTATTAATTACGGAGTACGTACTGTAAACCGCAATGCCATACTCGGACGTCACATAGTTACTCAGATTGAATACCCTGGAATACTTGGACAAAAACTCGGCAACAGTAACATTCATCGTGCTCAAAGAACCAGCCTGTGTAGCTGCCGCAAAGCATGGAATAGCCAGCATGGCCCAGCCCAGCGGATCCTTTAACGCGTTAAACAAGTCATCCCAGAACGAGGTAGATTTGGTGGTAACACCTGGTGGCTGAACGTTGTTAAAGTCTTGTGATACTTGTTGCATAGCGTTCTGTAATGCTTGCGCCTGCGAAACTCCTTGCGATACATATTTATTAATTATATTCTTTAACTGTTGATATGCCGCGTTCAGAGCCCTTAGATCTCCGTCTAACGTGGTGACGTAACTGTCTAGGTTTGTGATGAAGTCCACTATGTCCTGCCCATCGTTGGCAATAGCCTTTGCTATATCAATTGAAGTTGCACTAGTATCGGCGAGACTTGAGAAATCACTGGTGCTTACTTGTGGGGCGTTGGGTATTGTTGATAGGAACGCGTTAATGTCGCCTATATATTTATTGTATGCATTAACAAAGTTATTATACGCATCGACTAAGTCAGATGGTGCAGGTGGCGATGCCGTCCACCCAATTGACTGAAGCTGGTTATATATCGCATCCCATTGCTCACCGTAGTAGCCAGCACTGTATATATGTACGAAGAACCTGTACAAACGCCTTGAGAACAGCGAGATTAGGTTAGCTACAGCCTCTTGGTCGGTTTGATCCGTCAACAGCTCAGCGAAGTAGTTCCATAGCGGTGTGTTTCTGTCGAGCACTTCGGATAGCGCACTCCCAACTATTCCCTTTACACTTCCTGGAACGCTGTTAAATATTTTATTTATGCTATTCAGGATTTGGTTTTCTAGTTCTGGCTCTAGATCGACTGCAATTCCCACGTCCTCGATTTGGCTCACTGCTTGTTGCGGCGTTGTTGGTATTTGTGGCGTTACTTGTACTTGACCGCTCGTCGTCGTCTCAATAGTGCCCTCACCAATTGCTTCTATGGTGTAATCTTGAGTTTCTATTGTATAGAGCGGACCAGTTGTTGATTGAGTTCCGCTTGCTCCCATGTTTTCCTCCATCACGGTTGGGTTCAGGTTTTGTTCCACGGTCTGCATTACCGAGCCAGGTGTAGATGGAACATTGCTAACGGTGATGCCGAACGATTGCATTGTTTGGGTGTATGCTGACCGCCATATATATTGCACATTCACTTGGGATGGTAATGCGTTGTATGCAACAGGTGGGAGGTTCGGCGATACGTATTGCATAAACGCGGCGTGCAGATCCATGTTTGTCGAGAGCGCGTTAGCAATTGCCTGTGCCTGCACATCCAAATCCGCATTCAGCTCGTTAATTACGCTCTGGCCGACATAATCAGCAAACTGCTTAGCCGGCTCTGGCATTTCCGTGTTGAAATCGTAGTAACCCCTCAAGTCCTCTGGGACGAGGAGTTCATAGACCTTCTTCCTGAGGTACCACTTGGAGTACGAGTCGAGATTCGCAAAGAACTGTGCGTAGCCATTTGGGTTTTGCGTTTGTGAAGCAAATTCAAGAGCCATATTAGACAAGGTACTGTACAGGTTGCGATCCTGAGCCTGTAGCACGTCCTCTTCAAACGACAAATACATCGGACCATACGAGGCGTACTGTATCCCAAAGCGGCTAAAGATGCTGTTGAGGATATCGCTTATTGTCTCATCAGTAGCCTTGAGCAATGCCTTGACGTAACTGGCCGAAACCATTGCAGTCCCGCTTCCAGGCATGTTTATGAACACTGGCACGCCTGGCGGTGCCTGCATTGCTTTGATGCGCTCCATTGCCACGGCTGTTGCAACTTTAGGGGCAAACAGCAGAGCTTGTAGCCCAACCATGATAGCCACGTTCACTGCTGCGCATATTCCTCCCGCGAGCGCCGCGTTCACTACGTCCATGAATATCTGTGATACGTAGCACGCCGGCTTTACTGTTATTGAGAGAGGTAGCGAGTTTGCACTAACCGTTGTCATGTTTCCCGTCCCGTCATCGTACTCCACATCAACTGACAACCACAGGTTCTGCAACTGCTTGTTCTGGAACGCATACCTCGTCTGGACGTCTATTGGTAACCCGAACGGCAACGTCAGTGTTAATGTTGTGTTCCCGCTTGGGTTTGTGTACAGACCGCCCGGTGGTTCATATACAAAGATGCGTGTGTATGGTTGTGATGAGCCGGGCTGGGGTATAGGTACGGAGATTGTTATGCGCTTAATTATTACCTGCCCGTAGGTCGGTATGGACACATTGAGTGTGATGATATCGCCCTCAGTAATGGACTGAGGAACATCAATACTCGGAGTGCCAACTACCGCGCCTGGCTTAGATTGCACATTAACGCTACCTTGTACCTGGCTACTCATAAAGCTCGTCAATACAGCTTATATTTAATAAAAACTAATCCACAATAATCAATACGTTTTTTATTTTAGGTCTTAAAGCGTGTGTTCGCGGCGGTGCCTAATTATTTCGACAATGCCGAACACCAACGCGCCCATTATTCCGAGCGCGAGTACTGTCTCCAGGAGTTGTGTTAGGTTCAGTGTCGGTGGTGGCGCGCCGGTGACTGTTACTTTTGTTGGGCACTGCCCGGTTGGTGACGTTGAAACTGTGAATGTCTGGCAGTACGGCATTGTGGCTGACGGTGAGCATGTACCTGATGGTAGCGAATACGGCGGTGTTGTGGTGAACACCGCCATTTCGTACACCGCCTGCGTTATTGTGTTGGGCGTTGTGAACTCAACGCTTATTGCTGACGTCTGGCCGGGTTGCACTTGAACTGGGTTGCCCGCCTGGATTAGGTTGCCTAGGTTGTCGTAAATTGCTGGATATAGCGTGACTGCCTGTGATGAGTTGTTCGTTACACTGCACTGAAGCGTTGTTGTGCATGATGGTGCGTAGTTAGTCAGCGAGTTGAACGGGCAGTTAACCTGTATTGGTGTCGCTGTTGATGAGACTGATATTGTAACTGCAAACGCCGGCGCGTTGCCACATGATGCATTTGTTGATGTGTTGTACATACCACATGCTATTGATGTGTTGTACGTGGTTGGTTGCGCGTTGGTCGGTACATTAATTGTGGTGCTTATTGATGCTTCTCCATCGTGCGGTAGGCTTATTGACCCCAGATTAACCAGCTGCTGTGTGAATGGGTTCATGTATGAGCACTGTAGCGTTAGGTCGTACGGGCTGTTGTTGTAGATGTAGTACGAGATAGAGACCGACTGGCCGGGCGATGCGGCTACCGACATTGATGAGTTAGACAGTATTATCTGCCCAGGCGCTGGGCAGTTGGTGCCCGTAGCGCTTTGTTGCACTATGTAGTATGCATAGGCTATATCAAGTAGGTACGCGTTGGTCGGCGTTAGTTGCTGAGTTGGCGGCGCCGACAAGGCCCTAATTGCCGTTGGTGTTGTTGTGTAGCCCAGTGGCACGGCAACGAAGCCTACTGGGACTGCGTATGTACCTGGTGAATTCTGTGCAGTTATTGGGAATGAGGCAACCTCTATGTTGCTTACGGTGGTGTTGGCAGGTATCTTAACTGGTGTGTACTGCACTGCGTACTGTAGCGCTATGTCGTTCAATTGGGAATACGAGTAGTTGGTTAGTGTAACCGTTGTAGGCAGTGGCACGGCGTAGAGTAACGTGTCTGTCGGGAACTCCGCCTCCGGTAGGTAGCAAATCACGGTTGCGTTCTGCCCAGGCAGTAATACAGGTACCCCACCCATGTTAGAACCGCTCTGCACAAAGCATACTGGGTGCCTCCAGTGTATTGGGCATACAGTTGCTGGTACATAAACCGGCGCACTACCTAGGATGCCTGCCGCGCATGCGCCAACATATGCTGGGGTTGTGCATGAAGCCAGCGAAATACCGTTCGGCGATACAAACCTTAGTATAACGCTTAGTGTTGTGTTCATAGCCATGTATTGGTTAAGGGACGAGTTGTTCTGCAACAGTGGTAGCAAGTCTATTTCCACAACGTACTGCTGTGTCGTGCCTGGGCTTATCGTTATTGGCGAAGCACATGGGCTTGGCGAAGCACCTTCTGCATAGTATATGCAGTAGTTCGTCACATCATACGTCTGATTGTTCGGGAACCCTACGCTAGCCGTTATGCTTGTTTGAGCTGGTGCATTGCCCTGGTCTTGCTCAAGCACGTCGATTGCCACCAGCACCTTGAGTTTCGTACCAACAACAATTGCGCCGTTCACCGAAATGCCTGGGCCCGTCTGCCCCTGGTACCCGCTACATTGAACTGTAAGCAATGGCTTCTGTGCAACCAGAGGTACTGGAATCACAACAGGTTGGCTGTTCAGGTTGCCCTGGAGCAGTAGGTAGATGCTGGCACCGGCGCTCACCAGGTCTGACAGGCATGATAGGGGTATTGATAGGTACGTTATGTATGCCTGCGTTGTTTGGCCAAATGTGCTTCCTGGCTGATACGGCACGCCGTATACGGTAACCTCGTTCTGGAGTACCACGAAGCCTTGCGCGCTACCGTTCGGTGTCTGTATCGTTACTTGTTGCGGGCTCTGTACGTTACATGTTGCGGGCACCTGCGTTATATTAGTCGCGACCACTTGGTATGTTATTGTACCGTTGAAGCCTATATTAGCCAACTGCACGCCTATTGCTGGGCATGTGTTGTTAGTCGTCCCAGAGCACTGATACACACCGCATACGTACAGCGCCTGAGTTAGCACGCTCCAGCCGCTTGTTGTCGGCACTGTTGTTGCGAGCGGGCACTGCGCGCTCCAGTAGCTACTGCTCGGCACAAGAGAGCCAGGCTCGATTACTGCCGTTGCCAGCGTAATCGTTCCGCTGTCCAGCACACAGAATACGTTACCGTTTTCGTCCGTGTATTGTTGCCCAGCGCAACTCTGCGGTAGTGTGTTGCCTGTCGGTGAGAACGATATGGTTACCTGCGGTTGTTGGACCACTAACTGGTTGCCTTGTTGCTGTAACATATAGATTGCGACCTGCATCTGCGCACTCTGCTGGGACGGTGTTGAAAATATGGTGTCCAGGTACAGGTTCATTGTAGACTGTACACCGCTGATTTGTGCGGTGACGTAGTACTTCGCATCACTTATGTTGCTTGACGGTGGCGTCTGCACATTTCCGCCAGACCCCTGTTGGACGCTCATGGATGGTGTAACTACTGCGGTCGTCAGCTGTTCTAGTCCTTGTGTGTAGACGTCGTAGGCAAACAGCTCTATAGATAAGTTGCCGAGAGATGGTGGTACGCTTGGTGTCGTTGTTGGAGGGGTTGTGGATTGCGTCATTGGTATGTCTAGCTCGTACTTCATGCATAGGCTGTACGATGAGCCGTAATCAATGTTCGGCGACGCCCATATGGACTGCGCCTGGCAGACGAACATTCCACCCTGTGCCGATGCCCTGTTTGGCGAGCATGTAAAGCTTATTAACGGTGTGTCGTTGCATGACTTAGCTATGTACACGTTGATATTTGTCACAACCCACTGCGTTACATCACTGCTAAGTACGTAAGTCGGCGTGGTCTGCTGCTGAGATTGAGACGCCGACATTGCAATGAGCGACTGCTGAACTGTGGGTGTCGCTACTGTGCTCTGTACGGAAGGCACCGTCATGTAGGTCTGGGCCTGTGGTAATACAATCCCCAGCGTTATTGCTGGTATATTTGTAGACCCGTTTATGTACGCATTGATTGCATCCCTACTTATCAATACGCTACCGTACGTTGAGAATAGACAGCCCTGCTCCGACTGACCTTCAATACATGCATAAAACGGTACAACACATGAGCTTGGGTTCAAACTTGTCAGCGGAACGAATGCGTTTACGAACTGCTCGGCTAATGCGCTGTTCTTGCCTAGCTTGGTTGCTAAGTACTTCATGTACAGCGATGGGAAGAACGCTAGGGCAGATACTTCGAATATCCCCTCCTCGTTGATGTCAACCTGTATATTGTTCAGTACCAAGGTGTTGTCTTGTTGCGTGATTTGGAGCTTGTACGATACGGCATTTTGCAGTATGTTTTTGAGGAAGGGTGGTAGTATTTCGTCAGCCGAAATTATACCCATATGTGTTGAGACATAGTTGCAATACTGAGTATCTAAGTCCAGCGCCAAACCCCATCCGGCAAGTCCAGCTATAACACCGGCGATTATACCAGCCGCGCCCGCAATACCGCCTATAGCTCCAATAGCTCCAACCTCTACTGGGTCTACTGGGGCTTCGGCGGCAACCCCTGAGGCTACTGTTGATAATATGGATATGGATGGAAGCAGGTATGATTGCAATCCAGCCATGTTCTGCTCAACTGTCTGTGACGCGTTGTATGCATTGCTGAGCGACATGTTGCCCACTGTGTTCGCTATATCATCATCGCTTGAATTCGGCGTTAGCCCCAGCGATGACAGTATATTCCCCGCATTTGACTTGGCGTTCTGTAGATAGGATACTGCAGTGGACAGTTGTTGTTGCTGGTTGCTCGGTAGGTTCGGCATCATTGAATTGATGGTGTTTATGGCATTGTCCGCAAAGTTGTACGCATCCCTTGCGTACTTGGCTGTTAGCGATAAGTAGGAATACGTGCCGAGGAGCCTGAACAACGCCTCACGCTCATGTAGATATGCATACTTCCTAACGGCATTCCTGAACTCCTGGTTCTGGCTGGAAGCCGTGCTTAAGGTCTTACCGACAACAGCAAGGTCGCCTGATGTCGTCTGTGGCGACAGGGAAGCCTCAATCATTTTGTTCAGCATATCCGGCGGGTCTTGCTGGTTAGCTGAGTAGAGCGAGTTGGTCAGCGCCTGGCTGATTAAGTTGTTTATCACGCCGGGCGGTGGCGGTTGTGGCGTCCCTACGTTTATTGTTACAAGCCTCTTATCGGTTATGGTTACCTGGTTGTTCTGTACGTAACCAACTGCAAACATCATTACATACGTCCCCTGAACCATTGGGTACGTCCCTTGCACAATCTCTATTGTAGCGGGTAGCGGTATGTAAGAGTTGAGCTGTCCGACAACCACGTCCTGGCACGATGCCTGCCCGCTGTACGAGAACACATTACTCACCTCCACAGCGCTCTGCGGCCACGTCCCAGTGGGCACGCCATTCTGTAGGGTCTGATACCACAGGAAGTACCCTATCGAGCCCCCCTGCGGAGCGTAGAGCAGGCACACCCTTATGTCTAGCGTGCCGTTACCGCCCATGTTGTATATGTACACGCTGAATGATGCCCCGCCGGTGTTCGTCGTCCATGTCAGTGTGGACGGTATTGACCAGTACGACCATATGAAGTTCGGTGCCAAACCGCTGGGTGGCGGTATTGGGGGAACGACGGTAACTAAGCCGGTACCGCTTGGTGCCGTGTTTACTCCTATGTTTAAGTACTGCACATCAGCCTGTATCCACTGACCGCTTGGTGTGTAGTACGATGTGTCGAAACCAACCCAATACTGACCGCTCGGGGCATTGCTCGGTATTGTTATGGATAAGCTAAGGTTTGTTTGCGACTGCAGTTGCCCCAAGTCGTACTCAAGGCACTGCCCAACCCCAAGGGTTTGTGATGTACTGCCCACTGTTGCTTGAACAGAGCCTCCGCTGGGCGCCGACGTCAAGCAAACCCTGAAGTACCTGTCCTCACTCCAAATCTGTTGTTGCTGCTGAACAAGCGATTGAGGTAGGCCGCACGATGACAGTGGTATGTTCGACTCCCTAATTGTGAATGAATAATTAAGTGTCTGCCCAGGTGAAGCCTGGGCGGTTGCTGTGCAATAAGTTGATGAGCAAACCCCATTTACAAACATTGGGTGTGGGTAGACCGGGTTCGGTACTGCCTGTGGTAGATCCTGAACCCATTGGTTGATTAAATTATTGTTGAGTTGCTGAACTGTTGAGGAGAACTGGCTCGACAACCACTGCTTCGCTGTGTTCACTATGGCGTTATCCACCGTTGCATCCCAGCCAGGTGGATACACGGCATTCATTTGGGACCAACATACCTGCCCCTGCGGCGTGTTGGGTGATGGTGGTGTAAACGTTATGGGTTGACCATATATCCTCTGGGGCTGTGGTGGTTGCGTGCTGTATTGATACGTACATGTACCTGCATATGGCCCGCTTGTTTGGCATGATAAACTACTAAGTGGAGCTAAATCAACAAACGGTTTGAATGTCATTGTGAAGTAGCCGATTGGACTATTGCTACAGAGGAAGAAGAACTGTATGTCAAAGAACGCATTCAGTGTTGTCCAGTCGCATTGATTCATGTTAGTGATTAGGTCGGCATAGTACACATTCGGGTTTGTGGGACTTTGCCGCCACATCGTTGATGGTATACTAACTACGTTGTTTAACAACCCAGTCAGCAACTCACTCTGCGAGGCATTTGGATACATCGCTTGATAGGCGCTCCAGTTGATGTTGCTTAGGTCGATTTCCACCCGCAGTCCGAGCAGTACTCCTAGACCTAGAGTTAAATAGTATGGCGGTATTGTGCCAGCCAAGCCCTCATAAATGACAAAATGCGCAAATGGATCGATCCCAGAGGCGTATGGTCCAATCTTCAGCCCGGCTGGCAAGTCTACCTGTACGTAATAATCAAGTGTTGTGTATAGGAAGTACCCGTAGTACAGCGTTGGGTTGAACTGCCATGTTATTGTCCCAGCCGTGCTTGACGGTGTATAGCTCAGCAGGCTTTGTAACTGGTCTAGCCCGTAGAGTCCGTACGTGCCCGGCGTCCCGAATGGCGTGCAGTTCGAGCATGCCGGCAAGTTGCAACAATTGCTTGACTGTGAAAATGCCCTAACCGCTGGGGATACTGCGGTGGATGGTTGATATTGATTCGGCAAACCTCGCCATTCATGGCGGGATTGCTCTACAACATGAGACTCCACGGCAAAAGGTTTATTAACCTCTGCTTTACTTGGTTCTTCAGTAGCCCCCATAAAGGGGGGTAACACCCAAGACCCCGAGGAACCCCCGCCCTGGTGGGCGGGGAAGGGGTCAGTAATTGTTAGGAACCACATGTTTGGTGTGAGCGGTGATACATTCACCATCCTGGGTCTTGGGTAGCTCATCAATGCACCAGCGCCCATTATGTTTAGATTCCTAGCCTGTATGCGTAGGTTGTCCATCTGTGACGCCACACCTGCCAACTGCTGAGCCAACTGTGAGTACTGGGTCTTGCCGTTTATTGTTAGGTTGACCAGCGACTCAACGTCAGAATTTATGTTGTTTACTATGTTGTAAATCAGCGTGCTTGAAACGCCGGCTCTCTGTCCAACATCCAGCACTTGTCTTAAGTCGTTATCTATCTTGACACGCGTTGGAGCCAGCCCGCTGAGTGATTCGTACCCGAGGTTTGAATACAATATATTTATGAATAAGTCGGATGCGTATGTGGACAGCGCGTTCATGAATTGTTGCGCGTATATCCCAGATGCTATTGATGATGTGGCGGAACCTATATTGCTAGCAAGCGTTGGGTCTATGTCCATGCACGCACTAAGTATTGACTGCGAAACAAATTGCTTCAGTTGGGAATCGATGTCTACGAGCTGAGGTCTAAGTACGGCGTAGCTTTGCGTTGCATCATACGGCGTAGACACCGACTCCGAAGCCATGTTAGCCAACAACTCAGCATACGGACTTGCGTATGTCGCTGTCGACAAGGCAGTAACGCCGGTTGCCACAAGCGGAGAGAAGAAGGGTGGTATGTAGGGTGTAAGTTGCTGCAAAATGGTATTCACGGCTTGCGCTGTGGCTATACATGGTGGAAATGTGCCGTTGCCGAAAAATGGTTTAAACAATCCAGCGAATTTCAACGGAACAAAATAAACCGCTGAATACAATGCACCTAAGACTTCGCTACTCCATTCTTGTTCATACACAAGCCTGGAAAATCCAACTGAGGATATGCATATTGGGTGCAAATTGACGCCTATACCTGTTTGTTGTGTGGATACCGTCTTATCAGTGTTTCCATCGTTGTACGTTATTTCAGCGTAGAAATTCACAGTTACGATGGAGCCTCCCGAGAGCAGTTTCTGCCTAAGTGCGGGGTTCATTGGTATGTACAGTGATGTGGGTATCTTTACTGTGGTTTGCCCGCTTGGTTCTGTAAATATGTTTAAGTTCGATGAAGCCACCTGATACGAACCCTGCACTCCGCTTACCTGCGCATATATTGTTACGTTCTTTACTATGACTTGTCCATCCGTAGTTATGGTAAGTACGAAATCAACAGGCTCACCCTCATTGCACGTGTTTGATCCACAATCAACCGCTAGGCTGGATGCTGTTATTGCTCCAACGCCTGAATTAACATTAACGCTCTGGCTCTGTTGTTGGCTCATTAATACTCAAACTAAATTGCTCATTAACCAATTAAAAATACAGAGCACAGCGATACATGCCTAATTATTTGTTATAGAAAAAGGGGTTCAAAGGGGCGAAAAACCTCGCCCCCTCAGGGCGGATGGACAACCCCCTTGAAGTTACATTTAAATATCTCTTTTTCAAATGTTCTCTTAATGCCCACCGTGGGGTTTAGGTTTAGGGCTTACGCTGATGGGGACGGGCAAGGCGAAGCAATGAAGCAGGAAGCCCGCCCCTTAAGGGGCGGGTAGCTCACCTTTGTTTTCCTCGTCTTCTGTAAACGGTAGTGGTATTTCCCTAAGCTGTGCGTATCTCTTGACTATGTTTGACGCTGTTATCCTGGTTACGCCGAATTCATCGCACATATTCTCTATGTTCGAAATATGACCCTCCTTCATTACAATGTACATCGCCGCCGACGCAAGCTCTGCAGGCATTGACGCCTTGAGCGACTTATACTTGAGCATGTTGTTCAGGTGCTGTACGGCTTGCTCTATTGTCCCCGTGTCCATACCATACTGCCTACCCACGCGCCACATCTTGCTTATGCACGACTTCACCGCCTCCTCATCACTTATATCCCCAATCGCCTTGCGCGCCTTAGACAATAGCTCAATCCTGGCTCTCGCGCTGAGTTTCGTGTTTTGTAGGACTTTCCTACCGTAGCACGTTATCCTAGACGCTATTATCAATACCGCCTGCTCTATTGCGACAGGCGGTATTGCCGAGAGTTTCTCAAGCGCGGCTTGGTTGTCAAGCACCGCCGACAACCGCGCCTTAGCCGCAGAAACCAGATCCGTAGGTAGCGCTGGCGCTAATAGGTCTATGTCCTCCATAGCCTTTATAACGGTCTTGGCGACCTTCACATCATTTGTGCTCACACCGAACAATGTGTTTGCGGTTATTCCGTATTTGTTGAACACGTCTTGTAATTTATTGTACACGTCCATGACGTAATGTACTATGCCCTTTGCTACAAGTGTTGAAAGAGCAAGCGTTAGGCATATCACAGCGTTCCTCTCGCTCTCATCGCAATTTATATTATAGAAGTACATGTATGTCTTAAGCGTATCTATCGTTTCAGGCTCCTTGACACGTAGTATCCCGTACATCGTCTCTAGGGTGTTGGCTCTTGTGTAGCCATCGAGTATGTAAACTGGCGATGTGCAGTTCGGCGGATCCTTGCATGCAAACACCGTCGGCATTATTTGTCCTAAGTTGTATATATTCGACGCAATCTCAGCGCTTGCTCCAAGCATGCTCATGACTTTTTCGTACGACAACTCATGCATTAGCATAACGGCACTATCGAAGATGTGCTTCGGTCTCTTCTCCTTTAAGAAGTCCTCAACAAACTGTCTAAGGGTCATCTCAGTATGTACCCTAGGTATCGTCCTGATAATCCTCAATACATCCTCCTGAACCTCTGTAGTCCCTGCTGTACTCATAACCGAAGAATAATTGGGAAAACGGTGTTTTTAAATCTTTCTAGTAATTATGAAATTGATGTTACTGTGGCTTCTCGCTTCCGCCCGCTGATTGCTCAATTACTGATTTTTGCTCCGTTCCATACAGTTCGCCCTTCTTCTTCAGTAGTGATACCTTGTCCTGGCGTCCAGGTATTAATATGGCTTTCATTACCTCAGCATCGTAAATTATATTCAGCGGCACGCCGAATGAGTACTGCTTGCCCAACAACTGCATGACTAAGCCGTTGCATGTTTGCATAAACGTGTCCGCGGTGATGAAGAACGGGTTTACACCTGGTATTGAGGCTGGGTTACCTTGTAGCATTATGTTTGTAAGCACAGAAGCTGGTGTAATCTCAATTGCGTTCTTTGACTGCCCATCTATGTATGATATGAACTCACCTAGGTCGAGGCTCCTCTTTGTGCGTGATTCGTAATGATTAGAGATTATTTTGTATAAATCGCTCAATTGAACTGTCTGCCTGCTTATCTTGGTTTCGAATATCTCCCTAAACATCTCAAGCACGTCATCCTTATCGTTACCAAGCGGTAGGTAGTTAAGTGCAAAGTCAATCAGTAGGTAGTGCAGTATTGTTGAGCCGAGCTGTGTTGAGAAGTGCGGAGCCATCGTAACGGTCATCACCCTCTCCTTGGCTATGTCGTATATGACATCAACAAACTCAGAAGCGCAATATGGGCAGTTTACGTCGTAGCACATTATGAGCCTAGCCTTGTCCTTTCCCTCCCACGTATAGCCTATTTTCTCTATCTTCCTGAGAGCCATTAGCTTCGCATTATCTAGGTCGATGACCTTTTCCGTATTTAACTGCGGCACGGGTTGTATCTGGAACATACAGCGTGAAGCGGGTCAGGCAAATAAAATTACAAAAAATTATTTATTTTTAGTGTTCGCCCGTCGTCGAACCCGAGACCCAGGGCTTCGAGCTTCTGCCTTGTGTATGGTAATTCAAAGTACACCGAGTACTTCTTGCCCAACCCTGTTGTTATGTAGACGAGCCAGTCGCCAACGCTGAGCGATATGTTGTATGTATCAACTAGGTCCATTATGTCGAACTCGGCATCGCCGCAGACGCTTCTATACACACTATATGGTGGTAGGGATATCGGTACCTTAAACGGATCCCTCCCAAACAGCTTCGTCAGTTGTTCCCTATACTTGTCCCTCATTTCGTCACTGAGTATTGGAAAGCCCCTGCCAGTGGTAGTTATTGTGTAGCAGAACCAGGCGGCGTGCGGGTCTTTATTTATTGCCATGCAGTCCCGCGCTAATTGGTACTCCTCGTACTTAGCAAGGAACCTGTTCATCCACTTGCCAATCCTCGTTGGTATCACTTTATTGCCCTTCACGTCAACCACTTTGTAATACAATGCCGTCTTAATTACCTGGTCTGGATCCTCATTCACGCCGTACGTCTCCCTAATCACGTTACGCAGTAAATCTAGTTCTGAAACGAGCTCTGCATATGCGGCAACCAGGTTTGGGTAGTCTTCCCTGCTCACTGTTATTTTTCCGTACTTCTCATCAAGCGCCCTCTTGACACATACCTCAAAGTCTATTGGGTAGAGTATAAATACAACAGCCCCGCCACTAAACCTGCCCGCCCTACCAGCCATCTGGGTTATTTCGAAAGGTGATGTTAATGAATTAACTACTATCACCACGTCATCAAATGGTTCATTGATTGACTCAGCAAGTGTTGAGGTGGCTATCAACCACCTTACTTCGTTTTTCCTCAATTTATCAAGAACTTCCTGCTTCCTTGCCTCGCTCATCTCTCCCGTGATGCATGGTATGCCTAGTTCATCACCGAGCTCCTTACACAACCTCCTGCTGTTTATGTACACTATGCCCCTCTCGCCAATCCCCGACCTGCTTGATACTATCCCCCTGATGTACTTGAGGAGAACCTTTGGCTTGTACGAAGGAAGCCTCATGGTTGTTACATCCTTGTTGTCCCAGTTACTACCTATGTCTATTAGTTTTGCGTTTAGGTACTTAGCTAGGAATTCCTTGTCGGGCATTGTGGCGGACATTATTATTGTCGGTATCTTCTTCATCCTAGCCACCGCAAGTAGGAACAGGAGCTTGTATTTCCTGAAGTCCGTGAGCACGTTGTGGTACTCATCAATCACTAAGACATCCCTTGACTCGCCTCTCATGAACCTCATGACAGCCTGTTCGTATGTAGAAACAACAATGGGTTTACGCCACTCCCTGTCCTTATCCTCGGACTCAAACCTGCTACCAGCAATGTCCACGCCCATTACATAGCCTACCTTGCCCTCGCCATACAGGGCAGAAGCCTTCTCTAAAAACTCCCTAACCGCGGACCTAAGCCCTGTTGTGTAAACAACCCTATACCCATTCTCTAAAGCCCACCTAAGTACCTCACACAATACAAACAGCGTTTTCCCAGAACCAGTGAAAGAGCGTATAACCAAACTACCGCCATCATACTGCCCAACTGCCTTCCCAACAACAGTACCACGGTAAATATCACACAAATTATCCACAATGATAAAAAACGGCAAAGAATAAAAACTTTACTCAAAATAGGTACTAGTGCTGCTTCCTCAGTAATACTGTTGTTCGTGTTGGTTCTGCCGTTGTGTATGATAACGCATATGCTCCGTTTAGCATCAGCGTATATGTGTTTGTGGGTGTGGTTATTGTTATTCTCGTGACTATAGTGTTCAAGTCTATGCTGTGCGACAGCTCTATGTTTGAGTTTGGCGGCAGGGTTAATCTCACCTCATCGCCTAAATCCTCAATCGTTATAGCCCTTGCGGCCTCTACCTCGTTTGGCTTGGCTTTCTTGAACACTATGTGGTATGCCATGACTGGGTACGTCCTCATCTTCATTATTAGCTCAGCCAACACATTAACTTCTTCTCCACCCGACCTTACCTCCTCAACTGCTTTGTTCATCTCGTCATCTGTTACGAAGTATGCCCTCTCAACGTTCTCCACCGTATATATAACACCATCAATGCTTATGGTTAGCGACTTTACTAAGTCTGGAGGCACAGCATTGGCGAGCCTGGTTGCAATCACGTGCACCCTATCCGCATCAACGGTCATGGATATCAGCGCGTACCCAAGCGCGTTTAACGCCCCCGATAGTGCGTTTATTACCGCTTGAGTCCTATTAATCGGTTGCTGAGGAAATGAACCGAACATGCTAATGCATATAGTACAAACAAAAATAAAATTCCTTCTCTACAGTGCTCATTTTTCAATTATTATTTCAGTCGGGGGCGCTGGTGGCGGTGGCGGCTGTTGTTGCTGGCTCCGCATTAAGTACATAAACACAAATATTAAGCCAAGTATTATCGACATAACCAGTATAACGGGCATTAACTGGGACATAATGGACTGAATCTGCTGAGCTTGTTGCTGTTGCTGTTGTTGGGATTTGAAGAAATTGCTGAGTAGGGGCGATACGTTTGTTGAGAACCAATTGAGTCCGAAAAAAGTAAGGGCAAGAATCGCTATTCCCTCAGCTATTTCCGGCAGGTTTTCAACAATTATCGGTATTACCGCCGCGGACTCCCTAATAATAATCCTAGGCGGTTTAACCACTACCTCACCGTTTAGTTTTCTAACGGTTCTCTCTTGCCGTAAGTGCCGTATTTCCTTGATATCCATAACCAACAAAACCTAATAAAGTGGCTATAATAAATTCGGTTGATTGGCTACTTGGTTTTGTTTTTATTTGGTTCTAAACCCATTATTGATGCGTCTAGATTTGCGACCGGTGCAAGGCGTTTGGTACGCACTTTTCAGCAACTTCCCACTGATTATAATAGGCGTAGTACTGCTCGTGATTTTCCTACCCCTATTGATAAACATCTTCACTAACCCACTCATATCATCGATGTATCAGATACTTGCCTACATAATCCCCGTACTGATTATTGTACTTATACTTGCATTAATAATACGTATGCTGACAAGACCGAGAACTGTATCGTACTACTGATGTTTCATAAATTCCCTGTGCAACCTCCTTATTTCGTTCAGCGAGGCTAGGCATGACAGCTTCAGTGTAGCTGATGCGCCGTACGCCAGCTTTGGTATTTTGTAGTTCTTCACTATGTCGAGTACTATGCCCATTATGGGCATCGGCTTCTTTAACGCGTCCTTCTTGCCATAAAGAACCACGATTGATTCATACACAGGCGTATTGTTGGGCAAGCACAGCACATCTGAGTACTCGTCTGCGAACACCTTAATTATGTTCTCAGGCTTTATCGAAAGCCTTGATGCAACAACAACTGATATTAATGCGGGAACCGCTGAAAGCGCCAAGACTGGTATGAGCCTAGTTATGTAATACGCCTGGACATCATATATGTTGTTGTAACTCATACTGCCGATTGTAATACCATGCCTGCACCTCTCTGGCTCCTCCTCACATGCGGTTAGCATGTTCGATGCAATAACGTACTGCGCAATCAACACGTTCAAGTAGTCCCTAACGAAATTACCCCACGTCCTGGCTAGGTTGGATAAGTCTTTCTCGCTCTGCACGTTTTCCTCAAGCGCATTGCTCGATTCTGTAGGGGCTTCTGCAATCGTCTCCTTAACGCTGGCTGTCTCAGTATCGTCATAGACCTTGTACTGCATGCCGAGCATGGGCATTACCGATGTGATGAATATTTCAGGTATGCTTATTACCTTGTGTAACTTGTTTATTCTATAACCATCCATGTATGTGTACAACTTGCTTGCTACACCGCATGCGAACCCTCTGAGCGACAGCCATGTATAATCATTAAGCCCATACCCATTAGGGTCTATTGAATCGACCTTGTCCGCGAACTCCAGCGGTAAATCCTTGTGGTTCATCAAGGTCTTCATAATGCCGACTACGACGTCCCTGCTGACTATGTGCTCATCAACTTCTTGCGCAAGCGTCGACAACAGTATGCGTATGTCAAAATCAACGAGTGTGCTTAGGGCATTGTTCCAACCAATTACGCACCTAAAATCATGGCTGAAACTGCCCATCGCAATCCTTCATCTTAGGTACTATTTAAACCTTTTACCTTCGTAATCCACGCGAGCAAGTTCGTGATTGACGCGTCCTGCATCATGAGCAAGTTCGTCCTAGCAACGTCCCTAATTGTGTAATAACTATCATCAAGTGCGCCACTCCTTGCATTGTTTATTAGTTGTTCAGCCATTTCGTAGGCTTCAATAACCGTTCTGAACCCATAGCACGCCTTTCCCTCCATGCATATGTCAGTCCACTTGCCACCGCTGGCGTGGACAAGCGGTATGACACCTAAAGCTACGGCTTCTGCGGTTGCTATTCCGAAGTGTTCATCGACCTTAAACGACATGAACACCCTGCTTGAGCAGATGTACTTGCGTATTGTGTCCCAGTCCGCATTCAAGACTACCCGTTCCGCGCCCATTGTGTACAGTATTGGGTGCATATCCTTAGTTGCGCTACCCATTATCACGACCCTGTACTTCTGTGCCAGCTTCGGTATAACAATATCAGCACCCATCAGCTTGCTCGCATCGAACCTGTCCCAGACGATTACGTCGAAGTCCCTCTTACTCGGTGGTTCGCTACATGGTTCAATCTCATCTACAGGTATTGCTGGTTGGGCTACAATTACGTTACTTATGTCCCAATACTTGTACACGTACTTCAGAGTCCACGAGCTGTTAGCTGTGAACAGCTTAATACGTGTGTTGGGCGGTATTGAGTAGCCTGGGAAGTGGACGTACTGTATCCAAAGGACATCAGCCTCGCCGTGCTTAAATGGGTTTGTGCTTGAACAGGACGCTACCCCTTCGTCAAAATTCCACAATATATCGAAGGGCAACTCGACGGTGTCTGGCATATAACCATTGCCTGTACACGCCGTGTATTCCGTAGGAATCAGCATATCGCTCGACTTAAACGGCAGGTTCCTATCGATGAACTCCGCATCTATCCTCAAGCCACAACTCCTGACGAAGCCCTTCCTATCCACCCACGTACCACAATACCCAAGCCTGACATTTATCCCACGCTTCCTAAGCGCATATGCCCAGTAGAACGCGGCGCGAGACGCACCATTTATCGCTAGGTTACTACCAACGTGTACAAGCACGTCCATACAATTTAACACTTAGTTTTGAATTTAAAAATTAATCAGGAGGACAATATTGGTGTTACCACGACTGTGTAGGGCTCAGACCACAGGTACCCGTAGGACGCGTAGTTGCTGACTAACGTGCTCTGTGGTATACCGCGTATGACAAGCAGTTCGAACAGGCTTGGTAGCGTCACGCTTATTGGCACTACGGTGTAGTAACTGTACTGCGTACAGAACGAGCCAGCCTGACTTGGGCATTGGGTATTGCCTGGTGCGTTCGGGCCTACCGCAGGTGTCGTAAATTGCGCTATTAATTGGCCAGATTTGTTATAGAGCGATATCTGGAACTGCGTCGGTTGTTGACAGTTGCAACCAAGCACAAGCGTTAGTATTTGGCTTGTACCGTTCGGCCCGCTTACCGTGTTTGTTGGAACCAGTACAAACCCATATGTGAACGTTATTTGTGGCACGACCGTTATGATTATTGGCAACCTAACACTACCAACCGTCTGCCCACTCATTGTCAGCACCACCGAAACCGACCACTGATAAGTGCCTGGCGTCGATGGCGCGGTCGCATTCAGTTGCACATTAACTGGTTGATTCACCACGTTACACCCACTACCGCTGTAGTTACACCATGTTGTTGAGTAAGTCGCAACAGTATTGTTGTTCTGGTCATAAAGCGTTACTGAAACACCTATGCTGGAGTTCGGCGGAGCCATCGATATTATAACTCTAATCGGTACTGTAAAGCTTGTGTTGACTGTGACGTTAGAAATACTGCATGTGCCAACCAGCCCTAGATACGCTGTTGAAAACGTACAATTGTTGGGGCCAACCACTGTGAATGCGGTTGACGATACTGTAATGACCAGGTTCGGGTTTGATATGCTTACTGTGCAGTTCTGCCCGCAGTTGCACGATAGGGTATACGTGTATTGCCCTGCGGATGGGAATGTGGATTGCGAGTAGGCGACCTGGAACATGCCCATGGCGTTCGAATTGGCGGGCACAATTGTTGTGAACTGGCACGGTGCGTTGTATATGCCTGCCCCACCGAAGCATATGTTTGCCACTGAACCGCCGCTTGTTGTTAATGCGCATGTTACTGAAACGTTATTGCTTGTTGTGTTGTTGAGGTAAACGAACACGTTTTGGTACGTGTTGTATCCGCCCTGTATGAAGAACACGGAGTTCGTACTGAGCGACGCGGTTAGTGCGCCCTTGACCGCCGCCGGACATATAACATATGGCAACGTCACACTCCATACCTTAACATTATTCGTGCTTGAATAAGCAATTACAGACAGGCATGAAGCATACAGCGCCTGTTGCCCGCCACATTGTGGTTGTATTGTTGATGTGAAGCACGAAGTGTTCCCAGGCACATTAGGCACATTTGCAGTCCACGTAAGTGAAACACTGTATGTTGCGTACGGAACGCTGGCAAGCTGTGAAGCTGTGAATGAGCCGCTTGCAAGAACTGCGTCATTCGCTGTATCAATTACCTGTACGTTTACCCCGCTCGGGCACGTCTGCCCGGTCTGTGGATTACATGTAAGCGTGAAGCTTAGAGATACGGATTGCCCACTTACAGCTATTATTGAGGTTGGTACGTTGGATGCCGTAAAACTTACAGCGCCACCCGGCGTCACGTATAGTATAGCTACGACATTAACAGTACCGTCATACGGTACCGTTTGGCTCGTGCAATTGGAACATGCGCCGTTCACCACCACATACCACGTATACTGTGAACCAACGGCATAGGTGGTCGGTATAGTCGCATTCAACGTTATTTGTTGTGATGAACCTGATGTTAACGTTAATGTTCCAGTACTGGCAAGCTGTGTACCGCTTTGGTCATACACAGCCACGCTACCAACCCATGCAGAGGTGCCGGTGTTGGTTAAGGTCATCGATACCTGTATTGTTGTGCCGAGGAGGCCCTGGCACACCCACGTGTTACCAGTCGATTGGCTACACAATGCACCTGGCGACGTGGTTACATTAATATTGCTCACCGAAACCTGGGCTTGTCTCACTATTAATGTGATTGGCGAGGTGCTCGTTAAGTTAAGTGCCGGTATTGACACAGTGATTGTGTATGAATATGAACCGGGCGTGTTTGGTGCCGTGAAGTTGCAAGCCAGTGATGTGTATATGGGTGATTGCCCAGGAGCAACGTATTGTGGATACACCGTGCCTGTCTGCGTACATGCAACAGTACCGCTTGAGCTAGTTACGGACAGGTTTACCGTATAGCCCTGGCTACCAATGCATGCTTGGCTTGCGACTGTAAGCGCTACTCCCGCGTTAATTGTAACAGTACCGCCCGGTGGCACGGTTACCTTCGGGTTCTGCGCTATGTTCACTCCATTGACCAAAATATTCGTTGCAAGTGAGTAATTGGGGTTAATCGCAGACACCGGTATTGCGCCAGTTACTGAATTGCCGCATGAGTCTGTGAGTGTAACGTATATATTACCAGACGTCACTGCCGACGCAGGTATTGTAACGCTGAAGTAGTTAATCGATGCGCCGCAATAGAACTTGTTTGTTGTAAAGAACGCGTTATTGTTGGTACACGGCGTTGATGTGCATAGGTACATGTTTAGGTAGTAAGCGCCTGTGCATTGTGGTGATGGTATGCCCACCATCGTTGTTAGGGACTGCCCACTACACATTTGTATTGGGAATGGGTTTCCGGCAATGTTCTGGCTACAGTTCCAGCACCCGTTGCCCAGCACAGACTGGAACGATTGGTTTGTCACGCCGGACAGCGGGCATTGCTGGGGTGGTTGGTAATTTATATTGAATGTTGTTGATGCGTAGGACGTGCTTGTGTTGGGGCCTATGTACAGCGTGACTGTGGCGCATCTACCGGCTGTGCTACTCGCCGTGCATCCGTAGTTGCTGGGCGTTATTGTAATTGTGTATGTCCTTGCACTGTTTACCGTGGCGAGTATGTTTCCATAATTATCATAGATATAAAGCGGTGTTGGCGGTGGGCAAGCGCCAAACGACACAGTTACCTGAACCTGAAGTGGAGAGCTTGGGTTCGTTGTTACGTATGCCAACTGCGATGTAGACAACGATACAGAGTACTGGCTTACATTGACCGTAATCGGTATGTTCATCGGGTAGAACTGCGCAGAACCGTAAATCACCAGGTAGTACTTAACCGATGAGTTGGGCGATAAGGCACTGGGTGGTAAGTAAACGGTTATCTGTGTCGATTGCCCGTTGCTTAGTTGCGGTATTGAGCCGGAGAGTTTAGGGTCATTCTTGTTGATGCAGGACACGGAAACACCGGTTTTTGAAGAGCAGAAACCGGCTGTCGATGCTATACAGTAACCGAAGCCTGGACACTGCGATTGCTCGCATGTTATTGTAAATGATACCGGCGTACTCTCGGCTTGGTTAGGACACGCGCTGACGCTCCCTGGGTAGTTACTTACCGTTATCCAATCACTGACATTGCTAGAGCACAGGCTTTCAGACATCCTGTCTCATTACAGCACTGTTTTGAGTAAATAAAAAAACACACAAGCCTAGCGATTACTTCCTTTAATTTCAAGCACAAATTGAATAATTATTATAGCCACAGCTGTTATTATGTACCAAATCGGTACTACGAAGCCCCATGGCGTTGGTATGTAGCCGAACCTGCATGTCCAGTCGCTTGGTTGCCACAGCCTTTCATACCACGGTAAACTGCTTAGTATTGGTATCGGCAGTGCTAGGTTGAATATGAACCAGAATATGTCCTCCAGCAAGGCGAAGGCTAGCAGGTTCCTGATGAACACGAGGACTATATCCAATGCAGACGGTAGTTGCTGAACAAACGGTACCATCGTGTACTCAATATAGATATGCTCTCTCCGTTTCTCTATAGTGCCTGTGCCCTGTATAAGGCCGCCCCTCGCGCCAACCTTATACGTCACCATAATGCGTAGCGAGTGTACGAACGCTGGGACTATGAACGTCACAAACACGGTAGTCACGAACATTATCGTTAGGTGGTATACCGTAAAGCCCAGGAAGACCTCCTTATTCGCCCACCACGGATACGCCAATCTCTCCTGGGCTGACGTAAGTACAAATAGTGGCGCCGTTATGTAATAATACTCAAGCCATCCATAAAGTACGCTGAATACGAAGGCTACAACGAAACTGTGCCAGTACTTCATACTCGATTATAAAATACCAAATTATTTTAAATAAACTAGAGTTTAAGTGGGAAATTTTGTGCTGTTCTGTTCAGTTTTATTACTTCTTAAATGTTGGGCTTCCTGAATCGCCTGGTTGCACAAAGGCTGTGTATCCGCTTGCTGGGTTTATTGCATAGACGTCTGTGAATACGGCCATGCCTGTTTCATACCAGACAGATATTGTTACATTGGTCGATTCAACAGTACCCTCCGTGTACCCCGTCGTCCTGCCTACCTTGAAAACTGAATCGCCCTCGTTTGCAACGCCTGTGTTGTACCCGACTGGGTATGTGCCAAGCTCGCTTATTATGTTGTTAATCTTTATCACAAATCCCATACCGCTCTGCACATCACCAGCAAACACAAGCCCAACCAACGGGTTGTTCGGGTGCGTCTGTTGATTGTTTATTATTACATCGGGCGTGAACTGAATATTACTGTTCAAGTACGCGTACGCGGCATCTACCCTGTTCATGCACAGCGAACCAAGACCTAGCCAGTACAGTATTAAGCACCAGAACGTGAGTGGCTTAACCCTTACATAATTGCCGAGTGTACCAACGACATATGGCGATAGGTCTTGCCCACAACAGCACATTTGGTATTGGTTGTTTGTGCACGACCCTGGGCAGTTCGCGTTGCATATATCATATGGGCCTGGTTGTGATATGGTTAAGCATGTGCTCGGCTGTGACGAAGCCAGCGGGTTCTGCGTCAATACGTGGGCGTTACTCACGAGAGCGTACCTCGTCCCTTGAGGTGTGGCGAATGATGTGAAGTAGCCGATTGTGCCTGCTGTTATGCATGTATTGCCTACTGATACCCCCATAATCAAGGGCCTGTACTGTTGTGTATATGGAGACTGCGCCTGCATCGGTAATTGTCTACGCCAATCCAGTGCGACTATTCTGCCGATTGGCCTGTACTCTATCGTTTCTATAAACATTGACCTAATTTGACCGTCAAACACCTTATCGAACTTTTCCTTATTTATTAACACAACTACCCTGTCCTTAGTCTTCATTACTCCCCTGACCACGTCCTTCCTCATCAGCCCGATTAATTTCCTGTTGGGTCTCATAATGGTCTGATTTCACCTATTTGCTTAATTATAAAAGTAAAGTTGGGGAAATCCATTTGTAGTTTTTTAATCAACTCGCTGTCTGCGTTCGCGCCTACATAGAGCACGACAACTGAGTCGCCTTTTGTGCTGTACCCAAGTATTGCCCTTTTAAGCACTAGTCCCTTCAGTGTACGTTCGAGTTTGGGGTCTACCATCAATACGTAACTAAACAACTTATATAAAAACCATTCTTCCCCCAAATGCACGGTTTCTTTTTAATTTTTTAATGTTCAGTTGCAATTAGCAGTATTTTGTTCATGAGCATGGTGCCTCTTCTATTCCTGCTGATGTTATTGCAAAACATGCTTGCCTGTCGGGCGGTATGTCTGGTGAATCCAGTACGTTCAGCATCCTCAGCTTGCCCTTCCTAGTCAACGCAATTCTGTACTGCGCGGCGTGTGCTACCACATTACCGCCTGCGGGTCTTGTTTGTTCTCCAAATGGTATTGGGTTTGCAACCATCTGGTTTGTATACACCACAACTAACCCGTACCTAGTAGCCAACGTGTTTAAACGCGAGAGCACAACATTAAGCCTCTGTTGCCTTTCGGCTAGGTTCTCCCTACCTGTGTAGCTAGCCCTGTACAGCTTTATCAGCGAGTCTATGACGACTAATCTAATGCCTTTGTCGACAATCATTTTGGGAACGGTCTCATGGAGGAGCAACTCCAGGTGGTCTGGCGTGAATACTCTGGCTACGTATATCTTGCTGAGCACGTTTGACGGGTCTACCTCCCTGTGCTTTGCAATCTCCTCAATCCTGTTTACCCTAAACGTGCCTTCCGTGTCCATGAATAGCACCGAACCACCTAACCCACCGCTTTCAATAGGGAGTGTTGTAGCTATTGATAGCTGGAAACACATTTGGGTCTTGCCTGTGCCGTACTCGCCTATTAACTCATACATGTTCCCAACAGCGAAGCCCCCCTCCAGCACTTCATCGATTGAGTGAACGAGGGATGATAATCGCTGTGGCGAGCGTGTTATTGTATCGGCAGGCACCACTACATCCATGTTGCACTCCCTTATCGCCTTGCGTATCAATTTATACGCAGTTTCATCGCCTATACCATACTCCTTGAGCATCGTCCTGCTGGCAAACGCCAAGTCCCTAACCGTGTATATGCCCGCCGCCCTTAACTTAGCCGCTGTTTCCTTACCGACACCCTCCAGCTCCTCAACATCGCTATCACACAGGCTTATGCCCACATCTCCCTCCTTCTTCTTCGGCATTAAGTGGCTATTGCTAGAAATACTTATAAATCTTTTGTTCTTGAATTATTCTAGCGAGACCATGAAGGCGCCATTCCTAAAGACAATGCCAGACTACTTAATTGAACCTAAGTTCATACTTTTTTCCGCGGATAATTACCTCGGGTATATTGAGCGTGAATACGTGAATTTCGACATGCCGTGCATAAATAACGAGCTTGTAGTTAGGCAGGTGAGGTTTAATATACAGACTCTGAACAAGATATTCGATAAACACCCTATCGGCTTCTACAGGTACATATCGCTGGCTAGTCTCGTGTATGCGGACTGGCGCAAAAGGAGAATTGGTGAAGCGCAGATGTTAGTGTGCGATGCAACAGCGTACACATACATAACAATGAATGGGAAGTACGATATCGATAAGCTCCTCAAGAAGTACGCAGGCATTAAGGCACCGCGCATAGACTACAACGACGTGCTTAACCAGTTCCTCAAGAAGTATGGAAAAAAGCATGACCGCTAGGTTTGTTGCTCGGTAGTTGGTATTTCAATTTCTGCATACCAGTCTGGGAAGTCGTTCATTAACTCGACGCTTGTTACTGTTATTGTGAATTGGTAGAAATATGATTTATACTTCGTAGTCCTCATTTGGTGATATGCATTTAGGCTGTATTCCGTGTTCACAACAATTACACCAGGAACAGCCAAAATGACAATTGCGCCCTCGCCGTTCTGTTCAACATGTAGCTCGCCTCCGTCTATACTTACGTACTTAGCCCCAGTGTAGTGTGGTGAGCCAAATATCCTGAGCTGTTGCTCCAGGTAGTCTGGAAACAACGTATTGAACAAGCCGCTATGCGCTAATTTCACGGCATAAAACAGCCTGTATGCATCGTTAGTGATTAATGCAGGGCCTGGCCTCTCGTTACCGCTTAGGTCAATGCCTATGTGTGAATAGGCAATTATTTTATCCCTAAACTTCCTGTATGAGAAAATCGGCACCATCTTTATGGTCTCCACCTCCATCAGCACATTAACCGTGTATGTACCACCGAGCACCTCCATTATTGAAGCCTCAATACTCTTCTTCGTACTAGCCCACATTTCAGTAAGGGACTTGATAAGCTCATCCGTTAATGACTTTGTTAAATCCTTCTCCTCACCCATATCCTTAGTCCGTGATACTGTACTTGATGCGCTCACAATTAACCGTTAGAAATATTTTATGAAAAACAACAATTAGCGCACGATTATTACCCGCTCTCTTTCAGTTTCACTTTGTCTACGCCTCAACGTTGATATGACACTGCCGAGTAGGGCGACCATCATGCTGAATATCGCTAAGTACATTATTTCATTGAGTATATACGTAAAGCCCTGCACGTTTACTGTACACTGCGTCGTTGCAAGCACATTGCCTGTATTCGCATCAACAAAGTTTATCGTTACTGGCGTCGTTGAGCTTACATTAATTGATAACGTAACACTCTGTTTTTGGTTCGGCTGTAGTGTTATTGTTCCGCTTTTGACCTGGTTATTAGTACCGTAGTACGCAACAATATACCCAGTTACACCACTACCTGTTAGGTTTTGTACCGACACTGTTATTTGGCACGGGCAGAACGTGTACGTTCCACAATCAGCAACTATGGCGAACGAACCCAGCCCAGTGCCTGACTGTATGCCCAGGGCTAGAAATGTTGTTGCGTCTGGTGTGTTGTAGTTCGACGCATACACGTTAAGTACCGCGGGCATTATACCAACACCCAGCGGTTGGACCGAGGTCATCTGGAACGAGCCTGTGACATACGCTGGCGGTATCGCTGGCTGTACAGTTGTTGATTGGACAGCAATGACGTTGTTGTTATACAGCAGTGACGCGAATACCTGAGCCATGTTTGTTGCGCTGTCGTTAAGGGTAACAGAAATTTGGTACGGTACGCTGACCTGCAACGGTGTACCGCATGCACATGGTACGTAAGCCGCGAAATACACTGTGGCGTTTGAGCTGGAGCCTAGGCTTGAGGTTACAATAAATGTCACATAACTGACGCTACCGTTGGTTAAGTACGCGTTAAGTACGTCGCTTATCGTCACATAGGCTTGCGCAGTAAATTGCTTAACCACATTGAGCGTGTTACCGTTTGTGAAGTAGTACGTCACAGTCACGGACAGCGTCTCATTCGGAGCAACCCCAAATGCTGAGAACGAGAAGAGCGTCGGCAAGCCGACTGGTGCATTTATTGTGTACGTCTTACCAAGCGAGATTTGGCTAGTCGGGCAACTGCCGCCCGCCGGTGTTGTGCATATTTCCTGCACTGTAAACGGCTGATTTGGCGAGACGCAACAGTACTGATACGGCGCAAAATACGTCACCTGTTGATTTATTGCGTGAACCTGTATTGTGCTTGTGACGTTTATCCCACCACTTAGGCTTAATTGCAAAGTCCATGTCTGCGTCTGCCCAGGAGTGCTCGTTATTTTGCAACCGGTTAATGAATACACGTTGTCCCCAGGCAACACGGTCAGGTTACTTACAGAACAGTTCACATTACCGCTTGCATCAAGCAGTTGCAGTGATGCCGTGTAATTGTTCGTTGTGTTGTTGCACACATAAACCACTAAGTTAAACGGCTGGTTGTAGATGCCCATGACACTCCCCATGGACGGCACTACACAATAACTCGCGTTGTTCGGGCATGAACACAACTGGCTCGACATTGCACTAACACATCCTCTAAACAATAAAAAGCAAGTTCTTTAACACAACGCCAATGTTATTATAAGTCCTTAAGTTTATCGTCAACGTTCTTATAGACCTTAACGTTACCAATTGCGTATATGTACTGCACAATGTACTTACTCGCTTGGTTCAGTAAGGCTAGCAAGTTCTTGACCTTGTCTTGGGGTAGCTTCTTTATCTTTAGCATCTTGACTGCGACCCTCTCTGCCTCCCTGATTTTGGTTCTGATGAGATTGAGCATTGCCGTTGCCTTGTCCTGGGGCACAAACCAACCCAACTCCTTTGGCTCTATGTTGCATGACTTGTCAACAAGGCTCTTGACAACGTCAAGCCACCTAGATTCCCCAGTTGCTAAATAAGTGTTTATTGCCGTCGCCATCGCAATGATGTCCCTAAACACTGGGTGGTTGGTCTCTGCATAAGCCCAAGAAGCGAGCGCCTCAAGCTCATCAAGCCTGCCCATTAGTTCAATAACAACGCCGTCCTTGCGAACCCTGGTCGGCTTGCCAAACAATATAATTTGGCTGTACCCGCTGTCCCCTGGGCA
>Ga0081473_127727_pt1 | contig 51026 bp, 45 predicted proteins | sample CisSprmetagenome_FD_70977 | JGI IMG/M metagenome (GOLD analysis project Ga0081473, IMG submission 70977) | Hypoxic/sulfidic aquatic microbial communities from Cistern Spring, Yellowstone National Park, USA v2 (version 2) | ecosystem: Environmental > Aquatic > Thermal springs > Hot (42-90C) >...
AAATGCCAAAATCTTCCTCTGCCTTTAAAGCTGCTTTATGTATCCCTTTTATTACAGTACTAAAATCAACTCCTCTCCTTGTGTGGGCCTGAGGGTCAAAGAAGACCTCAGCCCTTACAACGTTCTGAGAAGCTGCTTTTTTAAAATATGCATAAGCTAGATCATAGAAGTCCTGCTCATCTACAAGCGAGCTAACTCCTAGGTAATAAAGGTCAAGGAAAGACTGAAGATCCTTAAACTTATACGCGCTTTTTACGTCTTCTATGCTCTTATAAGGAAGCTTTATCCCGTTTTTCTTAGCCTTCTCCAGCATCATCTCAGGCTCAAGAGTCCCTTCAAGGTGCAGGTGAAGCTCAGCCTTTGGAAGCTTTGAGATAAACTCCTCTAATTTAGTAACCATAAAAATTTAATTTGTAGGAAAGTATAAATATTTTTCTCCCATAAAAAAGACTCCCGCAAGTACAAACTATCAATTGTTAATTGTTGATGATTATCTGTTTATGATAGAACTTTTTCTAAGGCATTTAGTTTAGCATTAGGTCAAATTTGACGTTATCAAGTGAAAAGGTTTCATTCACACTTTACAAGCCTATGTTGATGGTGCAACAATTTGCTAAAAATAGAGCTTTGTTAAAAAATTAAGTTAACGGAATCTAAAATATCCTACTCTGCTTTTATTTTTATAGCTGGCTTTAGTGCCTGAACCCATTCTCTTACGTTAATAAGCATTGGCGCGTTACGGTCAATATGCTGTCTATAAGCGTGACTTAACCTTACCGCAAGCGGAGGTATTATGGCTGCTTTATCGAGAAGGTCCTGGTCAGCAAAGAACTGCCTAGTGGGTCCATCAAATATTACTTTACCCTGATACATGACCACTACCCTTTTTGTATGTTCTGCAATCAGGGTCATATCATGGGTTATGGCCAGTATTGTTGTCCCATGTTTATTAAGCTCTCCCATCAAATTCATTATATCTTCTGACATCCTAAAGTCTTGCCCTGTTGTTGGTTCATCAACAATGAGTATTGATGGCTTCATAGCCAATATTGAGGCAACTGCCAGTCTCCTTTTTTCGCCCTTCCCCAAAAATAGCGGATCTTCATCTATCTTTTCCAAAAGGCCAACAGATGTTAAAGCCTCCTTTACTCGCTCTTCAATCTCTGAGCTGCTTAAACCTATGTTCTTAAGACCGTAAGCAACTTCATCATAAACCCTCCTCATAAATATCTGATGATCTGGGTTCTGAAACACGTATCCAACGTACAAGGGAATCTTATCAGCTATCTTTTTGTCCCTTATGTCAATTCCTAGCACTTTAACTGTGCCCTTGTAATTTTTGTATATGCCAGCTATTATCCTTGAAATCGTTGTCTTTCCTGCCCCGTTTTGGCCTATTAATCCAACAAATTCTCCTTCATGTATTGTAAAACTAACCCCTTTTAGCGCATGCGTTCCGTCTTCATACCAAAAGTTTACGTTATTGACGTTGATTATCTCTTTTTCACCCTTTACTATTTCATCATTAAGGTTAACGTTAGAAAAGTTTGGAGTGATGCCGCTCATTGCTTTAAGGGCTTCGTCTACATCAAAAGGCACCCTTTGATTGTACTTTAAATTGCTTTCATAACCAATCCTTGCAATATCTGAAGGGTAAAGCCCATGTTCGTAAAACAGTTTGACGTCCTTATACACTTCTTCTGTTGTTCCATAAGCTATCATTTTTCCCTTGTCCAGAGCCAGAACTCTATCAGCATATTTCAGCATTATCTCTGGGTTATGTTCAACGACTATGAGAGTGAGCTTGTACTCTTTTCTAATATTATCTATGGCCTTAATTATGCTCAGCTTTCCTTCTGGATCAAGATCTGATGTCGGTTCATCTAGTATTAGCACTTCCGGCCTCATAGCTATAAAAGAAGCTATAGCTACTCTCTGTTTTTGACCTCCAGAAAGTTCTGAAGGATGTATTAAATCTGCCATGGGCCATAGGGAACTGAGCCCAACGATTTCCAAAGCCTCCTTTGCTCTCTTTTCTATTTCGTCTGGGGGCAATCCCATGAGTTCCATACCAAATGCAACCTCATGTAAGAGGTCCATCCTGAGGAACTGGTTTTCTGGATCCTGTAGCAGCAACCCAATTCTTGGTGCAGTCTGCTTCATCCCCAAAATTTTTGCCTCATTCTTACCTGTAGTTGGATTGTATACGGTTTCAACCTTTGTCAGCAACTGACCAAATGCGTAAATCTCACCCTTAAGATCCTCTGCTTCTTTACCCATCTGAGGTTTAAATACATGAGGTATAATTCCAGTCAACGCATAGCAGAGAGTGGTTTTGCCGGCACCGCTTGGGCCTATAATTCCAAAAAACTCCTCTTTTTCAACCTGAAAGTTCAATCCGTCAAGCGCGTAAGGATTCTGTTTTCCTACAAATGCAGGATATCTCCATGAAAAGTTTTTAACTTCAATTATTGGCGCCATTTTTATCACCCCGTTATATTAACCTCATCACAGTTGCTGTAATTGACTGGTGTAGAACAACAGTATAAATTAATAACCCGATCATTATAATCCAGATTATTATGTCCATATAAGTTAAATTTTTTGTTTCCTTGTACTGGGTCATTTTTGTTGAAGCTTCAAAACCCCTCGCATAAAGAGCAACTCCCATTTCAGTCGCTCTCCTTATCATTGAAGCTACAAGAGGTACTGAGATGTATGCAAGGTCAATTATCCTTGAAAATATACTTTTTCTTATAATCCCTGCCCCTCTTGCCCTCTGAGCTATCCTTATGTTCTCGTAATCTAAGAGAATCAAATTTAAATTCCTAAACATCAAAGCTACAAAGAAAGCCTGCTTGAAAGATGCCTTTAATTGAACTAAAGCTCCCGCGATTTCAGTGTCCCTTGTTGTGAGCAGAAACAAAAATGATGTGTAAATTAACACAGCAAATCCCATCGCCTTTGAAACAGCTACCATTTCAGCTAAAGAGCTGGTTAACAACCCAATAGGCCTGCCAATAGGAAATGTAAACCAAGTCGTTATTTTTGACGTATCTAAATCTTCGGGAACGATAAATATATACCACACTATTAATGCAGCAACTAATGAGGAAGTAATCTTCCTTGTCTTAATAAAGACAAGTCCAAATGTTAAAATAAACATTAAAGTAGAAAGCCCTATTGGTAAAAAGCCTGGCCAAGCATAAATGTAAGTTGGTGAACCTGGTAAGTTTCTGTTAAAGACAAGCCACCAGATAAATTCTCCAAGAAGCACTGGAAGCGCCAGGGCCAAGTATGATGTTACGAGGTACTTTCCTACCCTCGCCACTAACAGTAAAGAAAATACTATTAAGATAAGAAGTACCAGGCCATATATATCTGGAGGTACTTCATCAAACATATAAAGAGCGATTACCGAAAGGACGATTATCATCATAGCCTTGGTTATAACGTGAAGCTTTTCTACTGCTGTACCTATTCGCAACGAAAAAATAAAAGTCCTTACATACTTCTTTGACGTCCTAGCTTCAGCGTCCTCCTTAATTTTATCGGTGTTCGACATACTTATGAATTTAAGTGTTGAAATTTTTTAAACTTTTCTTTTTAGCCAGTAGTCCTATAAGTGTAAAATTTCACTCTTATGATAAAATTTATTAGTGTTTTCATTTGTTTTTAACGTTTTAAAGAATAACAAATAAAGCCTAACAAGAAATAGGCGAGCTGTAACAATGACAACATTTTTAAACCTATTGTTGGTATGGGAACAATAAGCTGACAAGGGCTTCTTGAATAAGAAATTAAACAAGTTAATGTAAAGCCATCAGTTTTAACTAAGGGCTGAAAATTTGGTCTGAAAAAGGCAACATAAGATTAAACCAAAAGTTTATCAAAAAATAAATAAATTATATTAATTAATAATTAAAATGCTGTACTTGCGGGTGTACTAATATGATCACGTAATCCATCCTAGATTTACTAATCCCTGCCTTTCTACTAAGTTACTTAGCCCCTTGACAATTATTGGTGTTATTATTATAAGAGGTATTGCATCTGATATAAACCAACCCCACCACCAGAACCAAAATGCACTTGGAGGAATCAGCCCCAAGGCATACTGAATCCCTACACCAAGTTCCGCACTTGGTATATTGAATATTATTCCGTTAAGTAGTATGAACCATACCCAAGCTGCCTTTCTTTTAGCTGGCGTTCCATGAATTTCCTTAAATACCAGATCCCTCCACAATGGATCAATTCCTCTTTTTGCGAGAAATCCTCTGTAAGCTATAAACGATAACAATGGATACACTAAATCACCTGTTGCATATAGAAGTGATGGAACTACTCCTAATCCTACCATCAACCCTGCACCGATTACAGCTCCAAGATATCCACCGAGCATACCCCATAAGCCCCACCACATAGAAAATACCATGAAGAATGGGGTTACAAAGTAAAACAAAGATATTCCAGAATAGCTTAATGGCCCCAACAAAACTACGCTCAGATAGGATAATATTATTACTAAGGCTATCTGTACTGCGTAAAGCACGTATTGTGTTGTACTTACATTTTTTCTTGGATTCCAGCTTAACCCATATTGAAGCCATGGATAAGATTGCTTTGTAGCTTCAGACATTTTATTATCCATAGTAATGTTATTTTAAAATTTTAATATATAAACCTTTCTTTTTAGTCAATACTCCTACAAGTATAAAATTTCGCTTTTTTAAAGAAATTCATTAAGGCTCCGGTTTTAACGATTTAGCAAATGAACAAGATAAGGCTTAACAGGAAATTGGCTAGTTGTATAAACTCTGCTTTAAAGACTTACATAATAACCTTAAGAAAAACTTTGCAAAAAAGTTCAAAATATTATCGCATACTTTTTTAAACAAAAGGCAACATAAGATTAAACCAAAAGTTTATCAAAAAATAAATAAATTATGTTAATTATAATTAAAATGCTGTACTTGCAGGTGTACTGATTGTTAGGGTTCTCTTCGCTAAAATTTATTTTCAGTGGGTCCTATTTCTGGCAAACGATCATTTAAACCAGAAAAGCGACCCGATAGCACTTATAATCTATGCTTTATTTCTCAAGTTTGAGGATAGCTGTCCTTGAGCCAATAATAAAGAGGAGTCATATGTTAGTAAATCAAAAATTATTCATCAGTGCTGGATTTAAGCATGAATTAATACGCATTAATAGATGAAACAGATATAAATGCTGTAGGAAAAAAGCGTGGGTCTGGTTTACCTTTGGACAAAGCTTAAAGCATCTCTTTTTTTACATTAGCTTGTATACATTTCTAAAGATGCGCACTATAAGCTAATACAGTAAGAAACCTGTATACATTATACATAGATGGAGCTTTATGGTACGCAGATGCATGTAGATGGGCTTAGTTGATCACTTTGTACGTGATCAAGACCTTAAGAAAATTATAGATAAGGTTGAATATATGAAGCATAAAAGAGTTGGCAGAAGGCCACAAATTGTCCATGCAAGTAAACCAGCAAGCCTTCAGGTTCTTCTATAATTATGTATTCACAAAGGAGGAAATTGGTTCAGCGCCACTCTTCAATGATCAGCTTCCAGAATGGATTAAGCCAATTTTGTTAATTGCAAGCATGAGGTGATCAGAATGAGCTTAAGTTAACGGAACCGTCAAAACTATACGAACCGATATATTTAAAAGTATCGACATAAAATATTAATTTTATGATATTAGAACAAAATCTTTTGGAAGAATTAATTTCAATTTCCTTAGGCGAAAAGGCTCCCGAAATTGTTATAAAAAATGGCACAGTCTTTAACGTGTTTACAAAAAAGCTAGAGAAAGTAGATGTTGGAATACATAAAGGTTACATCACTTCTTATGGTGATAGCATTAAAGTAAATCAAAACACACGGATCATTGATGCTAATGGTCTTATACTTGTGCCAGGTTTTATTGATGGGCATATACATTATGAAGTTACAAAATTATCTATTACAATGTTTGCAAAACTTGTTTTAAAATACGGTACAACCGCTATTATTAGTGGTCTTGATGAGACCTATTCAGTTCTAGGAAAAAGAGGTGTAGAAGAAACTATAAATGAAGTTAATTCGATACCTTTTACGCTTTTTTGGGGAGTACCGTCAAAGTTACCCTATACAATTCCATCTTCAACACTTGCTTATGAACTTGGTTACGATCAGGCTTCAGAACTTCTTAATAAAAATTATTCTTGGGGAATATGGGAAACTGTAGCTGAATTCATAACAAATAAAGATACTGATGTTATACGCTCAATAATCTTGGCAAATAATTTGCATAAACCTATATTTGGCTGTTTGCCGCTAGCTAATAATAGCAAAATAAATGCAGCCTGTTTAGCTGGCGTAAGGTTAGATCATGAAAGTTATAGTCCAGAAGAAATGTACGAAAAGGCACGTAGGGGAATGTATGTTATGATCAGAGAATCTTCTGTTACACATTTTTTAAAGAAAAACATAGCGATAATAAAAGAATTTGGAATTCCAACTGATAGAGTGGGATTCTGCACAGATGATGTATATGCAAAGGATGTAATAGTACATGGGCACATTGATAAAGTAGTTCGTATGGCTATAGAAGAAGGTATTGCACCAGAAGATGCATACAGAATGGCATCATATAACGTTTCCAACATGTACATGATCGATAGTATAGTTGGTTCTATATCACCAGGAAAGCTAGCCAATATAATATTTCTTGAGGATTTTACAAAGGTAAAAATAAAAGGCGTTATGAGCAAAGGAATTTTAGTAAGCTGGAACGGAAACTACATTTATAAATTTAATCCGCCAACGAGGCCAGAGTTTATGCTCACTACATTTAAAAATGCAAGAAAAATCTCAGAAAATGATATAACCGTAAAAGCAAAAGGAGAAACAGCCAAGGTACTTGCAATTGAAGTAAATGATGAGAATCCCTTTAGAAGAAAAGGGAAGATTTTTGAGGTTAAAACTGTTTCAGGTGAAGTTTTAGCTGACCCAGAAAAAGATCTGCTATATGCAGTAGTAGTAGAAAGACATAAAGGAACAGGAAAAGTCGGCACAGCGTTTGTAACTGGGTTCGGATTAAAGGAAGGAGCTATGGCTTCATCATCAGCGCCTGATGATAACAACATAGTAAGTGTTGGAACAAACAAGGCTGATATAGTAAAAGCTGTCAATTATATAATTGAAAATAACGGCGGTATGTCTTTGGTAAAAAATGGAGAAATAATTTTGAGCCTCCCGTTGCCTATTGGCGGAATAATAAGCGATCAAGAACCTGAAAAAATGGCTGAGATAGAAAATAAGTTTGATAAAATTACAAAAGAAATGGGATCAAAACTTAGTTCAGCTATTTCAACCATGACGTTTTTACCCATTACTGCTATACCAGATTACGCTCTGACTGACAAAGGGCTTGTTGATTGTGTAAACCTAAAGGTTATATCACCAGTGCTTGCATAAAAATAGTAAAAATTAATCCCAATTAGTAGTCCCGCAAATAACAACATTTCATAACAATTAAAGCTATAATTGATAATTATTTGTTTATAATTAGCCTTTGTTTTAACGCCATGTTGCTGTATTTTAATTCTAATTTTAGTTATGGCTTATAGAGTGAACTAGCGTATCTCTGTCATTTCATGAGGGATATATCACTTACCCATTCGGGGCAATCCCCAGTGTCAAAGCATAAGACCTTGTTAACGGGTCAGCCCGCAATTAGTTCATCAAGCATCCTCAACCCCAACCTTGCGGTCATGACCCATTAACTTTGATATGGCCTGTGCTCTTTAAGCACCCAGTAAATTATCCTAAGCTTCTTTGTTTTAGAACTTCCCTTTTTCTTCTTTAGCTTAGAGTAGAAGTTGCCGACTGTTCTATTAGGCTCTTTCCTTACATTTGCCCACTTAATCTGAGTATCCACCTTAAGTAACTGCTTCTTAGTAACAAATCAATGGTATACTTTATTTTTACTTCATTTAGCACATTGCCATTCTCATCTATTACAACTGCATTTATTGTTGCCTTATGCAGATCCAATCCTACATACATGTGTGTTATGTCAACTGATTTCCTAATATCCTTAATCCTGCTTACATATGATTAAGTCACACGACTGCATAAGAGAAGTTGTTGATAGCTAAACGCAAAAAGTTTTAAGCATAAAAAAGCATTGTGAAAGGTGTCTTGGAAGGAAGGAGAAAAACTTAACATCTAAAAATATCTCTGTAAAAGTTTTGCTATCTTAATTCTTTGAGTTAATTTAAACAATTTAGATAATAGTTCTCCCTTGCTCTCATCATTAAACATATCTAAAGTATCATCAAAATAAAGCCCTGTATATCGTGCATTGTTATTCATTTTTTCTAGGAAATCTAAGAATTTAATCGTTTTTTTCTTATCATCTTTTTGAAGTAAGAAATGGGAATAAGGTTGTAAAAAGCTAAATAGCAGTGGATGTAAATAGTAAATTTTACTTTCCTCTTCAATAAATATTGGATAGTAGGATTCAAGAGCTAAGTCAAATGGATTATTAATTCCATCTGAAACCGTAGCTGGAAGTTCTACGTATCTTCCTATTTGTTTCACCATGTTATTAAAAGTTGTCTTAAGCTCATTAATGTCGGATACATAAGTTATCCTATCATTTGAATTAAAAATTCTCATTAGAGCAATAGATATTAATGTTTTGACAAGCTCAAAATAGGACGTTCCTATGTCAGAAATTACGTTCAAAAGTTCGAATGAACTTGATTTCTCTCTTACTTCTAAGACTATGGCATTAAGAAATGACTGTCTAAGACTTAAATTATATTGAGCTTGAAATGATGATAGATCATTTAGCACATCATCAGGCACATAAACTTCACGTCTCTGAAAGAAAAAGGTACCATCTTTTTCAATAAGCATACGAATTGTGGCTTTGTGAGCTTTAATTGTTCTATCTAAAATCTGAATTTCTGTGTATCCATTAATTTCATCGATTAAACATAGAGTTTTAGCAACCTTTAGTAGGTATTTTATTGATGTTTTAGTGTGTAAGAAATGTGTCGAGAAAGAAAATCCCTGTTTTAAGCCTAACCAGAAAGAGTACTTGAAGTAAGATCGCATAATTTCATCAATCTCTTTTGAGACGTTGAAAAGCTCTGCACCAAATGGAATGATAAAGTTCATTGTAGAATAGCTTACTTTAGTAGCGGGACGTAGTTCCATACATGTTGTTTCTTGCGTTAAAACGCTTTGTAAAGCTTGGGGCGATACTTGTTCTGCAGCTTCACCCCAAAACTTAATGAGCGTAATTACATTAAAATCTACGAAATAAACCGGAAGCATACCAAGCCGCGTCACATAAAATCGCTCCCACTCAAATTCAATTGGGAAGTACCTACTCATGCGCATCCTACAGAGAGGATGAGAAAGTAAAACAAACAAGGGTTCAGAAAATTCAATTCTAAAAGCAATAGGGTCAACTAAAGTAGGATCTTTAATTGGAATAAGGCTGTTTATGAGACCATAATCTTCAGATGCTTTCTTGAACTTCCTAAGTTTTTCTAAGTAACTCAATGTAAAGTTTGTGTCAAATTGGCGAAGAAGGTTAATTAGTCGGTTCTCCTCAAAAAAGCTGGACATCTGTGATTAATTAAATAGGGAGTTAAATATATAAAGTTTTTAGTGTATAAATTAAGAGAGTTAAAGTGAGTTCCACAGAATCACTTATTTCGTGTTACCATGACCTTATACTTTATGAGTATGCAAAGCTTGAGAAATGTAACTTCGTATTTGAAGATTCAAACTCCCGCCTTAAGTTTCAGGAAGTGAACAACTTTCTTTCGAAGTATGGACTTACTATAAACCAACTTGAGTCTCAAAATCTTTTAGTTCAGTATCCAGATTCAACTTACAGAACAATGCATATGGATTTAGTTTACAGAGCCATTAATCTAAAAACAGCATCTTGGGGAAGGAAAATCCCCTTAGAGTTCAGACTAATTAAACCGCGTGAAGAATTCATACCTTCATTTACCGAAATAAAACTCGAAGAGCTGTACCAAACTACTCAACTACCAAAGGATTTGGCTGAATTATTAATTAATGCGTTGCGTAACTCTGGGCATCAAGGACTAGCATTCCATCAAAATTACTACCTTAAGAAGATTCTTACTACAGACGACAAATGTTACCTACTTGTTTCTCCCACGGCTAGCGGGAAGTCGCTTATTTTTTATCTAGCGATCTTAGTTTACGTCCTCAAAAACTTAGAAACTAAAGGTACAAAAGCTATAATCCTTTATCCCAGAAAAGCTCTAGCAAGCGATCAACTAATGAAGTTTCTAAAAATTATAACAGCTTTAAACACATTACTTGCAGAAAAAGGCTTACGACAAATAACTATAGGAATTGATGATGGAGATACCCCTAGAAGCTCAAGTTCAGAAGAAGTTAAAAAGAAATACCCATTTAGGGGCCTGAAATGCATTAACAAGGATTGTAATGGAACGCTGCGATACGAGCATAAGAAAGATAAAGTGAACATAGTTTGTGATAAATGTGGAAAAGTGTACAGTGAAATTATTGGGACAAAAGAAGAAATGTGGTCTTCTTCTCCAGATATAATTTTTTCCAATTTGTCTGCTTTAAATCGACGTTTAATGATGGTACCTGCTCAAGATATATTAGGGCATCACCTAAAATGGATAGTGATGGACGAAGCTCATGTATATAGAGAAGAGCTTGGAGGTCACCTGCATTGGTTGTTAAAAAGGATAATGGCCAGATCTCAAGTAATTCTTAAGGGTGATGTACGTTTCATTATTTCTTCTGCTACAGTTTATGACCCTAAGAGTTTTGTATCAAAACTTCTTGGGCTTACTAATGGAATATATTATGAACCGTATGAAGAAATTTTAAAACAGAGTAAAGAAAAATTTAGAAAACTAATCATAAATTTAATTCTAGCTCCAAATCCGCTTCGATCAGCTGAATCCCTTGCAGAAGAGCTTGCTTTATTATTAGCAGTTTGGGGATACTCTAACAAGAAGAAAGGGATACTATTTGTAGACAACGTGTCAGAAGTTGAACGATTGTATGATTTTGTAGTCAAAACTATTGTAACAGAAAGAGAAGAACATAATGACCATATTAACCCAGAAAAGGTTCCAGAAGTAAATGACATAACAAATCCATTCAGTTGGAAATCAATTGCTCCATCAGTTACCAGTATTGATCCTGCTTCTCTTGTAAAAATATTTGGTTTTCATTATGGAGAATTACCACAGGAAGAAAGAACTCGTGTAGAAGATGAATTTAAAAGAAAAGATTCAGGATTTTTGTTTTCAACTTCAACGCTTGAACTTGGTATAGATATTGGTGATATAGCAGCTATAGCTCAATATAAAGTACCCATTACTTCAGAAAGCTACATACAAAGAGTTGGCAGAGCGGGCAGAAATGATAAAGTTTTGAGGGTTGCATTGGGCATACTAGTGGTAACAAACTCTCCAAGCCAAATTAGGTATGTAATGGGTGATGAATACTTAAGATTAATCGAACCCAAAGTGGAAATACCGGTCGCATGGGAAAATGAAGAAATTAAGAAGCAACACCTTATTTTCTCTCTTTTAGATGTACTCGCTTCGCAGAAACAACATACCTTCTTAGACTATACAACAGAGGTTAGGCCACAATGGTCAAGTATATCTGATGTTTTACAATCTCTTAAAGACATCGTTAAATGGATTAAAGATAATGAATCTCTTGTGATTAGCTATCTTAATTTCATTACTGAAGAGCATGATATACAAGAAACCTTTCATGATATTTTAGATTCTATAGTAAAAAAAGTCCAACAGATCGAAGGAGAACAAGCTTCGCAACTAGACGCTCAAAGTGTTGAGGATGGTTTTAAGAAATTAAGAAATGCAGAAGATCAAGTTACAACGGCATTAAGGGAACTTGAAGAAATAAAGAAGCATATGGAAGATTTATCATCGGAACTATCAATTGAAGAATTAGCTGAATTAAAAAGGAAACTTGTTGATGTACAAGAAAGCCTTCGTACAGTACTTTCAGAACTGGAAAAGTTACGGGGTTGATAAGAGGATGGCTTCTAACACAAAAACAAAAAAGCTTCAAGACAGTGTGATGAGATCTAAAGCCATACAAGAAAAAGCTTTAGATAAGATTAAAGAGTTAGAAAAGAAAAGGAGCAATTTGTACCTTAATGGGAACATAAGTTTAGAGCAAAACATGAAAATAGGAAAAGTGACAAATCCTTTATACGAGTTATTAAAAAGTTTACCTGGATATCTTGATGAATTAGTAAACAATTCAACTGTTATTGATGCCAAATCATTTTTTATGATTGACGAATCTTTAAGAAATAGGGAATATGTCGATTTAATCTCAATCTTAAGAGACCTTGACCTTGGATTTTCATTAAGTACTTTATTTGAAAAACCTTTGCGTACAGTTGAGGTTAAAGGCCTAGATACAGAAGAACAACTAAAAGAAAAACCGAACGAAAAGCAAATCGATAATCTCCTTTACTCTTACACTCCATTCAAGTTGAGGGGAACAAAAAAGGATTACTATATCCTCTTACTGCCATCTACCAGAAAGCACAATATAAAAAAAAGATGGTGTAACATAGATGCACCTGCATTTTATGAGAATGGAATTAAAATAATCACGCCTGATGAAATATTTTTAACAAAAGTTAGTGACTTAAAAGATTATTTGATCTTTGTAGAGGGAGAGCAAAACTTTAGATTAGATATTGACAGTAGAATTACGAATGGTGTTTACTATTGTACGAGGGGTTACTACATATCACCAAGCCAAACTTGCAAGAGGCGTGATTGCCCGTTATGGGATTCTTGTCAAGGAAAGAAGTACTGGAAAGGTCCTAAATCCTTTTATAGTGTAGCAAAAGTATATCCTCATATTGCCGTAAAGGTTGAGAAATTTGAAGACGTACAAACAATAACTACATTAAAAGATCCAGAGATTACAATTGAAAGAATTGACAAACTCGACGCTAAGGTATACATTGATTCTGTAGTATTCATGTCAAGCTATTTTACACACTGGCCCGTAATAAAACTTAAGGAAACATTAGGGTACTCTATCAGAACAAGATCAATATCATTTACAGTCGATGCAGGTTGGCTCAATAATTTTATAAGAAACTTACTTGAAAAAAATAAAGAGGCTTTCACATGGATATTCACAAAGTTTTATATTCAAGCAAATTACGATGTTAACGATATTAAGAGTGTTACGTCTTTCTTCTGGAATGTCATTCGTTCTAAGAAAGATGCCAAAATTTCTAAATATATAAAAGAATTAACCTCAGCAAAAGTTACAAATGAGCTTGTAGAATTTGCGGCCAAAGCTCTTTTACACAGTCTTGCTCATCTATTACATCAAGAAGTCGTCTCGACTTTGCAAACGTCTCCAGATAACCTTATTTATTATTATACAACTGTTCCAGGAGACGATGGAAAATATAGAATATTTTTGTTTGAGAACGCTGAAAGAGGCTTAGGTTTAACTGAATCTTTTACTGCCCAAGTCATTAGAAGAGGCCCTGATTACATAAAGTATCTAGCAAAGCAAATTTCTGAGATTCTTTCACAAGATTCTGAATCGAGTTTATCACCCGTTTCTGTAAGTGACGCTAGCGAAGAGGTAAAGACTATACGGAATCGAGTTAATCAATATAATAGAATTTTTCAAACTTCTTATGGAATAACTGTACCCGTAGAATTTTCAAGGTACATAATAAGTAGTTATGATCCTCAGACAAACTATCTGGTTGATAGAGAAGATGTTGCGGCCTATATGGATGATATCCTTGCCTCTACACCACCATGTTGGGATGGATGTTATCATTGTGTTAGACTAGAGACTGGTTGTCATGAGGGTCCATATGAACAGTTATTCTCTGTAAGTAAGTTACTTCTAACAGCATTTTTAAACGAAATACTAGGTACCTTCAAACCACCTACTGAATCATCCTCAATAAGATCCATCGTATCGGTAGAAATTGGTGAAGCAAAAAATCTTTTTAATTATTTAACGCATGCGCAAAAAGTTGTTAGAATAACCTCGCCTTGGATCTCTCAAGAAGTTGCTAAAGCTATATGCGATATAGCAAAAAAACATAAAATAAGATTTCAAATAATAACTTCGTTTGATACTTCAATTGAAACTCATAAAAAAGCTCTTCAACTGTTTAAAGATGCTAACGTAGAAGAAATAAAGGTAAGGGTCCTTAGAGATAAGCTCATTCATGCAAAAATGATAATTATAGATGAAAGCCTTTTCATCATAGGTTCCGCAAATCTTACATTGTCAGGATTGTATGAAAATATTGAAAGCTATGCAGTACTATTTGAGCCAACTTTAATTAAGGAATTAATACTAAAGTTTGAGGAGCTTTGGAGTATGGCAGATGAATTATGAAAAATATTACGTGAGTGAGTAATTATGTCAAATTCAGTTATAAGGTATTGGGGAAGAAAACCTTATGCTTTAGCACAAGATTATATAAGCAAATATTCTAAACGTGGAGAAATTGTAGCTGACATATTTGGTGGAAGTGGAGTATTTGTTAGGACAGCTCTAGACCTAGGAAGAAGAGCTCTATACGTAGATTTAAATCCCTTTGCTGAACTGATAGCTCGTTCTATGATAGAAGGCTGTGACCTTGACGAGTATCAACTAGCAGTTCAAGCAATCCTTTCAAGAAAAGTTGTACCTGTTAAAATTAGAGGAAAGAGAGTTAACATAAGTGCTCGAAAACTTTTTTCCATCAAATGTGTATGTGGTAGAGAAGCAGAAGCTAAATTTGTTAGTTTTACAAGGGCTTATAGGAGTTTGAGTATTCTTCCTCAACTAAACGGTACGAAATATGAGATCGCTAAAATGATCCAGAAAAAAGGTGAAGTAACTCATAACGAGCTATATAAATTAAATAAGGATATGAATACTCAGTCATTATCAAATGTGATTAAATGGCTAGTTAGACAAGGTGTGGTAAAAGAAAGAGAGGTGCCAGTTTACGCTAAACTGGTAAAGCCATGCGTATGTGGGCGTATTCAGGTTAAATTTAAAAATGAAAATATATGGGCGATCAAAGGACCTATTAAACCACTTTATTGGTATCCAAAAAACGAACTTAAGTATAGGAATGGAAAATCTTTCTTAAAAAGAAGGGATGCTTCTCGTGTTGATGATTTTTTTATGGACAGATCGCTTGCTTTACTATCAACATTGTGGCATGATGTTTCTTCGATTAAAACAGAAGAGAACGTAAGGAGATGCTTGTATCTAACTTTTATGGCAACTTTAATCAGAAGCAGTAAAATGTGTCGAGCTTCTGGTGGAACATGGCCTATCAATAGCTACTGGATTCCAAGGAACTTCATTATCAAAAATCCATACATAATGTTTGAAAATGCTGCAGCCCGTGTAATTAACTCTTTAAAGAATAAAAGAAGATTTAAATCTGGAAGTTTAGAAGATGTAGTGCATGGTAAAGCTGACGTAGGTTTTTTAGTAGCAGATTCTACGAAGATAAAATTACCGAAATCTTCATTAGATTATGTAATAATAGACCCACCTCACACAGATGAAGTTCAGTTTTTTGAACTCAGTATGTTTTACACTTCTTGGCTAAAACAAGAACCTCAATTTGAGAATGAGTTGATTGTCAATCCGAAACAAGGAAAAACTTTAGAAAGTTACTTGAAGATGCTAGAAGAAGTGTCAAAGAACATATATCATGCACTAAAGCCTGGTAAATATTTCACAGTTATTTTACATGAAGAAGATCAAACAATTCTTAAATCTTGTGTTAAAGCTATTAGTAGCGCTAATTTTAAACTTGTTAAAAATGATCAGAAAGGTGATTACAATATCTATACATTTAAAAAAGGGCAAAGGAGCTGAACAGCAAGCTCTAATCTTTCAGACAGTACATTGGCGTGGTTGCAAGCGTGGACGTGACATGGATAGGCAATAATGTAGTATACATCTACTCCGAATATGCTCCGTGGGCAGGTAAATTATATGATCTTTTGTATGAAATTGAGCAAGTAACAAGGGTGCCGTTAACTTAAGCTCGTTCTGATCACCTCATGCTTGCAATCAGCAAAATTGGCTTAATCCATTCAGACAGCTGTTCATTTGAAAGTGGAGCTATACCAATTTCTTCGTTTGTGAATACATAGTTATAGAAGAACCTGAATGCTTTGAACCAGTTCTTGCATGGTCAAATTTTGGCTTTCTCACGTTCTCAAAAGCCTCTGTCCTGTCCTTATATATTATTTAACCCTTTCAATGAGTTTCTTTAAACTCTATTCATATACAACTTGATCTACCACTGCCCACCTGCAAGCATCAACGTACCAAAGAGCTCCGTCTGTGTAGATAGTCTTCCTGCCATACTTCTTTACAAGCTTCCTTATGAAATAGTATGCATCGAGGGAGTTCTGTGCCAGCTTATGTGGAATGACAGAAACGCTTTTAGTTTAGGTTCATAGGCTACCCTAGTCAAGCTTCGTTTTAACGTTTATTTCAGTTTCATCAATAAATATGGAATTGACATAGTGTTTGTCAACGTCAAAGGAATCTAATACGAAAGAATACTTCTGAATCCATTTCCATATTGCAACATGGCTCCTCTTTATTATAGGTTCAAGAACGTGAGAGGCCCTCCTCAAGCTCAAAATTGAGAAATAAAGGTATAAGGCATAGTGTATAAGTGCTATTGGGGTCCTTTTTCTGGTTTGTGTGATCATTTGCTAGAAAGAGGGCCCCGCTGAAAAATAAATTTAAGCCTTAAGTTAACGGCACCATTTCAGTACTCCCGCAAGTATAATGCTACACTTTTCTGAGAAAATTTATTAGGGGCCTCACCTAATTTAACGTTTCAGGGCATGAACAAATATTGCTCAATAGAAAATTTGCGAGCTGTACAAACTCTGTTCTAAAGCTCTGAAAGATAACCTTGGGATAAACTTTTCAAAAAATTGAAAATTTGCCCTCCTATCCGCCCTAGAAGAGGCTAGGCTTGTCGTTAACTTTATCATACAAGCTTAACTGGTTTGCCGTGCCCTGGAAGGACTGTTATTGGCTTTAACGATTCTATCTTTTTAAGCGATTCTTCGGCCAAAAGATAATCTAAACTGAACCTCTTGTTAACGTACAATCTACCGTCCTTTTCGAATGCGGCATCTCCTACAAATATGAACTTTTCACCGTTAAGTTCAATCATATAGCTCACGCTGCCAGGCGTATGCCCTGGAGTTTCAATTACAGTGACCTCATTTGTTAATTTAGCTGTATCCTCAGCATCCTTTACAGGCGCTACCCTATAAAAAGCAGAAAAAACTGAAGCCAAGAAAGATTTTGAAGGCAGTTTAGCTTCTCCCCTGATAACTTTTAGGGCAAGCCCATGAGCGTAAACTTTTGGCGAATAAAGGTTTACCGTCTTTGGTAATTCGCCTATGTGATCAGGGTGCGCATGGGTGATCAGAACAACGTCAGGCTTTAAGCCGTTAGATTCGTAAAATGATCTGATTTTGTTAAACTGTCCCTTTAAAGCGCTGTCAACTTGAAAAACTTTATTGCCGATTTTAAATACGTAAACGTTTGCATTGGTTCCATCAATTACAAATAACCCATCTGCAATCTTCATATAATAATTTATGTATTATCAAAGCTATAAAGTTTTAAGGAAACGCGGTTTTGGCCATAAATTTTCGCATACAAGAGCTATAACATAACACATAGGCCTTAACTCTTTAACGCTTATATTTTTTCAATAAAATAAATCTCTGCTGAAATAATGCTATATGCTCTCTCTTCTTAATGTTAGCTGAACCTGTTTAAGCTGAGGCTGATGGTGCTGAGCAAAAAACATGGTAAGAGTTCAATGCCACGGGACTGGAAGAAGTAAAACGAATTCAGAAGGTTGTTATGCTTTTGCTTAATATTGATGTTCTTGGTCTTTTATACAAGGTTAATGATATTTCATAATCAGGTTTTAGAAGCTGTATGCAGACAGCGGTTTTGAAAGCAATATCCTGGCATACAATATGATATATGAATGAAAGACAAAGATGCTGCTAGCTAATGTCATGGCTCATAAAAAGGCAAGTAAAAGGAGCAGCATTACAGCAGATTAATTGGTTTAGTACAAAAAAGCATCACGGAAAAAGTTTTGTTAGCTTATGTATTGTTTAAATTTGGGAATTTATGGTCAAAACCCTTCCCCACAAGTAATACTTTAAATATTAGAAACACAAAATATTTTAAAGAATACAAATGTCACCTTTTGACTATGTCGAAAATTCGGTAAGGCAAATTATCGTCGAAATTATTAACGAAATTATAAAAAATGAAAAATTACCTTTTGAGCGCGCTGATTCTGATGTTGAAATAAAAGGTCTGAAAAAGCCTCCTAATTTTTCTGATATAGTTTTATGGAGAAGAGGTAGTGTTTTGCAGCCAGGAGGTGCTGCCCTTGTAATAGAACTTAAACAACCTATGTACAATCCTCTTGATGAGGAAATAGTAAAGAAGGCTTCTCATTATGCAGTAGATCTTGGTGCACCTTATTTTGCAACTTCTAACATGCAAAATATAGTCCTTTTCTCTACATTTGAAAAAGAAACTACTTTAATGGATAGAAGAAAGGGTTTTTACAAAATTTCGTCAATAGCTCATCCAAACGACGTAAGAAGAGAAGACGTAAGAAAAAAGATGGAAGATGGTTTAAGGAATTTCCTTTTAAAATTTACGGAAATATATAGCGGCAAAGAGGTATTACCGACAATACCAGTAGATGAGTTCTTTGTATACAATCTGAGGACTTTAGTAGACTCTCTTTCAACACCTCTGACTGATGCAATAATTAAAGCATTTAACACAGACGCAGATTTCAAAAAAGGATTTCAGAACTGGTTTGTTGAACAAGGATGGACGCCTCCACTTAATTCTAATGAAGAATATTATGATGATTTTAATAGGTCTGCAAGACAGTATCTTTATCTTTTGGCTAACAAGCTGATGTTCTATTTAGTTCTCAAGACCCACGTCCCTGATTTGCCTGACCTTAACGTTGACGAAACAAAAGATGGCGAAAGTTTAAAGAATGCGCTTCAACAGTATTTCGAAAAAGCTAAAGAATTAAGCGGGGATTACGAGACGATATTCGGCATTAATTTTATCGAAAAATTTCCTATACCGGACGAAATTGTTGACCCATTGAAAAGATTCATTGAAAACCTTTCGAAATATGACCTAAAACGGATAGGCTATGCGGATTTGGGAAAAATATTCGACAAACTTATTCCGGTTGAGGAAAGACACAAGCTTGGACAATACTTTACAAGTCAAAAGCATGCGGACGGAACTTATTGGTCTGACGTCGTGGATTTGATCATAGGCTTCACCGTAAAATCTCCTGATGCCATCGTTCTTGATGGTGCAGTTGGTGCAGGTACGTTTCTTATCAGAGCCTATGCTCGAATGAAAGAATATCTGAAACCAAATTTGAGCCACGAGGAAATAATAAGCAAACTGTTCGGCGTGGATATAGCAAAGTTTCCAGCGCTTCTTTCAATGATAAACTTGGCTATAAGAGACTTGAGCGTGAAAGAAAACTATCCGATTATAATAAATGAAGATTTCTTTAATGTTGAACCGTGCGAGAACTCAAATACTATTGAGAAATGGGTTAATACAAACCAAAGATTAAGCCTTTTAGCGAAAAAGGAAAAGAAAATTTGTATTCCGCCGGTTGATGCGTTCGTCGGAAACCCGCCATATACGAGACAAGAGGAGATGGAAGAATATATTGAAGAATATAAAAACAAACTCATAGAAAAGATTGAGTCTGAATGGGGTTTCAGCTTAGGAAAAAGAAGCAGCATCTACGTATACTTCATGCTACACGGCATAAAATTCCTAAAAGAAGGCGGTCGCATAGGATACATCACAAGCAATTCATGGCTAGACGTTGATTACGGAAAATACCTCCAGGAATTCCTACTAAAAAACACAAAAATAATAGCAATAATAGAAAGCAAAGTCGAAAGGTGGTTTGAAGATGCTGATATAAACACCTCAATAACAATAGCAGAAAAATGTAACAACGAGAATGAGCGAAATAACAATATTGTTAAGTTTGTGCAGCTCAAAAAACGACTTGAAGATATTATACCAACAACCAACGAAAACGAAAGATGGAAAGCAATCGACGAGCTCATAAAACTTATTGAAAGCACAAACGAATATTATGAGGATGAAAGAATAAGAATCTTCACAAAAACTCAAAAGGTACTTTGGGATGAGGGTTATGATGATGAAGTAAGAGAGTACGTTGGTTCTAAGTGGGGGAAGTACATAAGGGCTCCAGACATATTCTTCAAGATTCTGGAGAAGGGCAAGGGGATACTTGTCCCGTTGAAGGAGGTTGCGGAAGTAAGATTTGGTATTAAGACTGGCGCTAACGAATTCTTCTACTTAACTGAAGAGGAGATTCAGAAGTGGGGTATTGAGAGAGAGTTCTGGATGCACCCACTAAAGAGGGATGAAGAAGAACCCGTTCCAGAACACGTGTGGAAGGATAAAGGCGGAGAATACTTTAGGGTAAGTCAATATGCTGAGAGGATGCGGTTAGAGGATGTTTTAAGGGATGACGGATACGTCTACTGGGCTCCAAACTATGTCATAAAATCGCCTAGGGAGTGCAGATCGATCTTAATCGACCCTAAGAGCTTAAAGTATCGGGTTCTCTTAATACATAAGAACAAATCTCAACTAAAAGGGACAAACGTTCTGAAGTATATTGAGTGGGGAGAAAGCCAAGGATTCCACCTAAGACCGACCTGCGCTTCGAGACAGAGATGGTATGAACTAGAAGAAATACAAGGGGAACTATTATCCATGATGAGCTTTAACGAGAGGTATATTTTCTGGTTAAATAATGTTAGGTCATTTATTGATGCTAGACTTTACGGAATTTCGCTGAAAGAAAGTAACACTGATAAAAAGATAATTCTTTCCGCAATATTGAATTCGTCCTTTATTCCTCTATTTGTTGAACTCTGGGGACGAGTGAATTTAGGTCAAGGAGCTCTCGATGTAAAGGTATATGAATATGGTAAAATGTTAATAATTAACCCTGATACCTTTAAGGAAGAACAAATTAATAAAATTAAGAATACCTTAAATATTTTTTTGGAACGAGAAGTTGGATCCGTTTTTGAAGAATTTGGTGCAAATTCGCCAGAAGAAGTTTCATTAGATAAGATTAAACCTGATAGAAGAGAACTAGATAAGATTATAATGGGCGAAATTTTGGATTTAAACGAAGAAGAACAGCTTGAAGTTTATAGAGCAGTAATAGATTTAGTGAAATCAAGAATAGAGAAAGCAAAAAGCGTGGAAAGAAATGAAAAGAAAAAAGGTATAAATTTAGAACAGCTGGCAGAAGACATTATTAAAGAAAGCAAACTAAAACCTTTACCAAACTTTCCTGACGATTATTTAAACGACCTGGAGATTGCCGAAATAAAGAACGTTCCTTCGGGAAGAGAGGTTTCAAGAGAATATACGCTTGAAGGCATCTGGTTGAACATTGATGGGGAAAGGATAAAATGCTCGAGCGTTGAGGAGGCAAATTATTTGTATTGGGCAGCTCTTACAGGTAAAACAAAAGTCCCAATTCCCTTCGATACACAAAAGATGATTCATATTACAGAAATATTCACAAAAGAATACAACCAAAGGTTAGAAATACTTGAAAAATGGCTTAAAGATAACATTAGTAACCTTAAAGATAGAGAAATTTTACGAGAAAAAATAATTGAGAAGTTGTTACGAAGAAAATAGCCTTAGGCTCAGTCCTCGCAATACTTTTGTTTCAATTTCTTCCCATTACTCAACCGATAAACATTCCAATGCTCACAGACCGTTTCAAATTCCAAATGCGTAAGTTTTGCATTTATTTATCCTCACTTGAATAAACAAAGTCGTTTAGTTCGAGCTTTTCCTCACGGTTCAATTTTTTGAGCGCTTTATCCGCTTTTTCTAGTGCGAACATAACTAAATCCAAATCATATTCCAAATCGCTCACACGCTCTTCTAACTTCGCAATCATTTCATCCTTTTTACCCACAAAACCGTTTGAGAAAGCGCTTTCAACTGCTTTTTTCACAAAAGATGAAATGCTCATACCTTCACTTTCAGCCTTCTGCTTCCACTTCTCGTATTGTTCATCGCTTACGTAAACGTCAACCCGTTTCATGCTCTTTAATACAAAGTTTCTTTAAAAAACAAAATACTTTTTTTCAAAAAACGCTTCCAACATCATTTCTTCTTACACTCGAGCACACGAACCTCAATCCCTAGGAAAGAACGTATCCAGTCAGTGATGCGCGCGAAGTCGCTGTCAAACGTCAAGAAGGTGCCGGGGCAGAGCTTCCAGACGTATGCCAGGTGCATCGCGTCCGCTGCACTCAGGCCAAACCTAGCCGCCAGCTCGGCGGCGTTGCGGATGACCCAGAAGGTTTTAACCAGACGGTTCCCCACCTTCAGCTCGGCATCATTAATGAGGTCATCGCAGACTTCGATACCATTAATAGCAATCCACTCGGAGAGTCTTTCCGTTAGATAGTTGAAGACCTCCTCGGATTGGGATAGATAGCTCCCCACCCTGTCCATCTGTTTCCTCAGGAGCTGGTATCCGGGGGCGCTCTTTCCTTTCCTAATCCCCTCCGAGAGCGCGCCCAAGGCCTCCGCCAGTGTCCATGTCGACACATAATGCGGCTTCGGAGCCTCTTTCATAAACTTATTAACATCTCTATGGCAGCTCTCGGAGGCTATCTGGGAGATCACAACGCTAGTGTCCAAATACAAGCCAGATGCAACAAGTGACATCTCTGTGAACCTCGCCTTGAGCGCACCGCCTTACGCTTCTGTGAGATTTAAGTCATTGATCATCAAGGATGACCGGCGGGATGCCCATCCTAGTGTGTGCTCGCGCGACATACCTGATGAACTCTTCGGTGCTCACGTCAGTCTTCCCCGTCCACGCTACATCTAGTATGAACCCCTTCCCGTAGACCTCCTGCGCCGCCTTCACATACATTTCAAGAGCTTCCTTCGCGTCCGCGTCAACTGTGACCGTAACCAAGGGCCCGAAACGGTCTAAGGGAGGCTCGGCGGGCTCCATCTCCACATTGACGACACGTCTTCCGGAAACCTCATTCATTATGCGATACGCTTCTAATCGTGGATCAACTGTAGACACCATATCATATGATAATGAAACGCTTGTGAATAATACAAAGGGTTTAAGTGTAGGACTGAGCACTGGGATAAACCCAGCGCTTAGTTTGAGAAGAACTATATAGTATGGAAAGTAAACTTTGCGGTTTTTAGCGAAGGGGGTTAATAAGTTTGAGAAGAACTATATAGTATGGAAAGAGCTTGTAGCCGAGTCTTTCCCAGTCTGCCTTTGACATGTTTGAGAAGAACTATATAGTATGGAAAGTGTTTTGCATACCATTCCCGCAACTTTGTGAAATTTGTTTGAGAAGAACTATATAGTATGGAAAGATATGATAGAGCGCCTGAACGTCCTGCATCCCATTCAAGTTTGAGAAGAACTATATAGTATGGAAAGTCGTATACGAGGCATACGTAAACCATAACTGGCAATGTTTGAGAAGAACTATATAGTATGGAAAGATCATATTGTATGAGTCAAAATGATCATGTTGAACAAGTTTGAGAAGAACTATATAGTATGGAAAGGTTCATTACGTAAACGGCAAATATTACGTGGAAAGAATAGAAGTTTGAGAAGAACTATATAGTATGGAAAGGATTATATTTCGCAAATAACCGGCGTAAACGTTTCGTTTGAGAAAAACTATATAGTATGGAAAGCGCATTTCAAGGATTAGCCATAACATCAACAACACCTGGTTTGAGAAGAACTATATAGTTGTTAATAAGGGGTACTATTTCCTGGCGTTACTTTTGGCGCCGCAAATGAACGCAGCAGTAAAAGAACTAAAGCCGTGGATAAAGCATCTACAACCTAGATTTATTAACTATTTATTTTTATATAGGCAAATTTAATCCAAATAATTCAACCCGTGTAAAATTATCACAGCTAGGGAAAGAGATTCGCAAAAGAGGGGATCACAGAATAGCAAAAAATCGCATAAAAGATCTAGTAGATAAGCTCGCGAACGAATAAAGGATTAAGCTCTAACATTTCCCTACATTAAGCCTTAAGAAATTCGAGGCTTTAGATCTTTGTATAAATGGCAGGTTCTTTTTTCGAGAAAGTTTTTCAAGCTCGCGCGAATTATAAAACAAACGAAAACCTCGTCCCTTCTAGGGGCGGGGTAAAAAGCTTTTAAATAAAAAATGCTATTTTTGTTTTGAAATGCTCTCCTCTGGTCAACTCTTAGGACATGAAGAGCAGGAGCCGAATTCTCCCGCAATGCCAGAGGAGGGCATCTACAAAGTTACGTATTCAAATAAGAGGACAAACGTCGTGCGCCTTTTTCCGAACGGTTTCGAGGAAAGGAAGCTCAAAAAGTTAGCAAACATATCAGCGAAACTCTTCAACGAAATTAACTACGAAAGGAGACAACAGTTCTTCCAGCAACACCACGTGGACTTCGATACAGCGTAGGACAAATACTACGAGAAGTACAAAGGAGAACTAGGAGTTAATGCTCAAGTAGTTATGAAAAAGAACAACGAAGCCTGGAACTCATTCTTTTCCTTGCTGAAGCTGAAGAAAGAAGGAAAATTGCCACCATTCATAAAACGCGTTAGCCCACCTTCATATTGGAAAGACAGGGAAACAAAGAAGAGAAAGCTAATGCTCGTAATAAGACAAGATAGATACATTGTGGACGAGCAGAACCGTAAGTTAATCCTCAAGGGCTTCAACATTAAAATAGATTTCGTAGGCAGACTAAAGTGGTACGGAAAACAGGGTAGGCTTGAGATATATTACGACGAAACTAGGAACGTGTGGTACGCTTCAATCCCTGTTGATGTAGGAGTTGAAATAACTAAAAAGGGAAATAAAAGCAAATATATCGTTCACGGTCAAAGGAAAAGTGTTCAAGTTGAATCGCCTAAAGGAAATAAAACGGCTTCAATAGACTTAGGCATCAACGTTTTGGCAAGCGTGATAGTAGAAGACGGAACTTGGTTGCTGTACAAAGGCGTTAGAGCTAAGGAAGATTATTTTTACTTTGAGAAGAAGATAGCAGAAGTACAATCATTAGCAGATAAAACGAAAAACATTAGAGAATACAAAGCGTATGAAGAGCTATTAAAAGAGAAGAGGAGGTTGCACGAAAAATTAAAGAGAAGGTTTCGTCACTTGTACAGGAACTTAGCTTCGCACTTAATAAAAGAGTTGCACGAACTAGGCGTTTCAATTATATACTTAGGCTATCCTTTTGAGATAGCTCAAGAGAAGGGCAATAAGTTCACGGTAAACGTTTGGTCTTATCGCAAATTCATGGATACAATAGAACTTAAAGCTCAAGAGTATGGGATAAAGGTGTTTGAGGTAGTTGAGTATAATACTTCAAAGTACTGTGCTTACCATGATGTAGAAGTCGAAAGAAGACCGAGAGGAATAGTTAACTGCCCTAGAGGACACAGACTTCATTCAGACCTTAACGGCGCATTGAACATTTTAAAGAAAGCAGTGAACGTAATTGTTTCAAAAGTAAAGAAGCCTATATCTTTCATAGTAGATCACAAAAGAGTAGCACCCATTAAAGGGGTGTAACCCTTAAGACCTCAGGAAACCATCGCCTTTTAAGGCGGGGAGGAGGTCAGAAATAATATATATGATATTTTATAAGGGCTGGAAGGAGGTCGGCAACGGTTTTGTGCATTTTGAAAGTACCCAAAAGATAGCCACAAACTGAAGCTAGTTTGTGTTTATTATTTGCAAAAATTAGCTTCAGTTTGTGTTTATTTTTAACGGCGTTAAAAATGCACAAAAATTAGCTTCGGTTTGTGTTTATTATGCACACAAACTGAAGCTAGTTTGTGTTTATTATGGCGCGCGTTTGTTTTTTATTTTCTTTTTTCATTTTTGTTTATGAAAACGATTGAGGAAGAAATTCATGAGACATCCTCCCCGCCTTAAAGGGCTAGCGTTCCTTCAAGGCGGATCATAGGTTTGTGGTTTACCGCTTTCATCTTCATCGCTTCATAGCTAGTGGTTACCCACCCCGCTCTGTTCGTCCAGCGGTAGACCACGGGCTGTGCCTTCAGCCACTTACCCCTATCCTCAACGGACTCGGGGATATGTAGAATGTTAATTGCCCCGTTCAAATCAGCGTTTATTACCTTCCCTGTGTGAGGACACTTGAACAAGCCTCTTTTAATCCTTCCGTTCTCGTGAATTTCCCCACACAGGGAACACTTCTTAGATGTATTTTCTTCATCCACAAGCTTAACCCTTATCCCGTATTCTTGTGCAACGTCCTTGATTCGCTTTATTATTGCAAGATAGCTCCAAAAGTTTGTGTTCTTTTCATTTCCTTTATCTTGAGCTATGCCCTTTGGATAGCCGATGTATATTTCCCCTACTCCTTTATCATAGAGGGATTCTACGATTTCCCTTGCTAGTCCTTCTCTAGCGTTCTTTAGCAAAAGAGAACGCTTATTGTATAACATTTCAAGCTTCCTGCTAGTTTTCAAGCCATGCCTTGAAAGCCTCTTCTCTTCTATTGAAATGCGCTTTGTTATCTTCTTGAACTCTGAAAGCACTGAACCTCCTTTGAAAAGCATCCATGAACCGTCTTGAACAGCTACAGTTGCAAGGTTTGTAATGCCTAGATCTATGCCTGCCTTCATTTTGCCTTTTGGTTTATTATTTACTTTTACACTCATAGGAATCCTTGCGTACCACTTTCTTCTAACGGTATCGTAAAATATTTCAAGGGTTCCCTGCTTGCCGACCCACTTAAGCTTTCCTTTGAACTTTAGCCTCATCTTAAAATCTATAAGGAATATTTCATTTCCTTCAATCTTGTACCTGTCATGTCTAATTAGCAAAAATAAATCATCTTTCTTTTTATGCGGAGGCTTTGGCTTCATCCACTTAGGCAATTCCCCTTCTTTCTTCTTTTTGCTTAGCTCGAAGAAAGATTTCCACGCGGAAGCGTTCTTTCGCGTTACTTGCGCTACGTTTGCCCCGTGCAATACAGCCTTATATTTCTCATAAACGACTTTTTCTGTTTTATTAAAATCTACAGGCTCGTGCTTTTTGTACTGCTCAAGCCTTAACTTATTAACTTCGTTCCAGCAATCAACGAATGCCTTTCCGAGAACCGTTAGTTTAGCTTTTGTTTCTTTCCCAGCAATGATGCGTACTGTGTTCGATCGGCGCATGCTTTTGTTATTTTATTCTAATTAAGATTATAAATACTTAAGCCTTTTTCATGAGAAAACACGTTAGCAAAGTATTTCAGCATCCCGCCTCTAGAGAGGCGAGGCTTTCGTTCATATGTAAGAACGGGGCTTTGGCTTTTGTTTGTTCTGTTTGCAGACTTTGTTTTTTGTCTTTAGAAAGTGCAGTAGAACATTTCAAAAAAGTGCATGGTTCGAAATGAAACGAAATTTGTGTTTGTTTAGGATTTTTCAAAAAATAATTTATTTTAGGGAAGTGTTTCGGGAAAGTTCTTGAAAGTGTTAGTGTGTTTATTCTCCGTCTACGATTACGGATGTTGAAACTTGTCCACCGTTGTATGTTGCTGTTACGTAAACTGTAAAGGTTTGTCCTGGCTGATAAGTGTATCCTGAAGCGCTTAGTGAAATAGGCGAGATTGCTACTGTTTGTCCTGGATTAATGTTTCCTGAATAGCTTCCTGACCCGACTTGTTGCCCGTCATAATATATCGTCACTGAAACGCCCGTTAGAGTGTATGTTCCCGTGTTCTTAACAGTAATGAACGCCATCCCGTTTGAAATTGTTGAGTCCTGTATAGAAATTCCAGCCGTGTATCCTATTGTGTTCATTCTAGCGAAGAGGACGTCGTAAACTACAATGCCTGCAATAATTGTGATGGCTATTATGATGAGAGCCGCAAGTAGTTCTCCAATCCCTCTTTTCTTTTTAGTCATAAATTTTGTTTGCATGTTTTTAAATGCGGGAGGGCTTTAAAAACACACGACCAGCTGGCTTGTTCTTTGCAAAAACTATTCTGTGAGCGCGAAAAGTTTTTGGTTTATAAATGCTTTTTGAATTAAGATTCATGAACAAATTTTATGATGTGTTGAAGGGGCTTGAGGGAAAAAACGTTTTCATTAGATTGAGGAACGGTCTTGAGGTTCGCGGGAAAGCTGTAATGATAGACCCTCCAACCATGAATGTTTTGCTGAACGATGCTGACCTTTCAAATGCTGACGGGTTTGCTTTAGGGCATTATGGTGTATTAATCATTCGCGGGGATCAGGTAAGTCTTCTTGCGCCTTTGTCCTGAAATTTCTCGAAAGCTTTTTTGAATTTTTTTGGATTTAGAACGTTGTTTTTGGTTTTTAAAGGGTGTTTTTTATAATAGGTTACAATGAACAACGAAAAAATGATTAAAAAGGAACAAACATTTTCTTGCTACGGTATACTTGTTGTAGTGGTGATTGATGCGTTTTTGCTTTTAATAACTTTTATGGCATACGCGTATGCTTCTCTCAATCTTTATTCTTTGCCTCTTTGGATTGGTGTATGGGTTGTTCTTTTGTGGTCATTTTCAATCGGCTTTCTTATAGTTATTAGCATTTTTTTTCTCTTCAAAAAAGAATGCATCGAGTAGAACGGTTTTTTCTGGTTTTAGTTTTTGTTTTGGTTTTGAGTTTTTTTGTGTGAACGAAGTTTTTGGTTTTTAAAGGGTGTTTTTATTTATTCACAATGGCGCACGCAACTCTTGTTTCAAAAGGAACTCACAGGCATACTAGGAAAGCTATCAGCCCCATAATCGCGACGATAATTCTTATTGTAATTACCGTCGCGGTTGGAGGTCTTCTGTACGCCTACGTTTCTGGGATGTTCGGTAGCATGAGCACTTCCGAAGACGTGAACATTCAGACTACTCTTACAATACCTCCAGGATCTAGTTATGCAACGTGGACTGTTAGCGTAAAGGACACAGGAACTGTGGCAATAACTGGTATACAGGCTACTCTGTATAGTTCTTCAGGTAGTGCAATAGCTCAGATTTCAGGAGGTTCTGCAAGCTCTTCATCTTCATCATCTTCAAGCGTTCCTACAGGTTCATTCCAGGCTCTCCCAGTTTCTCCAGGGCAAACTGCTTCTGGTTCTGTAATTGGCATTTCCTCAAGCAATGTGATTGCAGGTTCTTCATACACTTATCAGATAATTATAACATTCGCTAACGGCGTACAGAAGACATACACAGGGGCTGTAACTGCTGAGTCCTACTAAGAACCGTCTCGAATTGTCCCCAGCACAAAGCTGGGGCTTTTAAAAGCGGGGATCCGTGAACCGCTCTATTTTTTTGTTTTTAAAGCGCTTTGTTATTTAAATCCATGAAACTTAAAGCGATTTCAGAAGTGTTAGCGGTTTTAATCTTAGTAGTTGTTTCGATGGTTGTCGGAGCGTTGTTTTACGCTTACATGTCTTCAATGTTCTCTCAGCTTACGCCTGTGGATCAGGCGTTTGTTTCTGTTGAAGGATTAACGCCTCCTCAATCTTCAAGAACGTTCTTTACGTTTACAATCAAAGATGTCGGGACTGCTTCTATTGTGAAGGTGCATTTCATAGTGAACACGCCTTCGCCTATTTCAACGAGTGCTTTTTCCTATCCGATTGCGCCTGGGCAGGAAGAAAATGCGGTTCTTAACGTTTCATATCTTTCTCCAGGCTTGTCTTATACTTATTCCGCAAGCGTTTTGTTTTCAAACGGAGTGAACAAAACGTATTCTGGAACAGTAACAATTCAAGCATGAGGCTTTTAAAAGCTTTTTGCATTTAAGGGCATGAAACTTTCGCTTGGCTGGAGGATTTATCTCGCATTAGTGGGACCTTTAGTTGCGGTTGCATTTTTCGGTTTGATTGTGATACGAAACGGTTTAGCTCTTAATAATACTTTTGAAGGTCTTTTAGGGGCATTCATTACGGGTTCTGCAATCGGGCTTCTGATAGGAGGCTTTGGTTACTACTATGAAGAAATGAAAGGACAAAAGATTACGCTTCCGAAAGTAAAGGTTAAGACAGTAAAGCCGAAAGCGAAGAACCCGCGCATTGAAAAGCTTTCAAGAAAACTGTTTCACGGGAAAGAAACAGACCTTTTGAAAGCGGGAATAAGCGAAACTCCCGCGAATTTCTATTATAAGTGGACGCAGTATTTCGTGTATTCTATTATCGCTTCGGTTCCTGCAAGCTTTCTAACCGCTTTTATGCTGAAATCGCCTTTGCCTTTGTTAATCATTGCTTTTCCTTTTCTGATACTATTTTTTGCTCCTTCGTTTCAGGTTAAGAACGCTTCTTCAGAGAGGAGGAGAGGGCTTGAGGATGAGCTTCCTTTCTTTACGATTTACGCGACTGTTCTTGCTGATGCTGGCATTTCTTTGTACGAAGCTTTTAAGAGGCTCATAGGTCAGGGGATATTCAAGTGGATTGAAAAGGACGCAATTTATTTAGTTAGGGCAGTGAAGTTTTTAGGTTTCGACCATCTTTCTGCTTTGGATTCGCTCGCTCATGATCATCCTTCGAAGGAAGAACGCGAGCTTATTTTCGGTTATACTTCTGAATTGAGGTCAGGAGGCGACGTCGCGCGTTATCTTCAGGATAAGTCTGAAGAACTTTTGAGGTGGCTTGAGTTTAGGTTTGAAAAGTATGGAGAAAGCGTTTCAGACATTGGGGAAATGATGACGGCTTTGTTCTTCATTTTGCCCGCGATGATCCTTGCAACGGCTTTCATTTCTCCTAACACTTCAATGACTACTGTGTGGATGATGAACGCTCTCGTGATACCTTTGTTAGGGGTTGTCATGGTTTTTCAGATTCGCGGGATGCAACCTAGGACTGCAGATCTTTATACAGGAAACCTTACGCTCGGGATAATTGCTGGTGCTGTAACTGTCGTGGTTCTTTTCATTGCAAGGGCTCCTTTGTGGGCTTTGTTATCTGCGGGTCTCGTTTCGGGGTCTTTAGCTTATTCTATTCAAGTCTTCGTTCAAAAGAGGCTTGCTGATGAAGAAGAACATTCGATAGCTTCTTTCTTGAGGGACGTTACTGAATACAGGAAATCTGGGTATACTTTGCCTAGAACGATAGAAAAGCTCGCGAGCGAAGGTAACTACGCGGAGAGTTTCAAGTCAACTTTGAAGAGCATTTATGCGAAGCTGAGTTTAGGTTTCAGACTTTCCGATTTCAAAGCTGGAAGGTCTTGGATCGGCAGGCAGATCTTTTTCTTGTTAGGGCAGATTGAAGATACAGGTGGAGGCAATCCGAGGGAGTTTGAAGCTGTTTATCGTTTTGCTGAGCGTTATACTTTTGCGAAAAGAACAGTTAGGAGCAGGATGAGGATTTACGAAATGCTCACTTTGTTCACGCCTGTGGGTCTTGCGCTCTTGATCTTTATAATGTCTGCAATGTTCACGTTTCTTAAGTTTCCTTCTTTTTCATTTTCGGGTTCGATGGTTTCTGTTTCAAGCACGAGTTTAGGGTCTTATACTACTTTGCCTCCTCAGTTGTTCACGGCTTCTTACGTGATGGTTGTTGAAGCTGGGTTCTTCATGGCTCTTTCTTCGACTGTTGCTGTGGACTTTACGGTAAAGAATGTGTGGAGGGTCGCTTTGACTTTAATCTTAGCTTCGGCAACTATCTTCGTTCTCACAACCTTTGCCCCAGCTTTAGTCCCGCACCTCTTTCACGTTCCTTTTAGTTAACTACCCCCTGATAGTAACTATCCCCTGGTAGTAACTTTTGTTTTTCTATTTTTGGTTTTTAAATGGGATTTGTATAATTTGGCATGAGTGCTCCAACTACTGGGTTAGTGATGGAAAGAATAAAGCACCATCTTACAATACTTCTCATACTCTTGCTCGTTCCTCTTTTCGTGAGTTTCATTATTTGGATAGTAGGTAGCGCTTTTGCAATGGGTGGAGGTGTCGCGCCTGGAGTGTTCTACGGAATAAAGCCTATTACGTCAGCTCCTAACTATACTATTCCTCAAGGTGTTGCGTACCTTTGGATTGCTTCTCCTTCAAACGGTGGAATTGCTTCAAGCCCAGCGTTTCCCGCGATTGCAATAACTATAATAAACGGTCTGCTCTATGTGATCGCAATAGGAGGCGCTATTTTCGAAGGCTTTGAACTCATTGTCGCGTTAGCTTCAGCACAGACAAGATACTCATATTAAGCCTTTCAGAAACGCGTGAAGAAAAAGAGAAACCTTATTTTACGTTTTTGAACGTTTTTGCGCAATGAGTAGCTTTATTAAAGCGTCGAGTTTATGATAAAGGTCTTCAACGGTTCCTTCGTTTTGTAAAAGAACGTCGTAGGGTAAATCGTCTTCGTTTGAGGGGTCGAGGCGCACTACGAGAAACCCGAGCGATTTTACGGCGCCGTAATCATTACGGTAGCGTAAATCATCTATTACAATGTCCGCGTCTTTCGGGAGCATTTCAATTTTTCGCGTAACGTATTTTATCCAAACGTCTGGGTCTATTTCTCTTAGTTTTGCGTGCAAGGTTTGAATTAAGTCTTGAGGCTTTTCTCCTTTTTCGAAACGGTCGGGGAAGAATTCGTGCGCGAATTCAATTAGCTTTCCCGTGAAGGAAATTTTAACAAAACCGTAAGTTCTCAAGAGGTAGTTTGCCGAAGTTGTCTTTCCAGAACGCGATTTTCCTGCGAATGCGATCCGGAGCCCGTACATGTTTTTTAATGTGAAAACGCTTTAAAAACGAAAAGTCAGTCGTCTTCAAGGTTCAAAAAGTGCAATGCTTCTTTCAATAATTGCGGGTTCTTTGTTTGTAAGTATTCGTCCGTGGTGTCTAGCAAAATGTCGATTAAAAGGTCAAGTCCAAGGTCTGCGTCGAGTTCTTCAAAGTGCTTCAAGATAAGGATCGCGCCTTCAACGAATTTACGAAACTGTTTGTTCTTTTCGTGTTCGGACGCTTCTTTTAGGTATTTTATCGCTTCTTCTAAAGTGATTTCACTTTCGCTCATTTTTGCTCAGCATTTCAACAATTTTGTCCAACTCTGCGTAAAGGTTCTCGAATGTGCTAGTGTTGTAAATAATCCAGTCGTAGGGCATTTTGTCTACTTCGAGTTCGCTCTGATGGTTAGAATAAGGTGAAGGTGGAACGTTTCTTATGATACGGACAACGAAAAATCCTTCGTTCTTCAAAGCTTTGTATTCGTTTAAGAAGCGTAAGTCGTCTATTGCAATGTTTGTTTCTTTAGGGAGGCTTTTGATTTCTCGCAGAACGTATTTTACCCAAACGTCTTCATCTATTTCTCGCATTTTGATGCCTAGGTCTTGAAGTAATTTTCGCGGTTTCTCTCCTGACTCAAATTGCTCGGGAAACAGATCGCGTGCTATTTCTTTTAATTTGTCCGCGAATGCGAGCTTGACAAACCCGTATTTGAGAACTAGGTAGTTTGCTGAGGTTGTTTTCCCTACTTGCATTTTTCCCGAGAACGCTATTCTAATTCCTTGCATGTTTTTTGATGCAAAAATACTTTAAAAAGTCAAAGGCAAACCTTCATAACATTACAAACTTTTGTAGTTTTGTCGTCTTTATATACCTTTTTTGTATTTGTATTCATGACATCGAATGCAAAACCAGAAGTGAAAAATAAGAAAAATAAAAGAAAGAAAATGGAAGAAGACGATTTTGAAGCCGACCTTCAAGGCATATGCCCAGAATTTAGAGAACGCGCAAAAAAGCGATTACGAGAGGGTAAGCCCATTAACCCGCTTTGGGATTGCTATACAAGGCACAGGATAATAATAGGGCAAGATTAAACAGTACTCCTTTTTATGTTTCTATCGTTTCGCATTTGTGTTTTCGCAAGCGTTCCAAAATGCCTTTTTTTCTTTCATATTTTAATGAAGAAATCTTGTTAGAAAACCGCTCATAATAATTTGCTATCACAGTTGACGAACTTAAGTCAGTTGGAATATAACCGAGATGTTCTATTACTTCATTTATGTCTGGCGCATCAAATTTTGCAAAATCGACATACACTTTTCCGTTGAAACGCGTAAATTCTTTTTCGGGTTCTGGCATTTCAACACCTAACATAGCAAAAAGGTATGCGATTGAAACCTTTATTGCTTGCGCGTCAATGCTCTCTGGTAGTACGTATTGCCACCAGCGTTTGTATTTTTCATAAAGTTGGCAAATTTCTTTTCTTTGCTGTTTTTTGTCTTTTTTCAAAAATGCATAAACATCTTCGAAAAACTCAACTTGTTCCTTATCTTCGATAATATTTGATTTTATTTCACGCAAAATGTTCATCAAACAGTCCGTATATTCGCTGAAAGAGAACAACGCGCTATGTAGCGTCATCAAAAAGTACCCTGCATAATCGTTTGCAATTTCTTTATGTGCGCAAAAAAGTTTGTAATGTTCTTCGTTTATTTTTTTATAGAAAAATTCATGAATAAAAAATGGAATTATTACTGCCTCGTTTTCGAAATCTTTTTTATTAGTAGCTTCTTGCATGTTTTTTGATGCGCAAATACTTTAAAAGTAAAAAAGCGTGTAAAATGTAAGTAGGTATCATGGGTGCTACAAGGTATCAGGGGGTGTGTTCACATTCGTTCTTTGAGTTTGTCTATTAACTCATCGATTAAGCGTTCATCCAACTTCAGCGCACCGTGTTTTTCTATTTTACGCGTCCACGAAAGGTTTGGATTATCGAATGTGTCCTTCCAGATGTAGAGGGGTCTTCCTAATCGTATTGCTTCCCATCCTGTGAACACTGTCCCGCCTGATTGTTTCGCTTCAACTATAATTGTCGCGTTTGAGATTAACGCGATTGTTCGGTCGCGCTTTAGGAAATCGGATGGTATTGTTGCGTGATTAGGAGGAAATTGGCTAACTGCTAAGTGTTCTTTCATTATTTTAAGTTGAAGATCTTTGTTTTCTGGCGGGTAGAACCTGTTAAGAGGAGTTCCGAGGACTGCAATAGTTTTGCCGTCGAGTTCGATAGCTGTCGCGTGTGCGATTGTGTCTATTCCGCGCGCAAGACCGCTTACTACAATTATACCGTTTTTCACAAGCTTTTCGACAATCAACCGTGCAACATCCTTTCCGATAGGCGATGGTTTTCGGGTTCCTATAACGGAAACGCGCGGTGCCTTAAGCGGGAGTTTTAACGATCCTTCAACGTATAGTTCAGTAGGCGCGTATTTTTGCTCTACATAATTCAAATCGCGCCCGAGTAACTTGCGAAGCGTTACTTTTTGCATTTTCTTCTTTTGCAAATATAAAACTTAACTTTTAAACTAATTGGAAATGTTGCTTTCACAAAAGTTTGAACTGAGGGTAAAGTGAAAGAAAGAGTAAGAACATTCCTAAGAGCGCAAAGCCTGTGTTCAGAAATGGATTGTCGTATCGAAAGTGCGCGAGAGCGAAACGTTTCGTGAAAATGAAAATGCCTCCTTCCGTAATTGAATCTAAGAATAAGTGCGAAAGCGCAGAAATGAAACCTTGAAGCGCGAAAATAACGAAAGAGAAGGGTAAGTTCACGTATTGAAACACGAAAGCGAGCAAAATTCCTAACACGATTCCTAAAGCAGATGCAGTGAATATTGAATGCGTAACCCACGTTCTTCGTATTGTTAATCCTTTTCTTTCATGCCCCGCGTGATCCATTACGAAAGAAACGAAAAAACCTAAAACGAGCGCAGAAAGAAGGTAATTAGGGAAAAGGAAAGCTAGAAGTCCTATCGCGAATATGTAGTGTGTTATGAGTTTCGTTTCACTTCACGCTTTCGAACGTTTGCTTTCTTTCAATGTATTTCACGAGTTTTTTCAAGCTGTTCCCGTCGTATCCTAGGTTCAAATACTCGCTCAAGTAGAAACAAAGCCTGCTTTCAACTTGACTTGCGTAAACCCCGTAGATGTCCGCAATCGCTTTGCTTACTTTTTCGGGTTCTTCAAGAATGTCTTCAGGATCGATCCCGTAAGCGTTCTTTAAGTGAAATTCTATTACTTGCGCGACAGTCTCTCCCTCTTCTGCGAAAGCGTCGCGAAACGCTTGCGCGACTTTTTTCTTATCTAACTGCATTTATCTCAACCCTCCTTATGAAGCGTCCGTCTTTCGAGAGCGTGTATACATAGCGGTCGTCTTTCCAGATTCCGCCTGTGCTCTTTATTTTTTCAACAAGCTCTTTGAGTTCTTTTGAGTCAGCGAAAGCCCACTCGCCTCCTGATTTCAGAGGGTTCCAAAGTGAGAAGGGTTTAGGCGTTTTCTTTCCGAGGACGAAAGTTAGAAATTCGTAGGTCGCGGTTTTGCCTCCTTCTAATTGTTCTGTTCTTGTCATTTTTTCGATTCTAATGATTCTAAAGCCCTGTTTCAAAAGCTCGTTCACTTTGTCGACTTCGCTCACGACAACAATTTCATCCACTTTCAACGCTTTGAATTCCTCGCTCATTGGAATATTATGATTGAAGGGTTTAAAAATCAAGTTCGCCTAATCTTTTGTGAAAAGAAAAGCGGTTTCTAGCACTTTAGCAGGTTTGATTGTAATAGGTATTGCCTTAGCTTCGATTTTTACGATCTACGCTCTTTACCTAAACGGCTTGCTTTTTGTTTCACGAACGAATCAGCAAACGCTTTTTCTAGAGTATAAGGCTCAAGAACGCCTCGCGCTTGTTGTTTCGGGTTCTAATTTGACAGTAATAAACGAGTGGGCGCACCCTTCAAAGATTGTTGATTTGCTTGAAATAGACCCATCGAACAACTTGCATACTGTTCCCGTGAGCGTTGAAATTTTACCTAGACAAAATTACACGTTTGTTAATCTTTTGCAGTCAGGATGGAAGTATGCTGTTTTAACGTTTTATGGGAATGAGTTTTGGGCTCCTTACGGGATGATAAATCCTGCGAGCGAAATGTATACGCTTACGATGTCCGTTTATCCTTCAGGCGCGGGTCAAACAACTCCTGCGGTAGGCACTTACGTTTTGCCTTACGGGACGGTCGTGCATATTAGCGAAACGCCTGTCGGGAATAACAAATTTTTGGAATGGGTCGGTTCGGGTTATCAGAGTTATTCGGGGACTTCGCAAAATGCAACGATCTACATTTGGGGCAATATTACTGAAACGGCTTACTACGGGTATAAGATCACGTTTAACGTTCAAGGCTTGGGTTCTGATGCTGAAGGAACGGTCTTAGTCGTGAATGGAAACTCTTACTCTTATTCACAATTGCCCGTTACAGTAGACGTTCCAGGAGGTCAATCCGTGAGTTATTCGTTCTACTCGCCTATTTCTTCAACAGTAAACGGTAAAAGGTATGTGTGGGTTTCAACAACGGGCTTAGATAATAAGCAATCAGATACGTTCACTCCTACGCAGTCAGGAAATATTACGGGTCATTACGCGATACAATACGCTCTTACAATGAGCGTGTATCCTTCTGGAGCAGGTTCTACTTCTCCGAGCGGGATAACGTGGTACAATGCAGGAACGAACGTTCAGATTTCGGCGACCGCGAATTCGGGTTATCAGTTTGCTTCGTGGAGTGGGGTCGGGACAATTTCGTATTCGGGTTCAAATAATCCAGCAACCGTGACAATGAATAGTCCTGTGAATGAAACTGCAATCTTTAATATTGAGGTAATTGTTCAAAACACGTTCGGAGGATCAGCTTCGGCATTGTATAACGGACAGGCATATCAATCTAATACTTCGTTTTTCGTGGCTCCTAATTCGCAAGTTACATTCACGGCATCTCCTAATCAAGGCTACTTTTTCGATACGTGGGTTGGAACGCAAACAAGCACAAATAATCCTTTGAATTTGACAATCACTCAACCCACGAATGAAACTGCAGAATTTGGGTTCTACATTACTTTTAATACTACGGGTTTAGGCTCTGATGCTCAAGGAACGGTTCTCACGGTAAACGGCAATTCATACACGTATTCACAATTGCCTGTGACCATTCCTGTGAATTATGGTCAATCGGTTAGTTATTCGTTCTCTTCGCCTATTTATTCTTCAACGAACGGTAAAAGGTACGTATGGATATCCACAGTGGGGTTGGATAATAAGCAGTCAGATACTTTTACGCCTCATCGGTCGGGATACATTACGGGCAATTACGTAACGCAATATGAACTTATAATGAGTGTTTATCCATCAGGTGCAGGAACAACAAACCCGAGTGGTTCATCGTGGTATAATGTTGGAACACAGGTTCAAATTTCTGCATCGCCTAACTCAGGCTATGTATTCGTTTCGTGGAGCGGGGTCGGGACAATTTCTTACACAGGAACAAGCAATCCTGCTACTGTAACAATGAACAGTCCTATTAATGAAACAGCGCTTTTTGGATTTCAAGTAACGGTTGAAAATACGTTCGGAGGGATTGCAACAGCATCGTATAACGGACAGACGTATTATTCAAACACTTCGTTCTTTGTTCCTTACGGTTCTCAAGTAACCTTTACAGCTTCTGCGAATCAGGGCTACTTCTTTGATACGTGGACAGGGACAGTGCAAAGTTCAAGCACCTCTTTGACTTTGATAATTACTTCGCCTACTACCGAAATTGCCGAATTCGGGTATTACATTACGTTTAGCGTTTCGGGAATGAATTCGAGCGCTCAAGGAACGGTTCTTACGGTAAACGGGAGCTCTTATTCTTACTCGCAATTACCCGTGACAATTGCAGTGAATTACGGGCAATCTGTAAAGTATTCATTCTCTTCGCCTGTTTCAACATCGCTTTCTGATTTGCAATTCGTATGGATTTCAACTTCGGGCTTAGACAATAAGCAATCAGATACTTTCACGCCTCATCAAGCAGGAAGCGTTATCGGGAATTATGAAAGCGAATACTTCTATTACTTCGCTCAGACGGGCATTCCTTCGAACGGTCCCGATTGGACTTTGAACGTGAACGGGCAAAACTACACGCTTTCTCCAACGCAGACTTTGAAGATTGTTTCAACGTCTTCTTCGCTTTCGTGGACTGCTTATAATGTAAGCGCGAACGGGGTTGTCTATTATCCCTCGCCTAGCTCAGGAACCGCGCATCCTGGAAATACTACGATAACTTATGAGAGCCAGCTTACGGCAACAGGCGTTTCAAACGAGTTTGTCTTAGTGTTGAATTCAAAATTCTGGTTCTTTTTTGCTATTTTGTTTTTAGATAAAAGTGAAAGAATGGTTCAAGATAAGAAAAGAAAAGAAGCCGAATGTAGGACATTAGCAAAAATTTGGAAGTCGAACAAAGCGCTTTGAAAAACTAGGTAAAGAATGTTAATTGCTTTTTCGATAAAGTTGAACAAAATAAATATATAGGTTGTGAACATGGGAGGCGGGTCTGTATATGTTATCGATGTCGTTCCGCTCCCGCTTATTGTTCCTGAAGACGGGTGTGGATAGTATGTTATATGCCCAAACTTTGTGCTTACGGTTACAGGATTCGCTTTCCACGAGACGCTTCCTGAAAGTCCCGTGAACGTAATGCTTTGTCCTGCTTGTGCATATTTCGTTTGCCCGTTTACAGTAACGCTCCACGATACATAGCTCGGAAGTCCTGACTCTGTGAAAGTATGCGAGTATGTTGAAGAAGTGACACGGATGGTTAATGTGTTACTATAAGCCGTTTGAAAACCGCTCTTAACCGTAAGCTGAACCGTATACGTTCCTGGAGTGTTATACGTGTGTGTTGGGTTTGCTGAAGTGCTTGTTCCTCCATCCCCGAATGTCCAGAAATACGAATAACTGCCAGTGCCTCCTGAAACATATGAAGTGAATGAAACAGTTAAAGGTGCAGTTCCAGACGTTGGGCTTGCGCTAATTGAAACGCTTAGCTTAGGTTCGAACGTTATTGTAGTAGAGCCTGAACCTGAGAATGATCCTGATGAAGGATTGCCGACGTATCCTGAAGGCGCAATCAAAGACCACGAGTAAGTTTGTCCTGAGGTAAACGTTTCAGATAAGCTTGAACCAGATGTCGTGTAAGATGTGCCTCCTACATTCACTCCCCACGTTTGCCCACTAAGACCGCTTTCATACCACGTGTACGTGAATGTTGAAGAACCGCCTCCACCACCTGAACTCGAAGTAGAGTATGTGATGCTTATTGTCCCGCCTTTTGATGCCGTTCCTGAGCTTGGGCTAGCATAATACTTGACGGAATGATATCTGTTCACGGGTACTGTTATTGGACTTTCAACACTCCAGCTTACTGTTCCCGAAAGTCCTGTGAATGTTATACTTTGTCCTGCATCAGCCGATTGCGTTTGTCCGTTCACTGTTACGCTCCACGTTTCTGCGTCCCCTGTTACAGGGTTTGTTGTGGGCAGTCCTGTTTCAGTGAAGGTTAAATTGTATGTATTAGGTGGAGCATTAACGGTTATTGTTATTGTTTGCGAATCAGCCGTTTGTCCAGTGTTTGCGTCTTGGACTTGAATGTATGTGCTATACGTTCCAGCTTGCTGGAATGTGTATTGTATTGTCACGCTACCGCTTGTTGGTCCTACTGTATTTCCTACTGGATTACCGTCAACGTATAGTGAGAAAAAGTAGCTTCCTGAACCTCCTGATGCCGAAGCCGTGTAGGTAACAGTAAGAGGCTGAGTGCCTGAAGTCGGGTTTGCATAAGCCGTAACACTCAAACCTTTATAGAACGTGATTGTAACAGAGCCTGAGTTTGAGAACGAGCCTATCGCAGGTGTTCCCGAATAGCCTGAAGGTGGAAGCACGCCCCATGTGTATGTTTGTCCTGTCGCGAAAGTTTCAGTAATGCTCGTGCCTGTTGTATAGTATGATTGTCCGTTTACTGTTACACCCCATTTCGTTCCGCTCGGAAGTCCGCTTTCAGACCACGTATATGTGAATGAGGATGAACTGCTTGAGCTTTGCGAAAATGTTATACTCGTAGAACCTGATTTGTTGAATGTTCCTGTCGCGGGCGAACCTGAATAGCCTGAGGGATTAATCACGCTCCACGAATACGTCTTCCCTGAAGAGAACGTTTTTGTTAAGCTTGAACCTGTTGTCGTGTATGATGTTCCATTTACCGAAACTCCCCATTGTGTTCCGCTCGGAAGACCGCTTTCACTCCACGTGTAGTTAAACGTCGCGCTCGAAAGAACGTAATTAATGTTCACGGTCGCGTTCGTTGTTGCTGAACTTGAAGAAGGTACAGCGACGTAAACGTATTTAACGTTGTAACTGTAAAACGTGACGCTCGTAGGTGAAATTTGCCAATTGTAAGTCCCGTACGGTAAATAGAACGTTACTGTCGATTGAGTAAGAGTGTTTCCTGATTTTGATTGCCCGTTGCTTAACTTAATAGTAAAGCCGATAGCTGAATTTGCAGATGTGCTTACAGTGAACTTCAGGTAATCAGAGTATCGATAATTAGCAGTAACAGAACCCGTGCTTCCTGTATCCACAATGTCTATTGGGTTGTTGTTTGCAGAATATCCCTGTGCAGGCGCAACGTATCCCGTGAAGTTCCATTGAGTAAACGCATACCCTGAATTAAAATTGTCCGTGAGTTGTAGTTCTGTTCCCCACGTTACATACACGTTCTGACTTTGCCCCGCGCTTACTGTACCCGAAGAACTACCGTAAACATACCCTGAAACTAAAGACCATGAAACAGAGCCTCCTGATCCAGCATTAATCGTTACAGCATAGTAAGGTACGTAATTGACGGTAATAATATTCGTATTATTCTCAGTATTGCCCGTTATTTCAAAGGTTACCGAATTGCTCGTCTTTGAAAGCACGTCTATTGCGCTCGTGGAAATAGATGTCGGAATGTAATATATTCCGTTTCCTGCATTAATTACAGAGAACGTGATTGTGTATTGATAGTAGTTATTTGTTGAGTAATCGTAGCCTGGTTCTTCGATTGAAACATGAGAAGAGCCGTAAACAATGTTCGTGCTTTGTTCTTGCCCGTTCTGATAAATTACAAAGCTCCACGATTGCCCGCTCGGTAACCCGCTCTCGCTAATGTAATCGATAAAGTTGAACCATGTGAGATACACAGTAATATTTCCAGGCGCATTCACAGAAGAAACAGGGACATTATAAGTAAGCGTGTTGCCCGTAGTCGTCTTTGTGATCGAATTGTAATTAATCGTAATGCCCGACGGTGCAGTGATTGAAGAAGAATAGGGTTGAGCAATGTAATAATCTTCTTCAGGGGTAAGCTCGAATGTTTGAGAACCCCCACCTTGAACCCAAACGGTTTGCGGGTTTGCCGTCGCATAATCAGGATTGAAGATCACGTTCACTAGGTAATACGTGTTATACGTAATTTGTTGTGTCACGTTCTGAATACCGACCGAAACAGAACCGCTTGCTTCCGAAGTCTGATATTTGACCCATCCGTTGTTCGTTAAGATCGGGTTTTCAACTTCGTAGGATAAGGTCGTGTCTTGAGGTATGTCAGTGAATACTATTGGATTAGGAGTAGTTGTTTGTTTAGTAGTTCCTCCTAAAGTTACCCACCACGTAATACCGTTCGGAAGCCCTGTTTCGGTAAAAGTCACGTTATACGTTCTTCCTAAATAAGTAATACCCTGCTCAAACGTCCCGTTATTCGTCGAAGAAAGCGTGAAGGAGCCTGAGGACGGGGAAGCGTTTGCAGTAGCACTTCCGTAAAGCGTTGAATAAGTTATCGATGGAGTAATCGACCATGAGTAGCTTCCCGCAGGTATTCCTTTCCACTTAAATGTCGCGACAGTATAAGGATTTGCAATATCCACAGGCGTAAGAGTTTGTGTTTGAGTTTGTTGTGTCCCATTAGGAAAAGTAAGAGTAAGAGAAATACTGTCTCCTTCAGCCCCCGAAGGCGCTGAAACGTCAAACGTCACTGAAGTTTGCACAACATTCGGAGAAAGCGTGAAGTAAGGACCGTTATAAGCTTGCGCAAAACTATTTGAGGGCAAAGAGAAAGTCCAAGGATTCGAACTTGAAGTATACTCAGTTCCTGTGTGCGCGTTATTCGTGCTTTCAATCATATACCAATTCAAAAATGCGTAACCCGAATTCGGAGTATCATAGAAAGAAGGAGAAGAACCCGCGGGAAAATATACATTTTGAGAAGTAGAAGGCGGAACAGTTTTTGAAAGCTGAAAGTTTAGATTTTGAAAAGGAAGTGTCCATGTAACGCCTGATTCACCAGATTTAATTGTCACAGCTATGCCCCATGCCCAGTCGTTCGTGCTCCAAATTGTTCCTGATTCGTAGAGCCACGGTTTCGGAGAAGACCACGTAATATACGCGTATTTCATCTCTAAGCCGTTCGGATCATAAATACTAAAGAGCGGTTGATTACTTACGTAAAGAACAGAACCCGAAGGAATGAGAGAGACCGACCCACTAACGACGGTAGAACTTCCGACCGCCTGAACCTCAACATTGAGCGTGAACGTGTTTTGAGATAATAACGAAGGCGGAACGAGCGAGTTATTATTTGCAAAAGCAACCCCACCTACAAATGAAATGTAATATCCTTCGCTCGTTGTGATATAATCCCAGATCGCAGGATCTACAATAGTCAATTTCACAGGGAAAAAGGCAATCGCGGTTATTGAAGTTTGCACGTTTGAAAAAGTCAAAGTTTGTGAAGAAGAAAAAGTAAATTTTGTTGAAGGCGTGATCATTGAATAAGGCAGGAAACTGAAATTCCACCCATAAAAGGCAAACCCGTTGTCAGGAATCGCGGTAAACGTGACAGACGCTCCTTCAGGTATCTTAATCGTTTCTATCGTAGACGTATTGAAAGGACCATACGTAACGCCCCCATAAGTGTATGTAATTTCGACAACGCCTCCAGGATCGTTCTTTGCTGTAACCGAAACATATTTCGTAGAAGAAAGTGGGTGCGCAAAAGCGATATTTAAACCCGCGATAATGCTAACTAAGATAAAAGCTATTATAACCAAAACTTTAGGTAAAGCGATTTTTTGCATTCAAACAAAAATAAAGCGTTTGATTTAAAAACCGAATTTTTTATGATAGACCGTATTCTGGATTGTTCTCAAAACCATGCAATCATGAGTAATAAAGGTAATGCCAATAAGAACAAAAGGAGGATTAGTTTGAAAGTTGTCTCATCACTCATATTTTGTAAGTCTTGTTCATGTTGCGGAAAGTTCTTTTTCACGTAATAATCGAGAACCAAAGCCCCGTTCTTCACGTACAAAAACAGAGGCGATTTCCTTTTTTTATCGTAACCCAAAGAAAAAATCGCGTGATTAAATTCAGTAATCAAGCCTCCTTTTTCTCTAGCTTTGTCTTTATATTTCCTATAAATTTGCCCAAAATACTGCTCTACATAGCGTCCAAATTCCTTCATGTCATACCAAAAATGTTCGTCCCATTGTTTTGTTTCAAACATGAAATCCTTATATTCAGGCGCGAAGATAATTCCTGAATAAACATGAATAAAACCTCCTGTATTGTCTGGTAGTGCAAAAATTTGATTTTGAACAAAACCTACAACGCCTGGAATGTTTTCTTTCGGAGGAATTACTTCATAAGACAAACCTAACGGTTTAATCATTTTTTACTCGCCTCAGACAGGATAGTTAGGTACAAAAGAGGGGTACGCCTTATAATAAGAGCCGTTCGCAAAATAAAAGTAAATAGGAACCTGAGTGGTAAGAGTTGAAGCGTTCCAAACTACGACGGTAGAATGAGGCGGAATGTAGACATTTGTAATTTGCCATGATGTCGCATTACCTTGCCAAGCCTGACTGTAAAAGCTTGAATTAGTATACCATGGATGAGGCAAAGGATAAGGAGTTCCAAGACCTCCTGGTTCATAAATCACGATCTTTACAATAGGGGCGTTTGCTTCATTCGTTATATTAAGTGCATAAAGATTCGTCGAAGATTTGCAAGAACCGTAATAATTGAACACGCCTCCTCCTATCGGTTGTTGTGCTGTCCATCCGATTTCAAGGCTACCGTTGTCTGTTCTAAGGACTTCTCCTACGTTGAATTTTACGGGCGGAGGTGGTGGGGGTTTTATTCCTACTAATCCTCCTGTTAAGCGATACGCTTCTTGTCCTGCTTCTGTTTCGAGAGCGAGCATGCTTGCGGGATCTATTAAGTAAGCTATGATTCCTGCTGAGAGTATTATTAGAGCAAGTATCATGATGCCCGCTAACGCTAGACCCCTTTTCATATGAATGAAAATATAGAACGCTTATATATAAGCTCGACGTTCTCTCGCAAAAATCTTTTGTTAGCTCGTTTTCGGTTTTTAAAGGGCTTCTTCAGACGACTTTTAAAGTATTAGACGCAATTTCACATTTCCGACCCGATTAAAAAACAGACCCGAGCTTTGCTTAGGGTTAGAAGGTTCAAAGCGTCTCGGCGGCTTATAAAGGGTCTTAACATCCTTCAGCGTGAACTCAAGCCTCGAAATTGATTTAAAAGCAAAATTACGCGCCTTAGCTGTCAGACTTTACAAAAAAGGCATTCCTTCTCACATCATTGTCCAAGCTTTTAAAGAGAACGGAATTCCTATCTCGACAAAAACAGTAATCAAAGCTGTGAGGCTCGCGACAAACAATTCAGGGGTTCGAGGGTTCGATCCTTTTCATAACAAGCAGACCTACTCGTGGAAAAAGTTTCTGGGAAAGTATAGGAATTGGAAGCTCATAGGAAAAATAACAGCCCCCTTGCAACGCATTATAGAGGCTTTTTGGAAGTGGTTCGCGTACTCGAGGCTCTACGGAATCTTTGATCTCGATGCTGTTTTGGAGGGGGAGAAGCCCCCTTAACGCTTTTTTCTTTTTTCATTGTTTGTTTTTGAGTTTTTTCTTTAGTTTAACGGATAGATAGATTTTTTCTTTGAATGCATGTTTTATTACATTATTGTCATTTTTTATCATTTTTCTGTTGTTTATTGTTGTTTCTTATTTTTCCTTTTTTCTCAAAAAGTGAAAAGCATAAAGTAATCTAACCAACAAAATAAAAAATCAAAAAAATAGAAATACAAAAATTCACGCGTCTTTTCGCCTAAGTGAACGGGTCAGGAAGGTAAAATTTGCATAATTTCGCAATGTGTTCTGGGGCGAAGGGTTGAAACTTCTTTGCGTCCTCAGGGACCTCGACAATTTGCTGAACCGCTCTGAAGTATTCACAAACGGGGAAATGAGAGCATTTGAAACACGAAATTTCCCGCAGAACGTTCTGTGCTTCCTTTTCTTCCTCTATTCTCTGAACCATTGCAAAAGAACGTGCGAGTTTCCTTTAAAAACCCAAAAAGAGAAGACCCCCTTTCGTGCGAAGATTCATAATCTAAGCTAAGCGTTTTGAAAAAATCAAAAAAATAAAAAATAAAAAAATCAAGAAGTTTGTGCTTGCTCCTTTATGTAGTTTTCAAAGATCTTAGTTGCTTTTAGCGACCAATCGAACTTCGTAGTTAGCTTCAATCTCCTATGGCTTATTTGATATGTTATTACATTATAGGCGGTCCATAGGTCAACAGGACTGAACTCCTTTATGGTTTTCTTTTCTCCAAGAGTAATGATGTCCTGTATTATTGGCTTCGGAAATGTTTTCGTGAGCTGTTGCGCAAGTTCTTGATTAAGTTTATAGTTCTTAAATTGTCTGAAAATTTCAAGCCTTTCTTCGAATGTTTCCTGTAAAAGTCTTGCCTTTTCTAAGAAAGATTCTTTCATCTTTTCGATGTTATAGCTTTTTTCGACAGTTGAAATTTCGCTGTTTTCTGCTGGTTCCATTAATCCATTTGAACACACAAGTCTTAACAAAGAGGCGTTTATCCTGAAGTTCCCGACAACGTTGTGCCTAACCGCGATGCCCCATGCAACAATGTCTCCTGGTTCGACTTCTCTTTTCACTGGAGAAACAAGTTGTGCTAAATACTGAAGACCATCGTTGCTTTCTTCTTTTATTTGCATGTTTAATTCGTTAGCAATAGCATGCGTAAGTTCTTGTGCAACCTTAGTTGGAACGGGGATAAAAAACGGGCTTTTCACGATGTTCTGTGTTCCCGTTGGAAGTGTGACAGAAACGACTTGGTATCTTTTTGGCTTTCCTTCAAACGTTCCGAAATATTGTACCACTCCGTAATTTGCCCAATTTCTTTCAACGCCTGTGATATCGAAATTCATACCGTTTGAAATAACCTCTGTTTGTGTCATTGTAACCTAAAATAAGAACACCCTTTAAAAACCAAAAACCGCTTAACCGAGAACACTTGCTTTCCCGACTTTTAAAGCAATTTTGCACTACTATTCGTGTTAGAAAACAAGGTTAATGAAAGCATTCAAATTTTGAAGGACGCATCTCGTTCCTATTCTTTACCATGGGCTTTGGGCTTTTCAGGAGGAAAGGATTCAACAACGGCTCTTTCTCTCACTCTGAAAGCAAAAGAAGAAGGCGCGGAAATTTCAAAACTTTACGTTATTTACGCGGACACGATGTTAGAACATCCTTTCCTCCGCAAAAAGTCTTTAGAAGCGCTCGAGAGCTTGAAAGCGTTTGAATGGGTCGAGCCTGTTGTAGTAAAAGCGAAAGAAGGAGAGGACTTTATTTCAATGATGGTTGACAAAGGCTATCCCGCGCCTTCGATCTTTAACAGGTGGTGCATGGCTCGTTTGAAAATTTATCCCGTGCATAGGTTTCTTAGACAGATAGGAAAGCGCGTTATGGTTTTAGGGGTTCGCTCTGATGAAAGCGCGAGAAAGAAAGCAACAATAGGAAAGGAGCCTTTGATAGTGAAGAGGAACGAAATAGACGTGCGACCTCTAGTAAAGTGGACAAAATTTGACGTTTTCGAATACTTGCTAAACGAAAAAAGGTGGGACGGCAAAAGTTTTGATTACTTATTCGAGCTTTACGGTGAAGAGTGCGGTTTCAATCCTGAAGTTCCTTGCGGGACTTCTGACACGCGCTTCGGCTGTTGGGTTTGCACTTTAGTTAATCAAGAAAAGATGCCCGTGAGCGAGACATTGAAGAAAGTAAGAGTAGGTCTTAAGGAAATTTCTTCAAAGCGCGAGAATAGAATAATAGACGAGAACGGAAACCCGAGGCGCTTGAATTTAGAAGGACGTAAGAAGGTCGCGGAGCTTTTCTTGGAGGCTTTAGAAAAAGAGCCTGAAGCTTTTGGTTACGACGTTGTGACTTTGAAAAACAAGCTTAAGACGTTTCTAAAAGACGCGCGGGAAAAGACCCCTTCTTTCTGAGTGTTTTTGAGCAAAAGAGTGTGTAGATTCCTGGCGCAAAAAAGTGCTAGGAAAAAGACCTCCTTCCCCTTCGGTTCCCTCCTTTCGTGCGAAGAAGGATTTCGTTCTTCGTGCCTGAGAAAATGGAAATAGGAATACGTTTCAGAGGGGAATTATAAGCTTATTTAATGTTCACCCTAAAAAAGCAGGAAGAGCTTAAGTTAACGGCATAAGCAACACAAAAGACAACTTTATAAGCAACACGAGATAATATATTTTTGACCTTATAATGGAGGAATACACGACAATACAGCAAAGTTATGATTTGTATTATGATGAAAAAAAGAATACTTTACAAAATAACCCATTTAGATTGTTAAATATCCTAAAGTTCGATAAAGACTTAGTTATTTATGGTATAGTTATTAACGGTATAGATATTAGCGGTACAGTGCAACCATTTCTTTTTAGGCTTAAAGTCTCAAAAGAAGCAGAAGAATTTATTAAATCTTTTAACATACCGGTTAGTGAAGTTGTTCGTTACATAAATTTGCTTTTTTCAGGCATAGGTACGGTAAAGGAAGTTAGCGTAGATCTTTCTGTAGATTACGATGAATACGATGAAGAAGAAAAGCCATGGAAGAATTTAAAGATTACTTTTTGTATTCAAGATATTCCTATTAACGAAAAAATAGAAATCATTAATAAATTAAGCAGAGATTTTTATGCCGTCTTTCCAGATCTTCCAACATACTTTGTTATAAACTGTTCAAACCATGATTGAACCTGACGATTTTTATAATTTAGCTGTATCACTTTATAAAAACCATCAAGCTAACGAAGAATATATTCGTACAGCAATAAATAGAGCTTATTATGCTGCATACCACGCATGGCGGAATTTGGCAGCATCCAAAGATCAATCGATAGCAAAAGAAATAAAAAAAACTCGTAAGCTAATGCATAAAGTATTGATTGAATGGATTAGGAAACATGACGCGGCCATGTTCACTCATATCAAAACTTTATATGACCTAAGAACCAAAGCAGATTATGAAATAAAAGATAATATTACATTAAATGAGGTTGAAGATGCTTTAACTCACTCAAAGGTATTATTAGATCACCTTAAAGGGGGTGAATTAAATGTATAGAAACATGTATAGGAATTTTATTCCATTAGATTTTGAAGTTTTGGAAGAGCTTTGGAACATTTATGTATTGAGTGATGGTACAAAACTTAAGCATAAATTGGTGCTAACTTTCGTGAGTAAAATAAAGGATACATACGATCAGCTAGGACGACCCATCTATCAGCCATCATTTATGAACTTATTTTCTGTGGTAGCGCCAGAAAATCTCAGAGGGGAACCTACATATCCGCCTCCAACCCCAAGAGAGATAGCGGAGACAGCTTCAGATAAAGTTCCTATTTTAAAGGTTGAACATGAGGAACCCAGCAGTTATAAATTTGAAGATGGAACTGTAGCTTCTTTCAAAACTGTAATAACCTCAATCAAGCGTAGTTCAAAGTACGATCAATTCGGGATGCCAATTTATTCTATTGAGTGGTCTATCGTACCTAGTTATGAGATACCTAAGGAGTTGTGGAAAAAGGAGAATCAAAGATCAACCATAGAACCACACTGATACAAAGTTTCATTTAAAAACCCGAAAAAGAAGACCCTTTCCCTAAGCGGTTCCTCCTTTACGCGAAAGGTTAGAATGTTTCAAAGTTCCACACCGGAACTTTATTTCGCTCTGAAACTGAAAAGCGTTCTTTGAAGCATTCTAACAAAACGAACGAAAGCCTCTTCAAAAGCGCGGAGGAGATCGGCAAAGCAAACTTTCGGTTTTTATTTCTCTTTTGCACTCTCTTTCATGGCTTCGCTCGATGTCGAAAGTTTAAAGGGACATATTTTCGTGGTAGGGGCAACGGGTTCGGGAAAATCTACACTCTTAGTCTTTCTCATGAAGTTTATTCACGAGAACATGAAGGATGCTTCTGTAATTTTCATAGACCCACACGGCGATGCTTCTATTCAGCTTGCATCTTTTGTTGAAAACCCAACGCTCTACGATCCTATCTACGCTCCTTTCGCTCTTAACCCGATGGATCTAGGCTCTTACAAAGACGAAAGCGAAAGAACATACTTAGTTCAAAGACGCGTTTCGGAGCTTGTGAATATGCTTAACGAGCTTTTTGGCGTAGAACAGAGCAGAGCTCCTAGGCTCTTATGGGTCTTCAGGGGCTTGCTTTACTACTTATACTCGATTACGGACACTCCTACCTTTTTAGACCTTTACACGCTCCTTTCAGACCTTTTGAGAGACCCGAACGAAATCCGGACTTTAATGAAATCCTCGGGCTTGGACGATGAAATAATTAAAAACACGATCGAAGCGATTTCCTCTTTGCCTCCTGAGGCTTTCACGGCTGTGCTTAACAGGATATCAGGCTTTGTAATGCCAGCAGGCTCTCTAACTTCGAAAACTTTCAACACGAGGAAAACGAGCGTGGACTGGAATAAAATGCT
>Ga0081473_138117_pt1 | contig 50675 bp, 48 predicted proteins | sample CisSprmetagenome_FD_70977 | JGI IMG/M metagenome (GOLD analysis project Ga0081473, IMG submission 70977) | Hypoxic/sulfidic aquatic microbial communities from Cistern Spring, Yellowstone National Park, USA v2 (version 2) | ecosystem: Environmental > Aquatic > Thermal springs > Hot (42-90C) >...
AAACAATTACGTTCACTGCTTTTTTGAGAATGTTCAATGCGCCGTTAAGGTCTGAATGAAGCCTGTGTCCTTTAGGGCAACTAACTATTCCCCTAGGTCTTCTTTCGACTTCTACATCATGATAAGCACAGCGCTTTGAAGTATTATACTCAACAACCTCAAACACCTTCATGCCATATTCTTGAGCCTTAAGTTCTATTGTATCCATGAATTTGCGATAAGACCACACATTTACTGTAAATTTGTTTCCCTTCTCTTGAGCTATCTCAAAAGGGTAGCCTAAGTATATAGTTGAAACGCCTAGTTCGTGCAACTCTTTTATTAAGTGGGAAGCTAAGTTCCTGTACAAGTGACGAAACCTTCTCCTTAATTTTTCGTGCAACCTTTTCATCTCCTTTAATAGCTCTTCGTATGCTTCAAGTTCGCCCATGTTTTTCGTTTTGTCTGCTAACGATTGTGCTTCTGCTATCTTCTTCTCAAAGTAGAAATAATCTTCCTTAGCCCTAACGCCTTTGTACAGCAACCAAGTTCCGTCTTCTACTATCACGCTTGCCAAAACGTTAATGCCTAAGTCTATTGAAGCAATTTTGTTTCCTTTAGGCGATTCAACCTGAATGCTTTTCCTTTGACCGTGAACGATGTATTTGCTTTTATTTCCCTTTTTAGTTATTTCAATGCCTACATCAACGGGGATTGAAGCGTACCACGCGTTCCTAGTTTCGTCGTAATATATCTCAAGCCTACCCTGTTTGCCATACCACCTTAATTTGCCTACGAAATCAATTTCCAAGTTGAAGCCCTTGAGGATTAACTTATGATTATGCTCGTCCACAACGTACCTGTCTTGCCTTATTACGAGCATTAGCTTTCTCTTCTTTGTTTCCCTGTCTTTCCAATATGAAGGTGGGCTAACGCGTTTTATGAAGGGTGGTAACTTTCCTTCTTTCTTCAGCTTTAGAAGAAAGAAAAAGGAAGACCAGGCTTCGTTGTTCTTTTGCATGACTGCTTGAACGTTAGCGCTACCTAATTCTTCTTTGTACTTTTCATAGTATTTGTCCTGCGTTGTATCGAAGTTCACGTGATGTTGCTGGAAGAACTGTTGTCTCCTTTCGTAGTTAATTTCGTTGAAGAGTTTCGCTGATATGTTCGCTAACTTCTTGAGCTTTCTTTCCTGAAAACCGTTCGGGAGAAGACGCACGACGTTTGTCCTTTTATTTGAATACGTAACTTCGTGGATGCCCTCCTCTGGCATTGCGGGAGAATTCGGCTCCCGCTCCTCATGTCCTAAGAGTTGACCAGAGGAGAGCATTTCAAAACAAAAATAGCATTTTTTATTTAAAAGCTTTTTACCCCGCCCCTAGAAGGGACGAGGTTTGTAGTTCATTTTGTCACGTTCTTGGGGTTTTAAAGGTGTCACTGCATTTAAGTTTGATGAGGAGCTTTAATTCTGTGAAAGGTTTGTTCTTGAAGTTTTCTTACTTAGCAGTCTTGTCCCTTTTGATCTTCGGTCTTATTGTGCCTTTGCCTACTCACGCTTCTCTTTCGGGACCTTTCGGAGAGGTTTTGCTTTCAATGTATAAGATAAACGCGCAGGCTGTGAATTCGAGAGTCCCTGCATCTTACGCTTACGGTTCTGTTTTTATAGGAGGATCGTGGTATTACGTGAACAATTCCGCAATAGTTTCAAATACAACTACTTCTAAAACATCTTCGACGGGAGGAGGTGCAAGCGCAACGAACGTGAGCGCTTCTGCTTCGGCTTCAGCTTCTGCATCTGCGACTTCAAACACTACAATCACAGCTTCAACGTCTTCTGAAATTCCCGCGCCTTTGAAACTTGTCGGTTCTGTAACGTTCTATTATCCAGCTGGCTCAAACGAAACTGTTCCTATGGAATTTTCTAAGCAATATTATTACGTGGGACAGCTTGCGAACTTCACGACCCCGAGCGTGAAGGATGGCTTCACGTATTACGTTTACGAGGTAATACCCGAAAGCACGAACGGAACGCCTATAGGGCCTGTGCTTACTGGTGTAGGAGGAAATGCATGGGCGCCTATTGATCTGTTTAACACAATAATCGCTTTGCCTCAGTTCAACGACACAATGCTTTACGCTTATGCTACTTCGCCTTCTCAGGAGTATCCTGCTTTGCCTTTAGGTCCTTACTACAACCTTCTCATGATCGTTGCAATAATTGTGTTAATTCCGATTGCTTTTCTAGACCTTCTCACTCCTGACAGGCGCAAAACTACATCACTGGCAGGTGTTCTTGAAAAAATAGCAGGGGGCATTCTCATAATGCTGATCTTCCCGTTCGTTTACGATAAGATTGCTTATTTAATGAACACTTTGAACGTTGAAATTCTCGCTTACCCGAGCGTGGCGAATCAGCAAGGCGCGTGGATAATTGCTCAAGGAAACCTTGCACTGCTAGAAGCTTACATGATATTTCCAAGCACGATTACACCTGTCACGATTCTTGAAACTACCCTTCTCGGTGTTGGATACTTCGTGGTTACGGTAATCGTGTGGATCATGTCTTACATGCTGGGGACTGTTAGAATTCTACTCTTAGCTGGCATGATTACGATGTTCCCGCTTTCTATTGCTCTTAGGGACTTTTACTATACGCAAAAGCTCGGAAGGATCATTGAAGACACGTTGTTCGGTTTAATGCTCGCTACGATCTTGTCTTCTGTAATGCTCTCTTTGGCAACTTATCTTTTGCAAAATTGGAATTCAAGCGCTAACATGTTCAGGCTCGCTGGGATTCAGCCTCAGTGGGTAGCAATTACGGCAGTTCTCACGTCGTTGGTTGCTGTAACTATTCTCGCTCCTTACACGAGCGCTACTTATCAGATCGTTTCTGAAACGGGTATAGTTGCGGGGGGTGTAGCTTCGGCAGTGTGGTTAGGCGCTTTTTCAGGCGGTGTTCAGGGATTCATGGGCAACGCGTCTAGCTTTTTACATAAAAGATTATGGACAGGGTTTACTGGGGCTTTGGGTGGAGGGTTAGCTCACGGGATTACTGCGGGTGTTTCAGCAGTGTCGGGCGGAAAAGCGGGATACGCGGTTTCTCATTTACACGAAGTATTGAGGAAACTTACAAACACCGATTGAAACTTTATTTTAGAAACTTTTTGTATTCTTTCGCAATTTTTGGGTACATTTTTCTTAGTTCAGGGAAGCGTTTCAAAGCGTCTATTATAACAATTTTTGGAACGAAAGTTGCGCCTATACTTTTTGCAACAATGACAATATTTCCCTCATGCAAATCGAGGCGTGAAGGGTCATTGTATATCGCAAAATAGTAGTGTGAAACGTGATAAATTAAGAATTCAAAGAGTTTCCGAAAGTATTCTTCGAGCGTGTCGTCTAAAACCTTTTTCACTTCAGGAGGAGCGTTCGTGTAGTTTATATAATAAAAGCCGTTTTCTTTTTTTGCTTTCACGCCCTTCACTCCTGCTTTTGCAAAATTTTCGATCTTTCTGAAAACTGGCTCTAATACATCCGCAAGAACGTTTTTAAAAACAAAATCCCTTTGTTCAGACGGGTAATACACTGTTTTTTCTCCTAACCTTTCATAAATCTTCGGGTGGACTTTTTTCAATTCGGGAAACCTTTCAAGCAAGTCTTCTATAACAGAGTCAGGAATAATCGCAAATCTGTTTTCCCTTTTTCTGAGCAAAAATTCGGCAAGCGAAGGGTCTATCGGCAAATTGTTTTCTTTTGCGTAATAATATTTTGCTAAGTGCCACAAAACTTCTTCAAGTTCAATCTCAGCCATGTCTTCAAGATTTTTTTCTATCTCTGCTTTAACTTCTGGAGGTGCTTGTGAATAATCATAAGCCCCGTCTTTTAGAACGATTTCGGGGTGTTCTTTTCTAATTTCGTTCAACCTTTTCAAAATTACTTCTAAACGTGAACTAAAGTAATCGCCCATATCTTTAACACTCTTATCTTGCGCTTTATTATTATCCTGCATAATATTATTGTGAAAAAATATAAATATAAATATAAATATAACGTTCTCACAAAAGAACGGCAAGCTTGTTTTGGTTTTTAAATGGGTCTTGCATTAGAGTGCATGGGAAAGAAAATCGAAGTTGATGAGGATGTTTTAAAAGAAATATTAAAAGAACTTGAAGAAATCAAGAGCGTTGTTTCTCGTTTAGGAGCTTCGAAATGATTTCAGTGAGCTTATCGATCCTGTACTTTAACTCTTCGATCGAGACTGACTTTTGAGCTATCTCTTGTAGGTTTAAAGGAGCCCCGCAGTTTGAGCAGTAGTATTGCGAAGGATGGTTAAGAGCGTGACATCTAGGACATTCTATCGTTTGAGGTTTTGGAGGTTCTAAAGGCTTTCCTCCGTAAATGTTTCTCACGACGTCGCGAAGGTCTTTTGCTGAAAGGTGCAAATAAACTGCAGGCACGCGCGATCCGATCTTCCACCCGTATTTCAAGCAAAGTTGCGCTTCAGTAAAGCCTAGCTTCGCGTCCCTTGTCGCGCTCGTGTGCCGAAAAGTGTAGATGCTGACGTCCTTCTTGATGCCTGCCTTTTTTGCAAGAAGTTTTAACGCTTTATCGCAGGCGCGATAGCTCCACTTCTGAAACCTGTTACGGTTGCTTCTGCTGAGCCACAGAGGCGCGTTGGGGTCATTTTTTAAAGGATGCATTTCAAGCCACTGAAACAAAAGCGAAACGGACTTGATTATTGGAATAGAGCGGTAACCTGTTTTTCCTTGCCTTATGTTCACTATTACGTCGTTCCCGTCTTTCACGATGTCTCCTATTCTTAAATTTAAGATCTCGCTGGGTCTTGCTCCTATTTCGTCTTCGAGCGAAATGAATGCTCTAACCATAGGGTCGTTGGAGGCTTGGATTAAAGCTTTAACTTCATCGTCGCTTAAGGTCACCTTCGTTTCCATTTCGTTCAGCTTGATCGTTTCTTTTAGCCACGAAACTTCGGGCGGGTATGTGTGGTCTCTCCTCCATTCTTCGTATTCTTCAGGTTTTGCTCTGAGCCACTGGTAAAACCTTCTTAGAACGACGATAATCCCTTGAACCGTTTGAGGGGAATAATTTTGTGAGTTAACCCAAGCCATGAGTTCTTCTATGTCTTTTCGCGTTGCTTTCGCAAAGGGAACTTTTAAGTGTTTTGAAACGAGCTTAAGGTGTGAAACGTATTTTAAGACCCTCCTTTTGCTCAAGCCTTGTGCTTCCAAAACTTTCACGAACGCTCTGATGAGTTCAGCATCTTCTTTCTTTTCAAGTTTAGCGAGAGAATTAAGGAGGAGTTGTAAAGACCTTTCAGTGTTGTAGATGTCTTCCTTCACGTTATTATGATGGGGAACCCCTTTAAAAGCCGAGGGAATGTTAACTTCAGATAAAGGCGCCCTGGCCGGGATTTGAACCCGGGTCACGGCGGTGACAGCGCCGCATACTGGGCCGCTATACTACCAGGGCTTAATTTAGTTATAAAACAAGAAGTTTTAAACGTTTCTCTTGTTTAATTGGTGCTGAAAAAACTTCAGGTAAACAGCATTCAAGATCTTAGTCTGCTTAAATGATAATTTTTAGACTTCAAGCTTTATCATTTTTGTAGATTAAGCTTTTATACCACATGTTTTAATATAAAAACATTGAAGATAGCGGAAATAAAAGAAGATAGTAGAAAAGTAACTGTTACTGCAAAAGTCAGCAAAATATCTGAACCAAAGAACGTAAATACGTCGAGAGGAGAATCAAGAGTTGCAGAAGCCACGATAGAGGATGAAACAGGAAGCATAATTTTGAACCTCTGGAATGAACAGATAGATATGGTAAAGGAAGGGGACACAATAGAAGTCGTAAACGGGTACGTAAACACGTACAGAGGAGTAAAAAGGCTAAACGTAGGCAGGTACGGAGAGCTACACGTAAAGGAAGAATAAACTTCTATTCAAAAGATAAGCATTAAAAGGTTTCTTTTTTGCTTTTAATTTTGCAAAAGCTTAACGTCAATCTAAATGCAACTTTGACGAAGGCTCAAAGTTTGGCAAGAGTCCTCCGTCTCCTAGGAGAGCTATTTCTTCTTTAGTAGGTCTCCAGCCCGTCATTAGCTTTGTAAAGATAACGTCTATTGAGTTAAGCTCACTATAGTGTATGCCTCCCGCAGAAATTCCGAAGACCGGTTTTTCGCCTTTAAAGGCTATCAGAGACATCGTTGTAGGCTTTATAGGTATTCCGTGAGCTATTATTTCTGCCCCTGATTTTTTTATTCCAGCAGGCGTCCTGTCAGTTGCATCTACTGACATCCCTCCAGTTACTATAACTGCTTCAGCAGCTTTAAGGCATTTTTCAACGGCTTTCGATATCTGATCTTCATCATCAGGGACAATTTCTTTGCAAACTATTTCCCAGCCGTATTTCTCTGCTTTTTTGCTTAAAATTTCGCTGTAAAGATCCTTCTTTCTTCCTTCGTAAACCTCAGTTCCTGTTATTACCGCTCCTATAAGTCTGTATTTAAACTGCTGCAAAGACAGGGCGATCTTAAGATCTTTTAACAAGCTTTCAAATTTTTCCTTTTCAACGAACAACGGGAGCGAGTCTACAACAGCAACAAGCTCTTGTGAGCCAACAGCTGTGCCTGAGCCTCTGGTTATGAGGAGCGCGATTCCAGAAGTATTAAGCACTTTGAGCGCTTCCCTATCTACTTTAACTATTCCAGGAATTTTTGAATAAATCAAGGCTGCTCCCTGCTTTGCAACCTTGTACTCGAAGAACCTTTCATCTATGACTTTCTTACAAACGTTCTCGCTTATTTCCCACTCATAATAAAGGTCTTCGTCCCCTTCTTCGTACACGTAAACATAATAAACTCCAGAGTCCTTTAGGTTTTTTACATGCGCTTCGGTAATTACCGTTCCTTTTTCATAGAGAACCTGTGCTCTCTCCCTTGTAACAAGCGTCGTATCGTAGGCAAGCCTTTTTCCTATAGCGTCTTCCGTTTTTACGATTTTAACTCCCATGTTTAAAATCTCATGTTTTTTAATATATTTGTTTAACTAAAAAAATCTGAAAAGCTGGTTTATTTACTTTTCAGTATTTCAAGCGCTTCAATTACCTTTTCTGCTTTCAGCGGAAGCTCATAAACCGATATTCCTAGAGCGTCCCTCACGGCGTTTGCGATGGCTGGGGCAACAGGAACAAGCCCTATTTCACCAATGCCCTTGGCCCCAAAAGGTCCAAGGTTTTCATAAGATTCTACAAAATAGGTTTTAATTTTAGGGACGTCCTTTGATGAAGGGACTATGTAAGTTGTGTAGTTTATGTTCAGCGGGATTCCTTTGCTGTACTTAAGCTCCTCATAGAGAGCGAAACCAAGTCCTTGTATAGCTGCTCCTTCTACCTGAGATTCTGCTATAAGATGGTTGATTATGTTTCCGGCATCAACAAAATGCTCCATTTCTTTAACAGTTATCTTTCCAGTTAAAGTATCTACAGCTACCTTTGTTATCATGACATCATAGGTGTAAAAGAACCTTGGGGCCTCCTTCATACCCTTTATCTTTTTTTCAACTTCTGGCGGGTTATAAGTGAACTCTATTCTAAGGCTCTTCCCTTCGTTTATCATTTTCACTGCCTGAAAAAGGCTAAATGAGCCCGCTGACGTTATGAACCTTCCGCCTTCATACTTGATATCCTTGAGCTGTAGATTAAGAACTTCTGATAGCTTTTGAGATACTTCTTCTACAAGCTTTTCGCAAGCTTTAACCAGGGCCATCCCGCTAGTTACAGTGCTTCTTGAAGCGTTAGAAGAACCTGAATCCGGGGAAAGATCGGTATCTGCATTGTAAACCTTTATCATCTCAAGAGGTATGCCGAGCTTCATTGAAACGAGCTGAGCGTTCCCCGTTATTATCCCTTGACCGTAATCCACGTTTGAAAAATATACCTTCAAGATACCCACAGGGTCAACCTCAAGAGCTACGTTAACCGGCGGCTCATCGCTTCCATACGCTATGCCTTTCATTCCAAGCGCAACCCCTATGCCTTCCTTAATAAAGTCGCCCTCCGATTTACCAGAATTTAAGATTGCAGAGCTTTTGGACATGAGTAGCGCTTTTCTCACGCCTTCAAGGCCCCTTGCCTTCGTGCCGAAAGGAGCAGTATCCCCATCTCTCAGAAGGTTTTTTAACCTCAGATCTATTGGATCTATTCTGAGCTCCCTGGAAATTTCATCTATAAGCGATTCCATGGCAAAAGCGCCCTGGGGCGCGCCAAAGCCTCTGAAGGCTGAAGAAACGCCGTTGTTTGTGTAAACAAGAAAGCCTTCAGAATCAACAGCGTAAAACCTGTAAGGCCCATTGGAAACCTCCATAGCCGTGCCGAGCACGTTAGGTCCCCAGATCATGTAGGCGCCGGTATCAAGGTAAACCCTGGAAACGTTGAAGGTAAAGGTGCCATCTTTCATGACGCCGGTTTTCAGCTCTATCTTTGACGCGTGCCTGTGAACTCCTGCTAATCCTGATTCTTCTCTTGAATAAATAATCTTCACAGGTTTGCGAGAGTAAAAAGTCAAAAGGGCAAGAAAGGCCGGAAAAGGCGATTCTTCCTTACCCCCGAAGCTCCCGCCTGTAGGATAACTGACGACCCTGACCTTTTCTTCTGGCACATTGAGCGCTCTTGCTATTACCTTTCTGTCAGCGTGTGGGTTCTGACCGTTAGAGAATACGTTTATCTTTCCAGATTCATCTATGTAAGCGTAGCCGCTTTCTGGTTCAAGGTACATGTGCTTCTGGAACTGTGTTCTATAAGTTCTCTCGAATACAAAATCAGAATTTTTTTCATAATATTTTACATCCCCCCTGCTGACGTGAAAGTGAACACCTATGTTCCCTTTTTCGTGTATGAGAACTTTACCCTCAAGAGATTGTTCTATGGTCTCGACAACCGGCAGCTGTTCGCACTTAAGCGCAAGCTCTTCTTCTGCCTTTTTAGCGCTTTCCAGGCTTTCTGCGGCTATCAGAGCTATAGCTTCACCGTAATAGTTCGCCTTTTTCTCTGCAAGTATTGGTGCGTCATCGTATGGTCCGAATCTGTTTGTCCCAGGAATGTTTTTACTTGTAATTATAGCCTTAACACCATTCACGCTGAGCGCTTTTTCCAAGTTCATAGAAGAAATGATACAGTGAGGGAAAGGGCTCCTCACAACATAGCCTATGAGCATACCGTTAATGTAAACGTCCCCAAAAAACTTCAATTCGCCGCTAACTTTTTCATAAGAATCAATGCGAGGCACGCTTTTGAACATTAATTCTTGTTTTGCCAATGGTAAAAAGTAAATTGTACCACGTTATATTTATCTTTTTTGCAATTTAATAAAGTGAATGACAAACCTTGCCATTTATGGCGGGGGGGAGGTCAGCTTCAGGATCTTTTTTAATAAAAAATAAAAAATAAAAAACTTTAATTAGCGTTTCTATCTTTTGAGAAAATTACTTTTGTATCATCAGCTATGTAACCTTTCAGGAGGCCGCCCTTAAGCATCGGTTGATATTTAGGTATAACCCAGAACTTCATAAGTAACATGTATATTAATCCAGATATGATTATAGCGGACAACCAAGCGTTCTGGAAAACCCAGGCCTGGTACGGATAAAGCTGTGCAAGCGAGGTTGGGAGGTATGTATTTGGAGGGAATACGAGCACCATTGATATTACAAATGCTATCACAGCAGCCGGGTTTACTCCCTTAAAATACCTGAACCTGCCGTAAGTCAGGTAGTTGTCAGGAAGCTCAAACTTAAACCTCCTTATTATTGCGTAATCAAAGAGTATTACCCCTTCAACCCCTCCAAGAAGAGCTCCGTATGTTAGAAGCCAGTTTTCAACATAGCTGAAAGCGCTGAAGTAATAGCTCCACGACTGAAGTAGTGCTGCTATTACTATAACTATGATCACGCCCCTGAACCAGCTTATCTTTTTTGGATAAAGGTTTGCGAAATCGTAAGCTGGTCCCACAGTGTCCGCGTATATATTCACGACCACAACTCCAAGCATGAGCAGGAAAAGCCCAGTAAATGCTAAAACGGGGTTAGATACAGCAAGAGCTGTAAGAACTATAGGATCCCATATAGGTATTTTGTAAACAGTTATAGAAGCGCCTGTAGTTATAAGTCCGAAAGCACCTATTGCAGTCATAAGAAGAGGCATGGGAATCTGGCCAAAGCTCTGGGCGTACTGGCTCTTTGCGAACCTGCTGTAGTCTGGCATGCTCAATGCCATTGTTGCCCAGAAAGCCACGTTTGCGTTTATAAGGCCTATGAGAGCGAACCAGAACGCAGAACCTGAAACTGTAGTAGGTATTGACAGTATGCTTGTCCACTGCCAGTTAGCTTTGTTCATGATGCTGAAGAAGGCTATAAAGAAACCGGCGAAAGCTATGAAAGGCACGCTCCAGCTTACCACCTGCAAAACTCTCTGCCCGGTTTTAGGCGGAGAGTAGTACAGCAGAATAACCCTTGCTATTATCGTTACTATGAATACTGTCCAGAAAAGCAACGGGTTTATCGTAGAAATCAGGAAAGGCAAAAGTGCCGGGTACTGTTGAGCTAAATAGAGGAGTTTAGCGACCTGGCCCGTTGCAACTACGTACATGGCGCCAAAGGATTCAGCTATTATCCATGTATCAATCCCCCACCAACCAGCCCCGATTATCCCCCTTATTATGTTAGGTATCCAAGCGCCGTAAACTCCCCATCTTGACCTAGTTACTATGGTTTCAGGAATGCCGTACCTTGCCCCTCCGTGACTTATTATAAGAATTGGTATCAGGACTATGAGGTTTCCAAGCAAAACAGCCATGAGGCCCCAGAACCAGTTGAGTCCAAAAGAATAAGCTATAGAAACCAGAGCCCAGCTTTCAACCTCCATAGACATTCCAAACCAGATTGCAAAGTAAGTTAACGTCCCCCAGTTCCTGTACTTTACAGGCGTTGGATGAAAATCTTCGTTCCATAGATAACTCTCTTCAGGAAAACCCCTGGTAAGCTCAACATAACCTTTGTCTGGGTAGTATTTTGTTATAGCTACTCTGTCTATCTCTTCGGCTAGTTTCTTTTTTTCCTCGGACATCATTATACTTGTGTGATACATATATAAATACTTTTTTTACCAAAACGGTAATCCTGCCAGTAATGACGTTTTATAATGATTAGAAATAGTATATTAATGATTATTTGATTAAATTTGGTTTAATTCTATACATCTTTGTTTTTGATCAAATTTCAACCCTTAGCTTATAGTTCGAAATAATGGCTTCCTATTCAGCACGTTCAAATTAAAACAGATTAGGCCCTAAATAAATTTCTTCAATAAGAGTGAATTTTTATACTTGTCAAAGTACTTGTTCATACAGTAAAAAATATACATAGGTTTATGCTATAGTGCATATGGAATTTTTTGAAGGAACCTTTAGAGACAGTGCTGGCAGATCTTACCATATCAAGGCTAAGGAAGGAACTCTCAGCCCATATTCAATAAACGCAGGAAGTCCAGAGAGAGTTGAAAGTGCCGCATCGCTTTTGAGCAATGCAGAATTGGTAAGCAAAAACAGGGGCCTTTACGTTTATAACGGCCTTTACGGTAATCTCCCTGTAACGCTCTTCTGTACAGGCATGGGACCTGGATCTGCTGAAATAGCTTATACTGAATACCTTGCAAACGTAGATTACAAAAAATCCAAAAAAGTGTTCAGCATAAGGGTCGGAACAGCTGGAAGCTGGGCAAGTTTCGTTAGACCAGGAGAATTCGTAGTAGAAACAGGAATAGTTAGAAATGAGGGGGCATCCAACAAGATAGCTCCGTTAGAATGGCCTGCACGAACAGACATCATTACGTTGTTGGCTATCGCTGAAGCAGTTGGAAAACTAAAGCTTGAAAAAAGGTTCTGGTTTGGTCCAGGCATAACAAAGGATACGCTGTATGCCGATGAAGACCCTGAAAGAAGATCATCTCAGCCTTGGGTTATAGAAGCCAAGGCCAAGTCTTATGAGGACATGGGCGCGGTTTCAACGTCTATGGAATCTTCAGTGATGGCATTGTTGAGCGAGTTTTATTCTAGCAAGCTGAGAGTTAAAGGCGTTAAAATAGGATTTGGGAGCATCCTTTTAATAGTCTCTCCATACTATAGAGAAGAAAAACAGGTCGAGTTTAATGTAAGCGAAGAAGACGAGCTCCAAGGCATAAAGGTGGCGCTTGAGGCTCTTAAAGTTGTAAATGAGATGCAAAAGGCTGTAAACTCAGGTAAAAAAATAACTTTAGAAGAAGCAATTACAGTCCTTTATTCAAGGCTTCTTTATTAAGCATTTTAAAAGTTTATAACATAACGTTCATGTAAATTATGTGTGGAATCAGAGACAGAAGAGCTCAAAGCGATCTTTGACGCATCATGCCCAAATTGTGGAGGTCCTATAGAAGCTGAAAGGTTAAAGAAAGGGCTCGTTTGCTCTAGATGTCTTCCCGAGGAAAAAGACTATACGTATGAAGAAATGCTGAAAGAGCTTCATAAACTAGGCACTCTAAAGCTGTTAAAGGAAGATTATGAAGTTATAAAAGGATTAAAGGAATTTTCTGAATTCTTTCAAAATGCCGTTGGTTCAAAGATGTCTGGAGCTCAGAGGCTCTGGGCAATAAGGCTGCTCAGGAACGAAAACTACGCTATAACTTCGCCTCCTGGAGCAGGAAAGACAACTTTTGGGCTAGTCGTTGCCCTTTATATGTTGAAGAAAAATAAAAAATCTCTTATCGTTGTGCCAACTAGGAGCCTGGCTTCCCAATCTGTTCAGAGGCTTTTTGAATATGGAAAAAAGCTCGGGATAAATCTTAAAGTCTTTACGTACAACACCAAAAATTTAAAGATAAGCGAAGCTGACGTGGCAGTAATAACTTCAAAGTACCTCTTCATGCATTATGAAGAAGTAGAATCCTCTGATTTTAAGTTCGTTTTTGTTGACGATGTTGATGCAGCCCTAAAGTCAAACAAAAGCATAAGGCTCGTTCTTAGGTTAGCAGGTTTTTCAGAAGAGGAAATAGAGAAGGCAAAGAACATGATGCTCACAGAAAAAAGGCTCGATCTTCAGAGGCTCTTTGAAATAAGGAAAAAAATGATCAAAAGGACGATGATATTTTCCTCGGGCACGATAACGCGTTCAAGCCCTCTTTTCTTAGTTCTTATGGGTTTTAGACCTGGTTCTCCTGGTTCTTATCCGAGAAATGTTATAGATCTTTATGAAGATATGCCTCAGGATCTGCTTCAATCTTTAAAGAAAAGGATAGTCGAGCTTGGAGACGGCGGTTTGATCTTTGTAACGCCTGATCTAGGAGCTGATTATGCAGAGTACCTAAGCTCAAAACTTAACGAGCAAGGGATAAGGAGCGCCGCTGTAAGCGGAAAAAACGTAAAGGTTTTTGAAGAGTTCAAGAACGGCAAGTACTCTGTACTTATAGGTGTAGCGACACATTATGGGACTCTTGTAAGAGGCATAGACATTCCAGAAAAGATAAGGTATGCGATCTTTATAGGAATACCAAGGTTCAAGTTCACTATAGGCGAAAAGATGCACCCTGTTTTGATGGCGCGCATACTTACCTCTTATGCACTTTACGTTAACAAGCCTGAAATAAACAAGCTCGCGTCTATCATAAGAAGGAAGATATCAAGGTTAAGCCCTGCAGCTCTACAGATGCTTGCAAAGAAAGTTAAAGAAGGGAATTTTGAAGACCAGTTAATAATTTCAGCATATAACATAGTAAATGAAGCTCTGAAAGATAAGAACTTCCTTGAAAAGCTAAGCTCTACTATAGGGGCTGTAGTGAAGAACGAAAGCATTTACGTTCCAGACATAATAACTTACATTCAAGCCAGCGGCAGGACATCAAGGATGAGGTCATGGGGCAACACTCTTGGGCTAAGCTTTTTGTACGTCGACGATCAGAACCTGTTCAAGCTTTTCAAGAACATATCTTCTATAACTTTTGGTATAGAGTGGAAGAGGCCAGAAGAGGTTGACATAAAAGAAATACTGAAGCGCATAGACAGGGATAGGAATGAGGTCAAGGTTGAAGAACAGGTCGGTACATCTGAAGAGACTTCAAAGTTCTCCTCAACTCTCTTGATAGTTGAATCTCCTCACAAAGCAAAGACTATAGCTAACTTTTTCTCGAGACCAGCTATAACGATAAGAGAAGGCATAGTTGTCTTTGAAACTGTAGTGAACGGGAACCTGCTAAGCATAGCTTACACTGCAGGTCATGTAATTGACCTGACGCTTGATAAGGTTGGTTATTATGGAGTTGAAATCATGAAAAATGCTAAAAGAGAGTATATCCCGCATTATGCGGCTATAAAAGATTGTGAAAACGGACACCAGGTTACGACTGCCGGAAGCACCTGTCCTATATGCGGCGCAAAGATAGTAAGGGATAAGGTTGGCCTGATCAACGCCTTAGAAAAGCTCGCTTTTGCAGTAGACACAGTGCTCATAGGAACGGATCCAGATACAGAAGGCGAAAAAATATCTTGGGACATTTACAACCTTTTGAGGCCTTTTAACTCAAAAATAAAGAGAGTTGAATTTCACGAAGTTACAAAGCCAGCTCTGTTAAAAGCAATAAGCGAATCAAGAAGCATAAACGAAAACCTTGTAAAGGCTCAGGTTGTAAGGAGGCTTGATGACAGATGGCTTGGCTTTGAGCTTTCTACAAGGTTACAGAACGACTTCTGGAAATCTTACTGCAAAGAGAGTTATGGGATAGGCTGTGACAGGCCAAACAGAAACCTTAGCGCTGGAAGGGTTCAGACGCCTGTTTTAGGCTGGATAATAGAGAGGTACAGGCAGTACAACGACAAAAAGAACCTCGTAAAAGCGTACTCGGCCCATCTAGAAGGCATTCCAATAAGGTTTTATTCAGAACAAGTAAAGCTGGCAATAGGCGATGAAGTTAAGCTCCGAATAACGGACTCAAAGATTTATGATGAAAAGATAAATCCGCCTCCACCTTACACAATGAGCGAAATACTCAGAGACGCAGCTAACGTTTTAAAGCTTTCTTCGAGCGAAATAGCTGGAACGCTTCAAGATCTTTTTGAAGCCGGGTTTATAACTTATCCAAGGACAGACAGCACAAGAGTTTCAGAAGCAGGAATTTCTGTGGCCAAAAACTACATAACTCAGATACTATCGTTGGACGAAAAGCAGTACTTCTACCCGAGAAAATGGGGTGAAGGCGGCGCGCATGAAGCTATAAGGCCCACAAAACCTCTCTCTTCTCAGGATCTAAAGAACTACTTGCAACAGGGGTTGGTCTACACCCCAATAGCGATAAGCTGGAGACATTACGCTGTTTATGACCTTATATTCAGGAGGTTTATAGCAAGCCAGATGACCCCTGCCACGGTCAAAAAGCAGGTAATATATTTGAGCGCAGAAAAAGACGGAACAAGCCTGACCGTAGATCCAAACCCTCTTGAGATACCTCTAGAATACGTTTTTGACGGTTTTGCTAAAGTCTTGCCCCCATACAGGGAGCTACGAAAACCTGTTTCTTTGAACGAAGCTTCTGTAAAGGTTGAAAACTTTTATGAATTCAGGCGCATAGAGCTTTACTCCGAAGGTGACCTTGTGGAGGAAATGAAAAGGAAAGGCATAGGTAGGCCAAGCACTTACTCAACGATTATACAGACAATTCTTACAAGGCGTTACGCTATACTAAGCGGAGAAAGGAAGAAAATAGTGCCAACCAAACTTGGTATCGCGGCTTTCAGCTTTCTCAAAGATAACTTTTGGGACCTTGTTAACGATGATATAACTTCAAAACTTGAAGCCAAGATGGATCTTATAGAGGGCGGAAGCGTTAGCTACAGATCTGTTCTTGACGATATACTTAACGAGCTTATAACAAGGTTAAACATAGAAGTTCCTTTTATCAAAGCGCAGTAAAGCTTTAATCTCTATTATTTGATTTTATAAATGATGATGAATACGAACCCGCATTGAGCGAAAGCTATGAAAAAGGCTGGCTTCTGATTATATCAACTTTATATTAAAAATCTCAGCGTTATGACAAATAACGCGAGGAAGATAAACGAAGTGAATGTCGTTATGTTCTTTTCGGTCTTCTCTTCTAATATAAAAAGAACAGCCTGCGATAACGAAATGCCTATCCCAAGGGCTAAAGGAAAAGGCACGCTTATGTTCTCTACTAGCATTAACAACCCTGGGTAAACGCTCATGGTCAACGGTAGTTCCGCTATGAGGGAAGCTATCTGTTCCTGTTCTTTTCTCTTTGAAAAAACAAAAGGCGCTACTATTTCAGGAGCGCTGCTTATCAACGGTATGACGAGAAACGATATAAGCGAAGGGGGTAAGCTCAGAAGCTTAGCAAAATACACGGTTGAGTCAACTACGTACTTTCCCGTAAGAGAAAGCAGAAAAAGGCCTGCAAAAGTATATATTAAAGGCGTTTTTCTCAGGCTTTCGTGTTTTTCTCTCTTAAAAGCTTTCTGGGCTACGTATTCATAAACTACGAATAAAAGAATCAAAAAAACTGAAGCGTACCTAAAAATATAGTATGATATAAAAAAAATAACGGATGCAAAAATAAAGGTTAAAAGCGAATCTCTCGAACCGCTGTCCATTTTTAAGGGCCTCTTCGTAAAGAGCTTATAAGCTAAAAGCCCAACGGTCATGACGATAAAAGGTTCACCTAAAGCTGTTCCTATTGCAACCTCAGCCCCAGCTTTTCCAGAAAATAAACCGTAAACATAAACAGTGAGCTCTGGAAATGTAGTAATGAAAGGGAAAAGAAAATAAATAAAGTGAGTTATCTCATGGCTTTCGAAGGAAAGGTCTATGCCGTAAGATAGAGTAAAGCATCCTGCAGCGAAAGCTATGAAAGCCATTACCTGTAAGTAAACCTGCAACAACAATGTTGAGAAATCTGAACTTAATAGCGTTACTTTTGCAAAATGCATAAAACGTTTAAAGAAAAATTGACTTAAATTTTCCAGATAAACGATGTTAAAGATCGAAAAAGGAATAGCCAGCATGTCTGATGGAAAAAGAGTTCTTGTAGTTGACATGTCAGGAAGGCTACTTATCTACAGTAATGGTAAAGAAACGTTCAGAAGGTCACTTTTTAATCAGTTTCTAAAAGTAGGCTACAAGAACGGAGAGAGGATAGCGATTTTACTGAGCGAAAAAGAAGCAAAGCTAGTTACTCATGAAGCATATGAATTCTTGAGCGAATTCAAACAGGATTTGGTCTCTTTTCTTCCTAATGTAGAAAACCTTGGTTGGGAATTCTTGCAAGAAGATTTCATGAAACTCTTAAAAATATACAAAAGCCCTGTACCAATAGTTCCCCCAGATCAGTATTTTCCCGTTTATGTTCAAATAACTGTTGGCTGCGCATGGAACAAGTGCACCTTCTGTCATCTTTACAAAGACAAGCAGTACCAAGTAATAGAAGAAAAAGAGCTTATAGAAATGATAAAAGAGCTAATTGATTACTTTGGACCTTCTTTGGCATCGCGCAGGAGCGTTTTTTTAGGGGATGCCAACGCGCTCCTGATAAATTTTGAAAAGCTTGTTAAATACCTGAAAATAATAAACGGTGTATTTAAGCTGCCCGTTTATTCCTTTGTTGACGCTTTCTTGACCCCTAAAAAGTTCACGAAACAAAACATTGAAACTCTTAAAAAACTTGGCATTGAAAGGGTCTACTTTGGTGTAGAAAGCGGGAGCAAAAGAGTTCTGGAGCTGCTTAACAAGCCAATACAGGTCGAAGAAGCTGTTGAATTTATAAATGCCTTCAAAAAATCAGGGATAAATGTAGGTTTAATATTTCTGGCAGGCGCAGGGGGAAAAGAATACTGGGAAGAACATGTAAGGGAATCCTCAAAGTTTATAAGCAGAATATCGCTTGACAGGAAAGACATTATTTATGTTTCGCCTTTGCACGAGTACAGGGATCTGCCTTATTGGGAAATGTTAAAAAAGTTTGGAAAGCTTAGTCCTAAAGAAAAGCTTGAACAGTTTCATTTAATGAAACATAGTATTTATGAAGAATACTACAGGGTTAATAAAAAAGAGCTTCAGGCACCAGTTGTGCTTTATGACATAACAGAATCTGTATATTAAATTACGCTTTAACCTAAGTTAAGAGGGACTGTTCATACTCTCGCTAATGGCAATTTGCCCCTTAAACTATTCAAGGAACGAAACTTGCTAAAAGTCTAAATACTTTCCTTTTTAAATAGTTCAAGCATGGATCTAGGGATATTTCTTGCCGCCTTTAGTATAACTCTTCTTGAACTTACCTGTCGGGATTGCGCTCTACGCTGATTCCAGAGATGTAAAGGCTTTCTTTTGGGTTGCGCTTGGTGTCCTCGTAGTTTTTATACCAACTATCTTTGTTGGTAAGGCAATAGCGCTTTTGCCAGTATTTTGGGTAAGAATAATAGCGACAACTTTTCTGCTTTGGACTAAGGCTTAGCAGGAGCGCCAGGCGTTCCGCTTTAAGAGCCATTCAGGCAAAGACGTCTGGCAACACTGCTGCTGAAGAGCACTATAAAAAAGGGATTATGAGTACAGGTTTCTCAGTAGGGGTCATTGAGGCTTTTGAAGCTGCTATTGTACTAGTGGCTCTGATACCCATAAGCTTTGTCTCAGCTTTGAGCGGAGCATTTGTTGGGATTCTGATAGTTACAATCGGCACTTTTATTCTCCGCACACAGATCAGAAAGCTAAAACAGGCTTATATGAAGATATTTGTCTCTTCACTTCTTCTTTCTTTTTTAACGTTCTGGTACATTGAGAGGTTCGTAGACATAAACGATCTATTGCTTATACCTCTTTTCTTTATATACTTTGTAACAGTCTACTTTTATGCGTATAAATAATAAGGTTCAAACAAAAGGCTCCTGATCTTTTTATGATATTTAGTGCTCAATTCAAGTGTAAAATGAAGTTAACGAGAAAGCTTTTTAATTCTCATTTGAAGCTTTGTCTTTAAAAATTTATAAAAAATACACTAAATTCTTTATTATTAAAAATTAAAGCGTTAGTTTCTAAGTTTATAAAAAAAATTTATATTAAAAGCGTCAAAATGGGAAGCGTGATACAGCCAATAGTATATTTCCTCATACTGATAGCTGTAAGTGCTGTATCAGGAATTCTTGGCGCTTTAGTTGGGCTCGGAGGGGGAACGTTCCTTGTGCCCATTTATACTTTATACCTAAGAATGCCTATAGCTTACGCAACAGGCGCAAGCCTTATTTCAACGATAGCAACTTCAAGCGGAGCAGGCAGCGCTTACATAAAAGATAAAATAACAAACGTAAAGCTTGGAATGGGGCTTGAGATTGCAACGACAGCGGGTTCGATAGTTGGTGCTCTCACTGTAGCTTTTATGTATTCTCATCATCTTCAATATGTGATATACATAGTGTTTGGTTTGGTTCTTCTTTCTCAGGTATACATACAGCTAACGAGAAGCAAATACGAGCTACCAAAAGAAATGAAGCCCGACTGGAGCACTAAGCTTTTCAAGCTATACGGGAGCTATTACGACGTTGTTCTGGGAAAGGAGGTTAACTATTATGGCGTAAGGTGGTGGTTGGGAGAAACGATAATGTTCTTTGCTGGTTTCATCTCTGGACTTCTTGGCATCGGTTCAGGAGCTTTAAAGGTACTCGGGATGGACTGGGCTATGAACTTGCCGATGAAAGTATCTACAACTACCAGCAATTTTATGATAGGCGTAACGGCCGCTACTGGCAGCTCAATATACTGGATATATGGGTATATACAGCCTTTCATAGCAGCAGGAACCGCTATAGGAGTTCTGCTCGGGGCCTTTATAGGTACAAAAATACTTGTAAGGATAACGAACAAGAGCATCAGGTACATCTTCTCGGCTATACTTATATTCTTAGGCGTTCAAATGATCATGAGGGGGCTTGGATATGGATTTTAACGACGTAATAGCTTACTCGCTGAGGGCGGGCGTTCTTATAAGCGCAGCCCTTCTTTTTATAGGGTTCATGCTCCTTATCATTGAAGGAAGAGCTGGATACTACTCGATCAGTCAGGTAACGTCCACTGCTTCATTGATAAACAGCTCTTATTTTAACGCAAACACGTTGATAAAAGGCACGATGAGCATGAATCCAATCGCCATAACGTTTCTAGGGCTTGTAGTTCTGATAGCAACCCCTGTTCTTAGGGTTGTATTGGGTTTAGCGCAGTTTATAAGAGAAAAAGACTACATTTACTCAGCTATTACTGCGGTAGTACTGTTCAACCTGTTGTTCGCTATATTTATATTACCTAGCTTGTTACACATTTAATATTTTAGATTATGAACCATAATGGTCAAAATGTCAGGGCTTCCCGTTTTATTATCACTTTTTACATAGGGAATACTTGCAATTCAATCTTGTTGGCGTTATATTCCTGGCCTCTACATGCTTCATAAAGGCAAAGCTTAGTTTATCTTTGATTTAACTCGTCAAAGAGCTTACCTTTCTCTTCAAAACATTGTGAATTCTCCAATCTAAGCTGTTACTATCGAATAGCTTCTGTTATACTGGGCTACCCTGTTTATGGAACTTTCTAATCATGAGTAGTTTGTACCTATTCCTTCCTGGTTTAGAGCTTGAAAAGAAGCGTTAAAGCATACTGACTTTCTACTGAGCAGCTTTTGCTCCATCATGCCTGATCCTGGCATTCTACTCTAAGTTTGATGTACAGAAATCTCCTTTAGTTATTCAAAAAATCTTATTATAAAGGTGTACTAACGCAGGAAATTCTATTCAATAACAATTAAAGAGATATAATTCTATGATGTTTTTGGTTTTGACTTTTGTTTTAATATAATATTAGTTTTGTCATGGATTGATGAATTATTACAAAATGAACGAAAGCCTCGCCTCTTCTAGAGGGGTAAAATTTTAGTAATAAAACCTTATAAAGCATATTAAACTGTGTCCCGAAAGGAATACTTCAAGAAGGCTCTACATATCCCCGAGTCCGTTAAGGATAGGGTAAGTGGCTGAAGGAACAGCCCGTGGTCTATCGCTGGACGAGCGGAGCAGGGTGGGTAACCACTAGCTATGAAGCTATGAAGATGAAGGCGGTAAACCATAAACCTATGATCAGCCTTAAACTAGCCTTTTAAGGCGGTGAGGATGTCAGAAAGTACGAAAAATGACACAACAATTTTGTGCGCGAATAGTTTATAAAAAATAAAAACTTAACACGGTACTAATTTAGCTAATACGAGTGTATTGATGTCAAATTTTGGCAGAAAAATTTAAATTTTAAATGCGTAACATAAGTATGCACGCTGCCGACGCTATAGACCTTTATAAAAAGGGTTTAAAGGTTAGCCAGATATCAAAGATTTTGAACGTTTCAACAGTTACAGTGTACAAGATCTTGCGCTCTGCTGGGATTGTTACTAACAGAAGAAAAAAGAGTGACGTCGAACTTGTCTCTCAAATTCTTGAGTTAAACGGTTTTGCAAAGGTTAAAGATATAAAAATGGGAAGAAGGTTGCAGAGGTTGATCCCTGGAACCTTTCTTGTAACTCTCAACTTTGGCGTTGGAAGCGTCGGCAGGAAGTATTCAAGCACTGAGTTTTTCGGTTTCAGACCCCCAAACATGAATTTCCTTATAAAGGATTATGAAACGTACAAAATCCATGTATCTAAGCTGCTTGAAGGACTTTTTCTCGAAAAAAATAGAAATGCTCCAAGAGGCCTGAGGGTCGCTTTTACAAGGTTTCTCAGATCGTTTGGTCTTGAAATTGTAGATCCAAAAGCTTATTCGTTCTCAAACTGATGTTTTACTTTCAAACATATTCTAGCATTCAGCCTTTTTCATATTTTAAAAGATTCTGAATTAAAATTTATGTATAAATTAGCTTTTTAAATATTTATTTATAAAAACCATCTGCGTAGAAATAAAGGTTCTGGTTTGAGAAAAGCTATGAAATGTACTAGACGTGCTAATGCACGATACGCTTACAATATCGTTCTTTTCGATGATGTAGTTTCTGCCTTCAAGGAATAGATTTTTATATTTGAACTTAATCCTGCCTGACCGACATGGTCTTTGACGAAAAAGATGAATAACTTGCGCCATCACAGTGATGTTAGACTCATTTATGCCCTTTTCAAACAGCAAAATGCGCAAATTGTAAATCGCAAGCATTACTTCAGGATCAGAGGAAAGCCTCTCAATTGTCTTGAAAGATACCTTTATTTTAGATTTGCCAGCAAATTTGTGGCCAGTTTGATTTTCCAATAAGCTGTTTAATTAAAAGCGGCTTGGGCCTGTCTTCCGAGAAAGTAAGGATGGCTTGCTGCACGCTCTATATGTATTGTGCTGACAGCTTCATGTATTAAAGGGTCAAGCATTTTTGTTGTTGAGCTGACCCTACTTGAAACTGTTGTTCGTATGTCCTCCAGTCCCTCTTGTTCTTTAGGTGAACAAGTTTGTACTTCTCATTAATATAATCATGATGCCCTTTAGCTTGCTCTGTATATCGTAACTGCTCATCCTGCCCATAAGTTACATATAAACCGGGAAGTTCCCTTAATATATATTAAGCGCTAGTGTAATTTGTTATGTTTTTATATAGTCTCCCATGCCCTACATCTATAAGTTTTAATATTCCTTATCTTATTTCATATTGTGAGCTTATTTAATTACGGAGGCTTAAGGATAGAGATACCTAAAGGATACGAGTTCGTTTACTACCAACTTTCATTGCAGACGAGTGGGATTTCCTGAACGTGAAAAACATTGACGTTGTGCTTGACGCTGGAGCTTTTGTAGGAGACTACACGGTAAAGGTGGCAAGAAAAGCTAAGGAAGTGGTAGCAGTAGAACCTTTGCCTTGGGCTTTCAAAATATTGAAGGAAAACGTAGAAATCAATCAACTAAAAAACGTTGTACTAGTCAATACGGCACTTTACTCCGTTGATGGAGTTAAATTAAATATAAGCGATGAAGGCACAGGATCAAAGCTATCAGATGAAGGAATTGAAGTTGAAACTACTACTATAGAATCTTTAGGGAAATTCAGTGTAGTTAAGATGGACATTGAAGGGGCTGAAGGCAAAGTAGTGAAAGGAGACTAGTTAAACCATCTGAGAGAAATAGCAATAGAACTTCATGGAAAAGAGAACGTGAGGAAAATACCCGAAATTCTGAAGGAAAGAGGTTTTGAAATAAGGTTCATGAACAAGGGCCATATAGTCAAGAATACTATAAGGAACGTTATTCTGCATTTCCCATCATTCCTAAGAGCTGAAGCAAATACTAAAATATTTACTAAGTACTTGTTCGCAAGGAAATATGAGGTACCTGCATTAACGAAAGAGGAATATAAGATCTTGTACGGTAGAATAAAAACGTAGAGATTGATTACTCTTTAATAAACTGAATTTTTATGTCATCTTTTTTCAAAATGGGTAAAAGTTTAACATATGAGCAATATCTTAATTTAAAAACGTCATGCAGTACTGTAGTTAACTGTTAAACTAAGACAGCTTGCAGGAACTTTACGCTAAGGGCTATATACTTCATGCTATCAATAATTCTCTACAACTTATGGATACTCACAAGGGTTGAAGTTCAAGGAAAAGCCATAACAGTGTACTTTTTCAAGCATATTGTTAAAACGGAAATAATAGTAAGCGGACTGGGGCCTCCTAAGTGGTAATTTAAACAGGCTGGGTATAGAGATCCTCGTTTGAACTGTAAACTAATGGCTAAAATCTGGTCTAAAACAAAGCTATATGGCATTAAATCAAAAGTTAATCAAAAACCAAAAATTATCAATTATATTTTCTAATTATTATGAAATATCATTACCTGCGGGAGTACTGACGGATTGCTGCTTCTCTATTTTTTGATATTATTTTTTACTTGAACAAACGTCAAATTAAATAGGTTTAGGTTGTACATAGAGTTTTTGTACTTATGGAATATCATAACAAGTTGATTGTTAAAGCCAAGCTTTCAACATAAATTTAAGCTTGTAAATGCATGAATCTAAAGGATAAGGCAAATCAAAATCGACAGTACATTTTTAGATAATATCATCAACTGACCGTTAAAAAAGCTTAAGAAATTTAAATCACTTATTAGCTTATTTCTTCAAATTTCTCTTTCAAATATCCACTTTTTAGTGTTATACTTTTCGTCGTAAAGACGGCTAGCAAGTTCAACTTCTTCCTTCGTAAGGCTTCCTCTTTCGTATTCAAAATCAAGGGCTTTAGCATAGCCATCCATTATTGCGTATGTCGTTTCCAGAATCCCCATGCCAGTCTCATCATAAACGTTGGTGACCCTATGGCTAACGCTTTCAACACCTTTGTCTTTTAATTTTTCCTTAGGAACCTTCAACGCAGAAGCAAGAGCTTCAAGATCACTTTTAACTAAGATCGTAGCGTGAAAGAGTATTGTTTCTTTTGATAGTGTAGCGGCTGTGCCCATTACTTTCTTTCCGTTTATGGTGACATCGTTCAGCCCAGGGCTATCGGCATTTATGCCTCTTTTCCTTAGCTGATCAACAAAAGGTCCTATCATGATCTTGTACAACTTTACATAATCCGATCCAATGCCGAAATAATCTTTAGATATAACTGAAAATATCACGTTCCCAAGGTCTTGATATATAGCGCCCCCTCCAGTGCTCCTCTTTGCTATTATAAGCCCCTTTTGCTCAACATAATTCATATTAAGCTCTTCCTCTGGTATTTGAAATCTGCCTATGACGACCGCGTTGGCATGCCTCCATAACCAAAGCGTCGGCGGTGACCTGCCACTTATGACTTCCTTAAATATTGCCTCTTCTGTTGCCAAACTCAGCCTTGGGTTATTCAAATACTCCTTAACTAAAAGCCTAACTTTCACTGGACTTCGCCCCCTGCCAAAGCTTCAACAAAGTCTTCCTCTGTAACGAAAGGAGTCACGGTACCAGTATCTTTAAAGAAACTTTTAACCGCATCCCTTATACTTTCTTTATCGTTCTTTACTCCTCTTAGCCTATTTTCAAGCAATGGAAGAGAATCTTCAGGATACATAAAAAAGTCTCCCGTTATCCTGACTTCTGTTATTATCCCGTTCGTAACCTCTTTATCTACCCTAATCAGGCCCTTTTTTGCTTTGTATACGCTTTTTACCCTCATACCTTTTCGATAGATACCTTTACTGCTACTCCGTGGGAAAGCGTATCGTCAACAGGGCACCTTTTTTCAACCAGTTCTATGAGCTTTTTTACGTTTTCTTCTGGGCTTGACGATTTTAACTGTATCTTCAAGTTAATGTTCTGTAATCCCGATCTGACATCAGCTAGCCCTAAAAATCCCCTAACGTCGAGTTCGCCTTCCACAATAGCATCTGCAGACAAAATTTCAACTCCAAAAGTTGGCGCGAAAGCTTTTATTGTTATCAACGCACAACCGGCAAGAGCAGATAGTAGGGTCTCAACAGGGTTCATGCCAAGGTCGTTCCCTTTTAAGTCAGGAGATTCATCCATCACAAAAGAATGTGTCCTTGATTCAGCAAGAACCGTGTAATTTTGCAACAATTTCGCCTTTACACTAAACTTAGTTATAGCCATAATGTATATATAAAAAAATTAATTATTAATATACTTTTCTTTCTAATTTGGCTTTTTTCGGTACTAAATTTTAAAAGAATTAATAAAAATTTACAAAAATATGATAAATGGCTTTTTTGCCTTTTTTATTAACCTAATGTTGCTTTATTTTAGGTTAAAATTTACACATCGATTGAATTTTGGCTCGGGGTTCGAACTCCTCCTAATAAGGTAAATGCGCGTTATTTAAAAAATTCGAGGCAACGTAATTTTCTGTATAACGTGATAACGTGTTCAGCTTTTGCTTGTAGCCTTACTGAGAGGTACTCCTTCTTCCATCAATATCTGTGCTGTAAGCTATGCGGCTGTGCCACATACATGGGTACACTTATCTAGATGGCCGCCCATATCATTGAACGCCTTAAGATCATCCTGTTGCAGGAGGTCGAATGACCTTCCAAAGAGCTTCTTTTGCACATCTCCACAAATTGGGCTACCGAACTCTGCTTTAAATTCGTCAAGCAATTTTCTCGATAATTGATGAGCCTTCGAGTACCTACCCTTTGACATTTCTTCAACAGGCCTTCCAAATACAGAACCAATAACAAGCATCCCACCCGCTAATGCTGCGCAACTCCCTTGTGCGGAATCGGATAGCCCACCAGCTAGCGGCTATGATGCTTTTATAACATCCTTCAAATCTAGATCAAATATATCATAGAGCGCTTTTACGACAGCCTGGGCACAGCTATGATAAATAGATTCGTTCTCAAAAGCCAAGTGATATGCAAGATCATGAACAGATTCCATTATGGTCAATTTAGATTCATTTACGCTCATATCTTAATATATTGGTCTGTGTGGCTGTGTCTCTTATCTGGAAATTATTTCATGGTCTTAAACATATAGCTGATAAGGTTAAATGTATGGTTTTATAGCTATATCGTAAGGAGTTATTATATATTTGTAATCTTGGCTTACAGCACAACCTATTTCTGAATTAAGCACCTTTTTTGAAATTTCATAGATTGAATCCTTTTTAGAATATGTATCTGGATCTTTTAAAAGGCCTTCAATAGATTCAACCTGCATATTAAGCAATGTGTCTGGCTTTTTTGCAAGAGTTGATAAATAATTTATGTTGAAAATTCCATGTTCAAGAAGGCTTCTATCGTCAACGACTTTCCCTTTAATTACAACCCTTCTTATCCACTTTTCTATCATCAAACTTAATATTTCCCTAACAGTAACATTACTTTCTACTGAAATTAAATTAGACTGAATTTGATCAATTTTTAAATCCGGGATTTTGCTCTTAAGAAAATAATATTTTAGCAAACTATACGGGGTAATAAAAGAGATGGGTTTTTCGTTTGAAATTACCACGGCATCTGAGTACTTGGAATCTTTTAATTTGTAATAGTAAGTTCCCAATGGGAATTCTGGAATTAGAAATTTTATCTTCCTTGCAACATCCTTCAGTTTTATTGTGTAAAGCCTTTTCCAAATTTCTATATAATCAGGGTAAAAGGCATTAAACAGGTCTACTGTACCAACTTCACCTATAAGCGTGCCGCCTGCGTCTTTTACTAATGCGTTGCTTTTCTTTGCAACGCTCAAAAGAAAAGCTATAATGATAAGCGGTTCTTCAGCACTTAAAACGGAGGGCAGTTTTACCAATTAATTTTATCATTACATTAAAAATGTATTCTAATATATCTTTTAGGTATTACTGAGTTTCAACCTCTGGAAATTTTTCTATTAATTTTTTTAGCATATTTGCTGCAACGTCAGCATCAACACCTTCGCATGTAATTTCAATTTCATCACCATATTCAGCACCAAGTGATAAAACGCCTATTATGCTTTTTCCATCAACTTTTTTTCCATTTTTTGTAATATAAATATTTGATTTATATTTTTTTGCTTCTTCAACAAAAATACTTGCTGGTCTAGCATGCAAACCAAGCTTGTTTTTTAAAGTTATTTTAAATGTATAGCTTTTTTCACTCATTATATCTTAAATTAATGTTTAAACAATTTTTTTATATAAATTTTTCTTGCTATGTGGCTTTAGGACAGAATTTCTGCGTTGCTACCTGTTAAGGTTGAATAGGTTGAGTCACAAGCCTTTGCATAACAGAGCGCTGTCAATTCTGTCTTCTCTTCTCTGCGTTATTACCCATCCAAACAGCTTCTTGTCTGCAGCTTCAGAATTTTCTCTTTTATAATACTCTTTCAGGTATTGATATGTGTCTGTGACAAACCCCCTTATAGTGTCCTTCCACTTCTGAGATCCGTTGAATTGCATGCTTGATCCCACGTATACCGCTGTGTCCTTGTCAAACAGCGAAACATAGTTTGATTTACTGTAATACTTGTCAAGCCTAAAGCTCTACAGCTTCATGTCAACAGTTTTAATTAAGTTAATTACATTATCAATGCCTCCTTCTCTGACTTTATGTTTTAACCAAATGCCATCTTAGTTTTAAGATCCATAAGCCTAAAAGAATAAGCAAACGTCTTTCTCTTTTTTGCTGATTGCTTGCCCTTATCATCATTTCTGTTCTCCTTGGTTTTGTCCTTAAGTTTTGCGCATAAGATTCGTAGTTCTTAACCGTCATTGAATATACTATGCCGTCACCTGTGGCATCTGATTCCCTTATTCCCTTCTTTAACGATAGAACTTGCATATTGTGCAGGGCCATCATGATTAGCTCATCTGAATACAACCTCTCCACGCTCTTGTATCTATGCCTGAAACCATTTAGAATATTTCAAGCAAGCATGTACGCAAACTCCCTGTTTGACTTGCCAACAAGCTGCTTTATGAGAAGTAGCTTTACCTTCTGTTCAAGGGTGATGGCCTTCCAGGGCCGGAATCGTAAATATGTATTGCTGACACAGCTCCATGTATTAAAGGGTCAAGTGACTTTATTGCATCCCTTATCCTCTCAGCATCCATCTGTTCATACGTCCTCCAGTGTCTCTTCTGCTCTGGCCTGCTTTTCAGCTCCTCTTTTATGTGTTCATCTATCGCCTTCAAAGTGTCGCTGATGTCCTCATCCCTTATCATTTATCATTATAATATAATATTTTATTGTGAGAAGTCATATCTTACATTAATGATAATTTAGACATTTTATAAAATGAAATGAAACATACAATGTTAAATATGCAAATTGCAAAGAGGGGTTAACTGACTCAGATAACAATTTTGTCCCACAGCCACAGACTGTAAAAAGGTTAAATACTAAAGAATATTAAATTGTTTTCATGTCTTATCAAATTCGGAACGTTGCAATAAGCAAGACTATAAAGCTTGAAGGTATAAGAAAAACTATATCCCAGAGGATGAAATTTTCAAAAGAAACATTCCCGCATGCTTACCTTATGATTGATGTGGACGCAAGCAAAATTATAGAAAAGCGTCAAACGCTCGAATTCAAACCATCATATAATGCTATACTGATGAAGAGCGTTGCTGAGGCTCTTAAGGCGCACCCGATGCTAAACTCTTACCTTGAAAACGACGAAATAAAGGTGCTAGCTGATATAAATATAGCTATTGCTGTAGATACGCCTTTTGGTCTCTACGCCCCTGTCGTTGGAAATGTTGATAAAAAGGATTTAAAACAAATAGACGAAGAAATAAAGGAGCTAGCAGAAAAGGCAAAAAACATGAAGCTTTCGCTCTATGACGTAACAGGTGGGACTTTTACCATATCAAATCTTGGATCTTTCGGTATAGATTTCTTTGTGCCTATAATCAACCCTCCACAGACAGGAATACTGGGGGTTGGAAGGATCAGAGAAAACAAGCGTATTTATTTAACCCTCTCATTTAATCATTCAGTAGTTGACGGTGCTGAAGGCGCAAGATTTTTGTCGGATCTAAAAAACATACTAGAAACTCAGCTTTAAGATGATTTTATAACAAAAAATTTTGTTTACTCAAATTTTTTGGGCTTTACATGTCTTATTAGCGAACTCTTTGAACTTGGCGCAGATTTTACTTAAAACAAAGCATTAAAGGAGTAAGCAAAACAATCGTTAGCTAGCTGATAACAAAGCAAAACGGCGCATTATTAAATATTTGCTATATGAATTTTATCTTTTTCTTCTCGTAATATTCCTTGATTAACTGTTTTACTTGATCTGCTGTCTTCATATCGAGCGACATTTCCGCTAGTTCGCTCGCTTCACTTTTATCAATTTTGCTGATCAACATTTTAGTTACTAAAACTCTTGGCGGGTTAACGCTTAGCTTTCTTATTCCTAAACCAATAAGCAAAGGTATAGCAAGAGGCTCGCTGGCCATCTCCCCACAAACGCCAACTGGCCTTTTTGCTTTATTTACAACGTCCTTTATAGCTCTAAGAACTGATGGATGTAAATCGTCATACAAATATGATACGTTCTTATTTCCCCTATCTGCAGCAAGAATGTATTGCGTGAGGTCATTAGTTCCTATACTAAAAAAGTCTGAAACTTCAGACATAACATCCGCCATGCTAGCTGCAGAAGGAGTTTCAATCATGATGCCGAGCTCTGGGACTATAAACTGCTTGTTTTCTTTTTTTAGCTCTTCTTCAACCTCTTCAAGAACTTTTTTTGACTCTACGATTTCGTCATAATCGCTAACCATCGGAAGCATCAACTTTAAGTTACCTTTAATGTTAGAAACAGCAACAGCCTTTATTTGTTCTTTAAGCAGTTCTCTGTTCTTCAGCATCAACCTTATTCCTCGAAGGCCAAGGAATGGGTTTGCCTCGGGTTCTAGGTTTATGTAAGGCGGAAGTTTATCCCCTCCTATGTCGAGGACCCTAACTATTACTTCATCTGAAGCGAATAACTCGGACGCTTTTTTAAACAATTTTGAAAGATCTTCGTAGGTTGGGGCGTTAGTTCTTTCTAAATAAAGGAATTCTGTTCTAAGGAGACCTATGCCTTCCGCCTTAACGTTAGCTGCTAAAGTTAAGTCATCTTCATTACCAACGTTTGCTTGGACCTTTATGTAGGTGCCGTCTACTGTGTATGCTTTTGTTCCTAAGTATTTTTCAAGCTCCTGCGAAATTACACGAACTTCCTCTAATCTTGTCTTATATGCTAAGAGCTGTTGTTCAGCAGGATTAACTATAACTTCCCCGTTATAACCATCGAGCACTATAATGTCGCCATTTTTAATTTTATTTAATATCCCGCTCACTCCTACTATCATAGGTATTCCTCTTTCTTTAGCCATGATAGCCACATGGGAAGTGGTGCCTCCTTCTTCGGTAACTATTCCTAGGATAACTTCCTTATCTATCGAGGCAAAAATGGACGGAGTAATTATTTTTGAGACTATGATACTTTTACTTTTTGGCAGATTTAAAGGCTTATTCTTGCTGGTTATGTTGTTTATCAAGCGTGTCATCAGGTCTTTTAAGTCTTCTATTCTTTCCTTTAGGTATTCGCTCTTCGCTTCGCTGAGTTCATCAATCGATTCATTAAAAGAAGTTTTTATCGCGTTTTCCACCCCCATTCCGTTTTTTATATAAGATCTTATTTTATCAATAAATACCTCATCGTTTAACACTTCGATTTGAAAGTTTAATATGTCGATTTCCGTTTTGCTGAGATTACCGCTTTCAATAAGCTCTTTAATCTGCCTTTTTGATGTAGAAATCGCACTTTCAAATAATTTCAACTGAGTTTCTAAATCTGTTTTTTCTGCAACCGCGCTCTCTGTCTCCTGATATGGTATTAAAAAAGCTTGTCCTATAGCGTAACCTGGAGAAGCGGGCTTCCCAACGAGCTTAATCATTATGTTTGTAATCTAAATACACGATATTCTTAAACTTTATGATACTCATTAATACTCATTGAAATTTTCCAAGCCTTTCTATTAAATTTTTTAAAGTTTCTGATGTTTCCTTGCATATTCCCCTCACAGATAACTTCAATTTCGTCACCTTGACTAACGCCAAGAGATAAAACGCCTATGATGCTTTTAGCGTCCACAGCTTTATCGTTCTTTATCAATGAAATTTTTGATTTAAACTTTTTAGTTGTTTCAACAAAAATAAAGCGGGCCTAGCGTGCAATCCGAGCTTATTTTTTAATGTAATTCTGAACTTATAGCTATTTTCTGCCATCTTTATCACCCAATATTTACAGCTTAAAGAAGTAAACATATGAGTTGTTTATTAACATATCTATAGCTGAAGATCTTTGTTAGATAAAAGCCCTTTTCGCTTAATGTTTGTTTTAGATTTTGTCATGCTTTAATGTATTGGAATGGTTTATGATAAAAATTTATAACAAAAATAGTTTATATTTAAAGTTATGAATTATGTTGTACTTGGTGGAAGCAATTCTAGGCACATTGCTGCGCCATTAGCAAAAGCATTGGGCTTAGAGTACCATCCTGTAGAAGTAAAGAAGTTCCCTGACGACGAAAGTTATATAAGAATTACTACTGATGTCAAGGGCAAAAGCGTAATTTATGTTAACAGCCTGCAACCAAGGCCAAATGAGTCTCTTGTGGAAACTATCCTGTCAATAGATGCTATAAACTCGCAAGGGGCTGCAAAAGTTATAGCTGTAGTTCCGTACATGGCTTATGCAAGGCAAGATGAGATGTTCAATTATGGAGAAGCTGTAAGCGTCTATACAGTTGGTTCTTTGTTCAAGACGCTCAAAATAAGCTCAATCATAACTGTAGACATGCATCTGCACAGGATAAAGAATCCTGAAATCACATTTGGCTCAAACTTGATTAATTTAACTGCTGCACATGAAATTGCTAAATATTTAAAATCCAACTTTAACTATAAGGGAAGGGTCATCGTTGGTCCAGATGAGGAATCTGAACAATGGGCAAAGATCTTAGCAGACGACCTAAATCTACCTTACGTTATACTAGAAAAGAAAAGGCTTAGCGGAAGCGAAGTTAAGATCTACGAAAAGGAATTAGACGTGAAAGGTAAGGATGTAATAATCATAGACGATATAATAAGCACCGGCGGAACTATAATGGAGGCTGTAAAGCTGCTCAGGAACGAAGGGGCAAATAAGATAGCGGTTACTTGCACCCATCCGTTGCTCGTCAGCGATACGTACCAAAAGCTATCTGAGCTTGACTTGGAGCTGTTGATAGGCACTGATACCGTTATAAGCCCAATCAGCAGGGTGCAAATATACCCAGTTTTCATCGATTATATAAAGAGATCTGTTTCTTTATGATCAAGATAATAACACTCAATTCAAACGCTAAAACTTGGCAAGAAATGTTTGAAGAAGTAGCAGATTACCTATTAAGGCAAGGGATTGTAAAAGAAGGCTATAAAGAATTTTTAATAAATAGAGAAAAAGAATTTCCTACAGGGTTAAAGTTCAACGAAGACTTTGCTATTGCTTTACCTCATGCCGACATCAAATATTCAAACGAACAGTGCGCAGTATTAGTCAAACCGTCCAACAACGTATTTTTTAACCTAATGGACGACAAAAACGCATCTGTAAAGGTCAGTTTAGTCGTTTTCCTTATAATAACGGATCCTACAATTTATAACAAATTCCTTTCCAGACTAGTAACTATATTTCAGGATACTAAAATACAAAGGTTTATTAATAATGGAGACCTTGAACCGTTAAAAGAGGCGATAGAAAAAATTGAGTGAAATAATACGTCTGCAAACTACAATCGACAAAGAAGAGTACCAAAAGTACCAAATTTCACGGGAAAAGCTCCTTTCAATGTACAGAAAAATGCTTTTAATAAGAAAATTTGAAGAAAAAATTGAAGAGCTATACCTAGTCAAGGGAGTTTTGATGGGGCCAGCTCACCTCTATAACGGAATGGAAGCTATTAGCGTAGGAATCAGCGAAGGCCTGATAGATGGCGATCTTGTAATTAGCAATCACAGGGGGCACGGGCACGCGCTTTCATTGGGCATAGACCCTTACCGCGTTATGTCTGAAATGTTTGGAAATTCTGAAGGAATAGAAAAAGGTTTGGCAGGATCGATGCACGTTTCTATAGAACCAAGCAAAGGAGCGCTTTATTCTTCTGCAATAGTAGGAAGCCAAGTCCCTATTGCAGTTGGCGCAGCCTACAGTTTAAAGTACTATGGAAAACACAACTTAGTCGTGGTATTTTTTGGTGATGGTGCAGTTACGACGGGGTCTTTTCTTGAAGGATTGGCCATGGGGTCTTTCTTAAAGGTACCTTTATTCTTGGTTTGTGAAGACAACCATTATGCTGAGTATACCGACATAAACTACACGGTTGGTCAGAGTAAAATTTCCAAAATAATTTCATCGTTTGGTATACCTACTGTAGAGGTAGACGGCAACGATCCGCTAGCTGTGTTAAAAGCGTTCAAGATGTACGAAGTTGAGGTACGGAATTGGAACGGCCCCGTTGCCATACATGCATACACGTACAGGTTCGGGGGACACAGCGTTACAGATTCAGCAAACTATAGAAGTAAGGAAGAAGTTGAAAGTTGGAAACAGAGAGATCCCATATTAAGGTTCAAAGAAAGGCTGTTGAGCGAGGGAATAGCTTCAGAAGAAGAATTGAACAAAGTAAATACAGAGATTGAAAATTACATAAACGAAATAAGTGAAAAGGCTGCTGCAGTTAAGCCATTAGACTTTAACGAAGTTCTAAAGATAGCGGGTGACCCTTAAATGGTAATGATGAACATCGCACAAGCTATCAACAGAGCTTTAGACGAAGAAATGGAAAGGGATCCTAACATATTTCTGATAGGCGAAGATATAGGCAAGCACGGCGGCGTACACGGAATTACAAAAGGGCTTTATGAAAAGTACGGCAGCAAAAGGGTAATTGATGCACCAATATCTGAAATAGCAATAGTTGGCACAGCTATCGGAGCCGCAATGAACGGCCTAAGACCGGTTGCAGAAATTATGTACATGGATTTTCTAAACTTAGTTATGGAACAGCTTGTTAACCATGCAGCGCAAGCAAAGTTCATGAGCGCGGGAAAGCTAAAGGTACCTCTTGTAGTAATGACTCAAACGTCTCTTGGTAGACAGCACGGACCTCAGCATTCCCAGTTTTTCTTATCACAACTGGTAAACACGCCAGGATTAAACGTAGCCCTTTCTTCTACTCCGAAAACCGCGTATGGGTTGATGAAACAAGCCCTTAGGGAAAATAATCCTACTATTTACATAAGTTCAGCCTGGGAATACTTCAGGTTTAAGGAAGATGTCCCTGAAAACAGGGACTTCGTAATACCGTTTGGCAAAGCTGAAGTTGTCAAAGAAGGTAATGATATAACGATAATATCATACTCAAGGACCGTTTATGTTTCTCTTATCGCAGCAGAAAAGCTGAAAAGTGAAGGCATAAACGCAGAAGTTATAGATATGAGGACCTTGTCGCCGATTGATCTAGAGACGCCGACAAACTCTTTGAAGAAAACGCTTAACGGTATCGTAGTAAGCGATGAACATGAAAACGCTAGCGTGTCATCATTTATTGCGCAGAAACTTAATGAAAGGCTGTTCGACAAACTAAACAAGCCGGTCACAACTTTAAACCCGCCGTTCACTTTTACTCCGTCTTCGCCGCAGTTGGAAAAAGCTTATATGATAGATGAAAACAAAATAATAGCAAAAGTAAAGGAGGTGCTAAATAAAAATGCCTAAAATAGTTGATGTTTATGCGCCAAGAATTGACCCATCAGTAGAAACAGTTACAATAGTTGAGTGGAAGAAGGATGTGGGTTCTACAGTTAACAAGGACGAAGAGTTAGTTACTTTAATGGGAGAAAAAGCACAATTTGATTTAAAATCCCCATGCAAAGGCAAGCTCATTAAGATAAATTATCAAAAGGGGCAGGAGGTTTCTGTCGGCTCTGTCATTGCACAGATAGAATGCGAAGAATAGTTCTTTATGAAGCTAATTTCTGCCTCAATACTCGATGTAAACGTCTTAAAATTAAAAAAAAGTATTTTAACAGCAGAAAAAGCTGGAGCGGATTTGTTGCATTTTGATTTGGCAGACGGTTGCTTTGTACCGTCACTTACGTTTGGCACAAAAATCGTGAAAGAGCTTAGGGGGATAACTAAACTACCTTTTGAAGCGCATCTGATGGTTAAAAATCCAAGCAAGTACTATCCTGAACTTGCAGGGTTAGTAAGGACTATTTACTTTCACATCGAATCAACTGATGACCCACTTAAAGAAATCGAAAACATAAAAAGAACAGGCGCAAAAGCAGGTGTTGCGATCAACAAGGGAACTGATTTAAGTGTTGTTAAAAAGATCTTACAATATATAGACGCCGTTCTTGTAATGTTGACTAACGCGGGATATGGGGGTCAGCCTATGGATGAATTACAGTTAGAAAAAATCAGGTATCTTTCTAGTATGAAGAAGGCCATGAACCATGACTTTGAAATAGCTGCAGACGGAGGTATTAAAGTCTATAACGCAAGGATAGTAGCAGAAGCGGGAGCCGATATACTAATTTCTGGTACAGGGATATTTTCTACAAAGAGCATAACTAAGGCCATAAAATCGTTCAAAAAAGAGCTAGAGGGTTTTTGAACGTTAATAAAATAACATTAAAGATAAAAAAACATACGTATTTAACTATAAACGGGCAAGATTTAAAAATCATAACCACGAACCTTGACAATCTTGTAGTTTACACGGAATATCTGGCTTATGCATTAATCGTAGTTTCTTTCGTTCTTATAATCTTTAATTTTTTGTACGTTTCAGCTTTATTGTTTGTTATCGCATCGATCGTCGTGCTGTTCTCCTATTATTTTAACAAAATCTATTTGATTAAGAGCCTTGAGTCACAGACAATAAAAGAAAATGGAACCATAGAAATGATAATATCTAAACAAATGGTTAGAAGGTTCAACGTTAAAATTCTATACGTAAATTCTGAAGCAAAGCATAAAGAACTTAATCTAGATATGAACTATAAGACCTACTTACAACTTGAAAAGATTGTAAAGAACTACAAAATAAAAATCAAAAGAGAAGCTTAACTCGTTAACGACTTTATTATTTCCTTTTCTAGTTGTTCAATTCCTTGCCCAGTAAGGTAAGGGGTTGCGTTCAAAGTTTTCACGTCTTTATCGTTATACGGCGAAGTAACAAGTAATAAATCAACTTTTCCTAGCAAAGTCTTATAAAAGTTGATCTCTGCAATTTTACAGTGCGAAATTTCAGCTTGAATGTTGTTCTTGCGGAGAAGTTCCCTTAGTTTAGATTCTACAACTGTTGAAGTAGCTATTCCAGTAGCACATGCTACTAAGATTTTCTTAACCATAGAAAAACACAAAAAAAATTAAAATATAAGCTTTACGGTGGTTGATTTGTTGTCTGAGAAATCTGTTCTTCTTCCGGCCATGGGTTCTCTGGAACTAGCTTGGCAATCCATGGTTTGTCCTTAAGCACGTACCCAAGTATGAGGACTATCACAAACCATATGATGCCCGCAATGTACGTTAGGGTTTCTCCAAAACTTGTCGTAACGAACACTACAAATGGCAGCCATATGAATCCATCAGCAATTGAAGTTATTTCAAATATGCCGCTTGGTATCGGGAACTTTGCTGCTACTGCAGCCGCTGTATAAAATGGAGCCAAATATGTAGCCATGTATAACCCAAAGCCCAAATATATCGTGCCGGCTATTACTAGATGAACTACGTTGTTTCTGAAAAACGGAGCCATCATCGTTATAACAAATGGAATTACAGAAAGGTCTGCCAGAGGTAGCACGTGATTTCCTGGGAATATAAGGGCTTCTGCTAATACTATAGGTATCAGGATAAGTGATGCAGCTATAACCGATGGCACACCGATAGTTAATGCGGTGTCCATTCCTATCCAGAACTCTCCCTTAGTGAACCTGGAAGAATTCGCAAACCTATTTCTTACCTGTTCTGCGATAGGAACTAGTCCCTCCATCAATATGCCGACCATTTTTGGCAAGATTACCAACAAAGCTGCAACTGTTATAGTCGCGGTAGCGATCTGAGTAGCTGTTGCTCCAGAAGCGATCGATAGCAGGAACCCTATTATCAGACCTAATATAGCTGGCTCACCGAGCACTCCCAGCCTTCTCTGTATAGATTCTGGATCTGCCTTTAGAGTATTTAGGCCTGGGATTCTGTCGATTAACCATTTGACAGGAACCGCAAATACAGCACCAGGAGCAGAAGTGCCGTGAGGGAATGATACGTTTGGCACGTTTATCTGCTTTTGCATAGATTTTGCCGTCCAGTCTGCTAATTTTAGCAGAATCATAAAGTACGCGCCGGCTATTATGAATGCAGGAATTATTTCATGAGTAATGATTGCAACCATTGATGCTACATAAGCTGGATGCCAATAATTCCAGATATCTATGTCCAATGTTTTTGTCCACTTTGCTGCTAGCAACACTAGATTTAAGAGGAGCGCGTACGGAATTATCGAAACACCTACCAGAGTTGCATAAGATATAGCGGCAGCGGTAGGCCAACCTAAATCTATCACATCCAAATGCGTATGGAGGTGGGTTACAAGGTCATGCGCTATTGGCGAAATAGCGTTTCCAAACGCCCCTATAATAAGGAAGATGCCTACAAAACCCACGCCTATCATTACAGCTCCTCTAAATGCTGTTTTTACAGGTACTCTAAGAGCTAAAGCTATTATAAAGATAAATATAGGAACTACTACAGAAGCTCCAAGCGAAAGAAGTAGCTGTATATAACTGAACCAAATGGGGGTCATGTAAAAAAAGTAATATGATCGCTCATTTATAAGGTTTTTGGTAAGGATCAGTACTCTCTCTTATCTGGAAATTATTTTATGGTCTTAAACATATAGCTGATAAAAGCAAATTAAGCAGATTTTGGCTAAACCTAATGAAGAGGTATGGAGGTAGCATGCTTAGCTTGAAGGAAAACTTACGAACGCGGAAATTACAAGCATGAAAGGCGTCTCAACAAGAAGGGTACAGCAGCTTTACAGCGAATACAAAAGTACAGGGGTTATTCATGTTCATAAAAAGGCTAAAAGACATTACAGCTTTTGCCTGAGCAAGTTAAATGTTAAACCAAAACTTTACAAAATGTACAGAGCCAATGTGAGCTATATCGGCAAAATTCTCAGAGCGAAATGATACAGCATTAATAACAACATGATCAATCAAGAACTCAAAAAGGCTGGATTTGCAATGAGTGAGCCTAAAAAGTGGCACAAAATGGATAAGGCATAAAGAACATTCTAACTCATTGTGGTGCGTTAATTGGCACAAATAAAGAATCCAAGGTGAAAGGGTTTATGGTTAATAGTTTATGAAGACGATTCTTCCAGGTTTATAGTTGGCTATGGCGTTTATCCAACTCCAAAATCTAAGTACTCAGTTGATGTATTGAAGAAGGCAATAGAAAAGCCTGAGGAGATTTTATCAGATCACGGAACAACTTTCTATGCTGTTGAATCAGATGAAAGGGAGAAGGGGCTCACGGAGTTTGAAAAGTTCTTGATAAAGGAGAAGATAACTTTGATAGTTGGCAGGGTAGACCACCCCCAGACAAACGGAAAGGTTAAGAAGTTCTTCGACATATTTGAGAAGAAGGTAAAGTTCTTCAATTCCTTTAATGAATTCATGAATTGGTATAATTTCATAAGGCCACATGGAGCCTTTGACATTGAAAGGCTTGAAACGCAAGCAGTTATATTTTATCAAAGGCTACCCAAAAGGGAAGTTATAATGGACCCAACATTACTGGAGAACATAGAAGGGATGAAATGATTTTTTGAGAAAACATGTTGGTAAAGATGACCGAAAATGAGATAAAAAGCTCAGAGTTCAACTTGCACAAACATAGAAACAAAAAAATATTATATCTTAAAATGCGCCATCAGGAAACCTGCATCTTCAGATCGCGGGCAACCTTTTTTGCATTTGATCAGATACCTTATACCTATTATCCCTCCTACTGCAATGAGCGCAACACCAAAACCAGCAAGTATCAGTAACAAAGCTGATAAAAATACGAGAGAATACAGCTCTCCAGCAACAAAAGATATTATTTCCCCGAAGATGAACAGGTATCTTGTGAGCGCTCTTTCTTTCCCGCTGATACCGTATATTTCAAAAGTTAAGATTGCAGTTATAAGCGCCGGCAGAAGGAAAAACCCAAAGTCCTGATGGAACCTTGTTTAAGCAAAATCAAAAGCGGCGCCGGGTACATTTGGCAGAGCTCCTGCTGCTCCGTAGAAAGTTTCATGAAACTCTATCCAGTACCCATTAACGGGCATTGTAAGGTAAATTAAAATCCACCCAGTTATAAGGCTTATAAAAAGCGGATCCCTGAGCATGCCCTTTCCTCTTGCTTGCCAGATGAGCGCTATCATGACAAGAAGGGCACCCCATCCTATAATACCGGTTATTGCGTCGTCCATTGCAAGCCCGTTTATATCGCTGGGACCAGAAGAAAAAAGAGTCGGGATTGAATAGTTTCCAACGCCAGAGATTATATAGATTACAGCGGTAGCAAGCATGGCTATAGCCATGACCGCAATTCCTGAGTAAGTAAGGTACCTGATGCCCTTTGGAGCGTTAAGAAGGCCATATACAAAAGCTACTATCAGGACTATTCCTGCCATTATCAAGGGAAGCATGAGGTGTGAATGAGAAGTCACAACGTCTTCAGTCCAGGTTATTACAGCCGTTTTGTTGTAATAGCCAAGCATAGGGTACATTGTCTGGTTGATTTAATTGCCAACAAAAGAAGGCCATGGACCGAACCATGTAATCCATCCAGCTATGTGGCCCATAAACGCTGAGATAAGGGTAAGGAAAACAGCGAAAGTCATGAACGAGTTAACCATTTTCAAAGATTTTGAGCTGATCTGAAATATATTCACCGCAAAAGCCGCTACCAGAGCTAAAGCTATTTCATCACCCACGAGAAAAGCAACTATCTGAGACCACAGCGGTATTCCTAAGAGAAACCTGTCATAGACGTCGAATATTCCTGCTATGCCGGCAAGGGGGGACCGCTATGATCCCTCCTATAAAAACAGAATCTCTTATCAGAAGGCCGGGAAAGCCTTTCATCTGATACAGATCAAAGACAGAGCACATAATGGCAGCTAATACAACTATCAACGGAACAAATATTGCTCCGTGCCAGTAAAGCACAAGACGCCAGAATATATCAGGAGTGTACGCGTTGTTATATGCTGGGTTGAGAAACGGCGTTAAATAGTTAAGCACGGGGAAATATAGCTATTAGTCCCAGCGCCAAGCAAAAAGACCATATCATTATAAATTTACATGTTGGGACTTTCACAAAATATATTAAATATATTTATATAAACCATGCATATAACTGATTTGTTGAGAGATCTTAAACCAAGCGTAAAGATACAAGTTGAAGCAGGTCGCCTGCTTGCATTTGACGGGAACATGAGCAACGTGATATCAAGGGTCAAGGCATAAAGTCGATGCTTTTTTCTCACGAAGGCTGGTTCTTCGTCGAAATAGAGGGAGCGGGCCGCGTTTATCTGCACATGACAACAGCCCAACAACTAGCAATAGTAGTTGAACCCTTCATCCCGAGGCAGGGCGGTGGCGTGCAGATAAACTTCTAAAAGCTTTTTCTGAATTTTTTGACATCAATATTAAATATTTGATAGGTTAAAAAAAGTTCGTGATACCCGAGATTTATAAATATTTAAGTGAAAACAGAGATCTTATAATGGGAAAATTAAGAGAGGAGAAAGACATTGAAAAAATGGTAAAGGAGATGTGGATCGAATACATGCCTGATGTGTCAAAAGCAAACCTTGCCGGCATAGACAGCAGCTGGAACAGCACCAGGCACCACGGTTTTTTCTTCTACGTTGTTGACGCTGTGGCAGTTGATTCTTCAGGCAATTATGTTGTTGATCCGAAGTACATAGCAGACATTGGAGCTCCCGTAACTGAGGAAGAAGGAATCACAGCATACAACACTCAAAGGTACCTTGAGAGCCTCGGTATGAGTTTTGAGTACGAGCTTGCCCTGGAAGCCATAAACAGGGGCTACACAGCGCTGATAGACAATTCTGCTCTTGCGATGATCTATGATAGGAGAAACAAGATGTACGTAACTTTCATACAGTACGCAAAAGAGCTGATAAACAGAAAAGACGTGATATTCATAGCAAAGACTTCAGAAAGCAACACAGACCTAAAAGGAGAGGTTGGAGATATGTACTACTATACAAAATACACGAACAAAGCAGGAATTTCAAAGGTAAGGTACGATCCTCACGGTGTTTCAGTTTTTTATGCAAGGCTAAGCGACTGGGCTCCTGTGATAAAGGTTGAAGTCCCAGGACAGATAAACGAATCAGAAGCGCTTAACGTTGTAAGAAAGCTTTATTCCGTTTCCGTTAACGGTTATCCTTACCCACTACTGCTTGCACACCAGAGGTGCAAGGTTGACGATAAAGATATGGAAACTGCTGAGGCTCTGCTGGGGCTCGGAGCAGAGCCAGGAGCAAGGGAGGTGCTTTGGGAATGAAAGCTATAGTTGCCAACGGCTCAAAGGCTGATAGGTTTAGCATAATTTCGGAAAGGCCCGCAAGGCTCGGAGAATATTTTGTTGCCCACACAGGGGATGGAGACGTCCTTGGCATGGTAGAGGAGAGCATCATAACGAGCGCTATAATGGAGAAAGCCAGAGACTACATAACTGCAAGCGAAGCTGAAAAATTTGCTTCATCTAACGCAAGGGACAGGAGCTATACTTCGCTGGTAAGGGTTGTTGGCCTGGTTGATTCCCTTAAAAAAGGCAAGCCCGAAATGCCATCTCTTCCGCCTGAACCGGGCACCATTGTTGAAGAAGCTCCAGAAGATCTGCTTAAAGCAGTGTTCAGCTACGGCATTCAGATAGGCTCGCTGCTCAGAAAGCCCTCAGTAAGGGTTGGAGTGAACATAGATGCTGTTGCTTCAAGGCACCTAGCAATTCTTGGCGCTACGGGAAGCGGAAAGTCAAACCTCTTGGCGCTTATAGCGAAGGAGGTGATGAAGCTGGGAGGAACGATGGTCATATTTGACTACCACGGCGAGTATTCTTCGCTGAAAGGCGCTGTTCAGATAAGAGCAAAGATAAACCCAAGAATACTAGATGCGGATGAGTTGGCTGACGTTATCGAGATAAGGCGCAACGCTTCAAAACAAAGGGAGGCCCTTGCAAGGGCTCTTACCCAGCAAGTTAGAAGTTCTAAAGATTTCTGGGATGATCTTGAAAAAAATCTTAGAGACGATAATGATGAAGAGCTTGCCGGAAGAGTCATAGAGATAATTGAGAGAGCAAGGAGAAGGTTGGGAAAAATTCTCGATACAGAAATAGGCGACCCTATAAACATGGTAAAGCCAAACAAGGTAAACGTAATAGACATGCTAGATCTGAACGAAGCTCAGTCAAGCCTTATAATATCTTACTATGCCAGTGAGATATTAGAGCAGAGGAAAGCTTTTAGGCGCAACGAAACCGAAAATATAATCTTCGATACACCAGTAATACTTGCTTTAGAAGAGGCACACGCTTTTCTGCCCGAAGGTGAGGAGAGCGACGCTCACGAAATAATATCAAAGGTTGCAAGAGAAGGGAGGAAGTTTGGGGTCGGGCTAATAGTTGCTTCTCAGAGACCAAGCAGGCTGAGCCAAGACGTCCTCAGCCAGATGGGTTCACTCGCAGTATTCAGGATTTCACAGCCCAGGGATCAGAGCTATATAGTGGAGTCATCAGAGCTCGTTTCTGCAGAGGTAGCTGCCGGGCTTCCATCTCTTAACAGCGGAGAAGCGATACTTCTTGGTCAGTGGGTAAAACTTCCTACAGTAGCAAAGATAGACATGGTTGAAGAAAAGCTTGTTGGTTCTGACTACAAGGCCACAGAAGAATGGGCAAGGAAGAAAAAGATGTCCGAGGTTGCTGAAGAGCGCACTGACGAGCTGATCCTGTATTGATTATAGCGCACATTTCAGACACCCACCTTGGGGCAATGCCTTACGGCCTGAAGGAAAGGTCAGACGACTTTTACGACGTTTTCAACGAAGCGATAGAGATAACTATAAAGGATCACATAAAGGTTGTGGTTCACTCCGGAGACGTATTTGACTCCCCTAAGCCTCCTGGTCTTGCTGTAAAGAACCTCTATGCAGGATTAAAAAAGCTAGAGAACGCAGGCTCCAAGATGCTCTTTATCCTTGGAGAACATGACATAAGCAGGATGAAGGATGTCCCTTACCCTCTTCTCCTTGGAGAAATGGGCTTCGCGACTTATGTAGGAGATGGAGTGCCGCATGAAATAGAGGGGATAAACTTTATTGGGTTTAATAAACACAGAAAGAGCGAAATAGACCTACTTAGGAACAAGCTTTCGGAACTTAAGCAAAACCATGGAAAGAACGTGCTCGTTCTTCATCAGGGGTTGACAGAGTTCAACAAGTACGCAGGTGAAATACAGATCTCTGACCTTCCAACCTGGTTTGATTATTACGCGATGGGTCACATCCATGAACCAGGGACAAAAAAGTTCGCTGATCTTAAAGGACCTGTAAGCTACGCAGGATCCATTGAAGCTTCAGCGGGGTTTAACGTTGTAGATCTGAGCGGCGACGAAGCAAAGGTTGAAAGGGTGAACCTTGAGACTGCAAGAAAGATTTTTAAGTTTGAAATAAAGTACGATGAGCTTCAGAAACAAGTTGAAAGAATACTGAAAGAAATATCTGGGCTAAGGAAAAAGCCTGTTGTAACTGTTGTCGTTAGCGGAAAGAACATAAGCAGAGTAATAGTGAGCTCTGCACTAAGGCCTGTGAACGAGGCTTCTCTTATGCTTCAGGTAAAGTTTGAAGAAGAAGAAACTAAAGGTCTGATGGGAGAAAAGCCTTCCGACCTGAAGACAGAGATGCTTAAACAGGCTGAGAGGATACTAGGAAAGGTTGGAGTTTTTGCAATTGAGGAGCTCCTTCCCTTGGCTGATGATTCTGAAGCGATGGCAAACAGGCTATGGGAAGCTTTTGAAAACGATGAGCTTGGATGATAGAGAAAATAGACCTTTTCAACTTTCTTTCACATAGGAACACAAGTATAGAGCTTGAGGACGGCGTTAACGTGTTTGTCGGGAACAACGGATCAGGAAAATCATCAGTTGTGGATGCGCTGACTTACGCACTTTATGGAAAGCATACAAGAGGGGACAACGCAAACATAGCTTTCCGCGGCTCAGTCGGTGGCTATGCAAGAGTCATTTTCACCGTAAACGGGAGAAGGTACACAGTTGAGAGGAAGTTCGACAAAAATGGAAGGCTAGCGGGAGCTGTCTTAAGGGATGAAAAAGGGATCGTTGTTGCAGGAGAAAGGAAACAGTACGGTGAATCAGTTGAGGACACAGTTACCAAAATACTTGGGCTTGATTATGACAAGATGAAGGTTGTAGCAATAATCCAGCAGGGTGAGCTTGACGAAATAATAAACTATACTCCGAAGAAATTTAAGGAACTGATAAACAGTGTGGTTGGCATCGAAGTCCTTGGTAATGCTTTTGAAAAAATGGGTATAGCCATAGATCTTTTTAAGAAAGCCTTTGCTGAGAGGTACGGTTATGGCGTTGACAGCCTAGCTCAGCTGGAAAACGATATAGAGAACCTTAAACAGCAGATGAAAAAGGCAAGGGCTGAAGCTGAAAGGCTGCAAAAAGAGCTGGGACCTTTACAAGCTGAAATGGATAAAGCTGAAATCGAGCACAGCGTTATGGTTGCTCTGAAGACAAAGTTTGATGAGCTCAGAAACCTCGAAAGACAGTTCTCCAGGCACGTTGCAGAAAAGAGGGCAGAGCTGACAAAGAGAAAAGCTGAGCTCGAAAGGGACATACCTGCTGCGGAAAAATACCTTTCTTTTATAAGAAGTGATGCTGAGCGTAAGCTGGAAGAGACTGAAAAAGAGTTGGAAAACATTGATAAAGAAGAGAAGGACGTTATAAAAGCGCTTGAAGCTGCATCAAACGCTTCCCAAAGGGCTAAAGATGTTGAGAAGGAGATCAGGGATATCAACGATGAGATAGAAAGCAGCGAAAAGAAGATCGAACAGCTCAGAGCTTCCTTGAAGCCAGTCGATCAGGCTTTGCTCATACCAGAAAAGGAGGTTGAAGAGCTTGTTGATAAAATCAGGGCTCAGGTTGAGGAGCTTGAGAAGAAAAAAGCAAGGCTTGAAGAGGTTCTGGAAAACTATCAGGAGCTTGAGAGCAGCGGCGTCTGTCCGGTGTGCGGCTCCAGGGTTCAAGGCGAAGACTTGAGTAAGAGGAGGCAACACATAGTTGACGAGATAAAAGAAGTGGAAGAGCAGCTAAAGAAGCTTAAAAATGAAGAAAAAGCGACAAAAGAAAAGCTGAAAGCCGTGAGCGAAGCACATAAGATCGACATAGAAAACAGGGGAATAAACGAAAAGATCTCCATGCTATCTGAAAATTTAGAAAAGCTGAAGAAGCGCCTTTCCGATAAGAAAAAAGAGCTTGCAGAATACATAGAAAATGCAAAAGCTCTGAATGAGCTAAGCAAAAGGTACAGCGATCTTGAAAATAGAAAGAAAGATCTTACAAAAATCAGAAATGAGCTTTCCAGCGCCCTTACAGAAGCGAAGACATGGCTATCTTCAAAGGGTATATATTTGGAAGAGCAGATAGCTGCGATGCGCGAGGAGCTATCTCAGCTTGAAAAAAGCATATCTGGGCCTGATGAATCTATAGATGAGGAAGCAATGATATTGCACGAAAGGATAGAAAATCTGAAGCGCGAGACAGAAGGTTACAGCGATGAAAAGCTTGCAAATCTTGAAAAAAGGCTCAGGGAGCTGAGGGAAAAAGTTGATAAAATCAAAGCAGAGATCGTGTTTAACAATACGAGCTTTACTAATGCTGAAGAAAGGCTGCGACAGCTCGAACCTGTACGCGAAGCCATGAAGAAGGCCAAAGTTTACGTAGAAAAGTTTGAAAGAATAAGAAACGAAATATTCCACAGAGACGGTGAGCTCGCAAAGAGCATTAGGTCATGGGCCGTCAGGAGCATCTCGGCATTTTCAACAGATTACATACAGCTCTTTGGCACCGGCATCTCTGAGATAAGGATAAGCGAGGACGAATCAAAGGTAGGTATAGAGTGTTACACGAGCTCAGGTTTTCAGGACATCAACGCGATGAGCGGAGGTGAAAAGGTTGCAATAGCTGTTGCAATAAGGTTTGCCATAGCAAAGCTCCTGAGCACCGGCAACATAGACTTCATAATCATGGACGAACCGACTAACTACCTTGATGAAGAAAGGAAGAAGGCCTTTGTCGACCTGGTCAGGAACATGGGACAGGCAGTGAGGCAGCTTGTCATAATAACCCACGACAAAGAGATATTTGAGAACGAAAGCGTGAACGCAGTTTTTTCTTTCGAAAAGATTAATGGGGAATCGCGCGTTACAAAATCTTAAGAAGTTTTTAACTGCTAGAGGTTAAGGAATGAAAGTACCCTTTTGTGCGCTTTAGATAACCATCATAGAAAGTTTCAAGAGGTAAAAAACTTTCGGGTTGAAACTTGATAAGATCTCCAAAACCAGGCTTGCCATCCTTAGCCGCCTCTTTCTTGAAGTTAAATGGTTTACTAATTATATTATTAGCAAACTGCATGCTCAAAGTAAAAAGGCTTGAAAGTAGGTAAGATCAAATTCGTAAAGGCTGCGCATTGGATTCTGTTCATAAATTAATGAATTGACACAAGTTCATAAGGCCTCACGGAGCCTTTGACCTTGAAAGGCTTTAAACTTTAGTAATAATCTATTATTTGGAGGCTTTCTAAAAAATAATTGAAAAGTTATTCTTTGATATGCTGGAAAGCTAAAGTGCAATAATTTGGAAACAAAACACCATTTTAGCAAAAAATTGCAGAAAATTTGAATTTTTTTAACAAAATATTACGTAACGATTAAATTTTTGATCTAGATATATCATATTATGAATTCAGTTGGTCATGAGATAGTTTTGACCAGTGAACCAGCAATTGCAAGCGATACGTTGGGGTCCAGCATAATTGGGTTCATAAGCGCTCTGCCTGAGAATATTCTTAACGAGCATGTTGCAAAGATGTTTTTTAAAGTATCTGCAAACAGAGATGGGACAGCTAAAAGGGCACCTTATGGTCTAGCAAAGGTTGAAGCTAAATTGAGGGAAGCTGGCTTTGATGTAGTAATAGGTAGCCCCTATGAAATATACAAACTGATTGGCAGCTCCACAAAGGTCGTAGGTGTATATACAATGGACGGTATGGGATACAGCTACGGTTCTGGGATAACTTACTGGATGTTGAAGCTAGCAGGGATAAAATATGTGGGTATGCCTTTCATAGCTAGGTCATTCAACAACCTAATTAAAAGCCTTAATGCGTCACCATTTAGAAAAAACTTTAGAATAGTAATTGGAGGCCCAGCAGCTTGGCAAATAGTAGATAGCGGGTTACAGGGCGAACTTAATATTGACCATGTTTTTGAGGGAGAATTTGAAGCAAATGGCCTTGAGTTCTTTATAAAGCTTTTAAGGGGTGATGCTGTGCCTTCAAGATTTTACGGCAGGCCAGCCGATGTCAGCTCAATACCGCCCATCATTACTCCTAGCAACGGAGGCATAGTTGAAGTTACCAGGGGATGTGGTAGGGGTTGCGCATTTTGTACGCCAAACTTAAGTGGCATCATAAGGTCCATACCGTTCGAAGGTAATATAGAAAGGGAAATAAGGACTAATATTGAAAAAGGTGGGCTAACGGACATAAACTTGCACAGCGAGGAATATTTCAGGTATGGTGCCAAGGGCATAGATCCTTATCCTGAAAAGGTTAAAGAACTCACAGTTAAAGCGTATAGGCTAGTAAAAAGCTATGGGGATGAATACAGTATCTCTACAGACTTCACCACAGCGGCTGTTGTAGTTCAAGAACCAGATCTGGTGAAGTTTGTAGGTGAATATATTAATGAAGGGGGCAGAAAGAGCTTTATCGAAATGGGTATTGAAACAGCATCAGCTTCATTAATAGAAAGGTACATGAAAGGAAAAGCCTACCCATATAGGCCTTCCGAATATCCAGAAATTGTTGAAAGAGCAATAGGAATTCTAAACGACAACAATTGGATAGTCGTGGGAACAATGATAATTAACTTTCCCGGGGAAAACGAAGATGACATAATAGCTAATATAGAGCTTCTAGACAGGATAAAAAATTTGAAAGTTGTAACTTTTCCTCTACCTCTAATACCTGTTGCTGCTTTTAGAAAAAAGGGCATGACAGCTTTAGATGAGATTTTGGAAGACCCGTTGAAAAAATATTTTATACTAAAAGCGCTGTTAAAGGCATTTGACAGCCTAAACGAGAGCGTAAGTATTGTAGCACGTGGAATCAAAAACCCGTTGCAAAGGCTCTTGGTTCAAACTGTAGGAACTTCACTTTTAAAGCATGTAAGGGGAAGGTATGAGCAATTGTACAGTAAACTACCCTACCTTTACACAGCAAATCAAAAACTTTTTTAGCAATGGATAACTTTTTCACGTTTACAGTCATAAAAACAATTCAGACATCTTACCTTGAAGTTTTATTCAACTATTTTCTGATCCTCTTCAACATCCTCATACCATTTCCGGCTTTCCCCTATTCTTGCCCTCAACTTCCAGCTTATGGACTTTGGTCTCTTTTCTATTTCGCTTAAAAGGGTTTCAACTTTCTTCTTTACATTTTCTTTTTTGTCCTCGCTTAGACTTATAGAGCCAATATAATCTAGAACCTTTTTCAAATTATCAGTAAATGTTTTGTAAACCCCCCAGTCCTCTGAAGTCAGTTTCGTTAAATAATCTGGTTCTATGTTTACACATGGTTCTTTCCCGAATTCATGATCAAGGAATAATGCAACGATGTCTTTAAGGTCCTTTTCGTTTATCTTTACAATCTGAAGCTTTGTAAAAAGGAGGTCTGTAACTGGAAGCGTATTCCCGCACAGGTTTATCCTGTCCCGGAAGTCAAACTTGTGCGCCATCTCAAACCTGTCAAGAAAAACGTCTACCCTTCTCATGTTTTCTAGGTCGTTGAATATTAGTCTTTTGAAGCCGTAAAGCGCGTTGAACCTTTCTCTCGGCTTATATCCAAGGTCCTTAAAGAGGACTGAGATCTCCCTTGATTGTTTGCTGAACCCTATAACGTCTATGTCGCCGTAATCCCTCGAAAGAGGTCCTTCTTTTACAGACGGACAGGTGTACCAGATCGCAAGCCCTCCAAGGAGCTTAAGGCTTATCTTTCTCCTTTCAGCCTCCCTCAGTATCCTTTCTGCTTCTTCCTTTACGTCCTTCAGCGGCATCTTATTCACCCTGTTGTGAGCATGTAGCTCTTAAGCTTGCCGTCTTCAAGGTTTATAATTGCGCCCCTAAGAATTCCGTAGGGATAATCGCTTCCCGGGTTGATTATCAGCGTTCTCCCCAGGTTTTTTGCACCCCGTGACTCGTGAACGTGACCGTGAAGCCCAAGCATCGGCTGGTACTTTTCTATCATTTTTCTCACAGCTACGCTTCCTACAGGGACCATAACAACTGTGCCCGGAAGGGCAACAGGCCTGAGGTTTTCGTCAACCTTTGGAGCCATATCAAGCCCTGTGTTGTAAGGTGGAGGATGTATGTTGAATATCGCTTTTTCCATGTTCTTTACACGTGAAGCCATATCCTCTATCTTCTTTTCGAGCTCTTCTTCCGGTATGTCCCTGGGAGCATGCCATGGCGTAACGTTTGCGTACCCGGTGCTTATCATTTCATAACCGTCCAGCTCCAAGACCTTTCCTTCAGGGTGGATTACAAAGCTTGAAGAATCGAGCACAGTGTCAAGCTCCAGGGCGTCGTCGTTTCCGGCGTTCATTATGACCTTTACTCCGGAGTTCAAAAGCTTCTCTTCTGCCAGCTTTAT
>Ga0081473_128666_pt1 | contig 48591 bp, 45 predicted proteins | sample CisSprmetagenome_FD_70977 | JGI IMG/M metagenome (GOLD analysis project Ga0081473, IMG submission 70977) | Hypoxic/sulfidic aquatic microbial communities from Cistern Spring, Yellowstone National Park, USA v2 (version 2) | ecosystem: Environmental > Aquatic > Thermal springs > Hot (42-90C) >...
GAAGGTGATTTTTACAAAGCTTTTCAAAGAGTCTTTTGCCTCCAAAGACCACTGATTTATTTGTGGGATACTGCTTAGCTTTGTAAATAGCTGAATCAATGTATTTGGTTGGCAATTCAGGAAACAGCTGTCTTAGTCCGTGGTATACTTGGGCGTGTGGGTTTTTCGTTTTCTCTTTTTCCAACTCCTTCAGCATATTGTATGCCACACGGATGGCAGAGGATTGCTTACGCATCAGCTTTATGAGTTTTTCTTTGTCTTCCTTTCTTAGTTCAAGCTTGAACTGTAGGCTAACAAACATCAGGGTTAGATTTTAGAGGAAAAACCCTTGTGTGTCAATGGGTTTGTATTTTTGGAACAGCCTTTATTATACCTTGACTAAAAAAAGCTTTTAAGATAATATTTATTGAAAGCTGTAGGGGCGGTAGCTCAGTTGGGAGAGCGCCTGCTTGGCGTGTAGGAGGTCGGGGGTTCAAGTCCCCTCCGCTCCACCATCAGTTTATCCTTTCTCTACAGTCTTTTGCACTACGCAGATAATTTGTGAGCTCTTGTGAATTTCTGCTTTTTATGAGTTCCTTCAGGTTTTTAAGGGATGCTTCAAAAGCTTCTATGGCTTTTAAGACATTTTCCCAGTTTTCTAAGAATATGTCTCTCCACATTATAGGGTCTGATCCTGCTATACGCGTAAAGTCCTTGAAACCTCCACCGGGATACTTAAAAAGATCCACACCATCTTTGCTCAAATGTCTGATGGCATCTATAAGAGCAAAGGCAACCGCATGGGGAAGGTGAGAAACCGCCCCAAACACATAGTCATGCAAAAAGGGGTTCATCTCTTCAACCACCGCACCCAGAGATATCCACATGTTTTTTATCTTCTCTAAAGCTTTAGGTGATGTCCTTTGCGTTGGTGTTAGAATGCATCTTTTACCTTTGAAAAGATCCTTACTGCTGTTTTCTACGCCAGACTTTTCCGTCCCTGCGATGGGATGTCCTCCTACAAAGTTTTCTCCCAGGTACTCCTCCAGCGTATAAACCAGCTTACCCTTTACGCTTCCCAAATCCGTTATAAGGGTATTTTTAATGTCAAGCGTAGAAAGTTCCCTTGCTATGTTCTCAAAAGTTCCTACGGGTGTAGCCAGCATTATAAGGTCGGGTTTAAAGCCAAGAAGGCTATTTAGATGCGCACTTCCCACATCTATAACACCAAGCTGTATAGCCTTATCAGTGGCGGATGGATTTACATCAATGCCCAATATCTCACAGTTGGGAAAAGATTCCCTGAAAGCCAAAGCGAAAGACCCACCCATAAAGCCCACACCTATTAGGCACAACCTCTTAAACATCTTGATACACTACCTTCCCTTCAAAAATGGTGTAGAGAACTTTGCCTTTTAGCTTTTTGTTCCACAGGGGTGTGTTTTTGGATTTGGAAAGGTTTGTCTTTTCATCAAGAGTCCACTCTCTTTCTGGGTCAAAGATGGTTATGTTAGCCTTTGAACCCAACTTTAGAGTTCCACATCCTTCTAATTTGAGTATCTGTGCCGGTCTGCAGGACATTAGATTTATCACATCTTTTAAAGTTATGTGTCCTTGTCTTACCAGCTCCAAAGCAACAGGTAGAGCTGTCTGCAGACCTATCATGCCGGGTTTTGCCTTCTCTATCTGTCTTTTTTCCCAACTCGCATGGGGTGCGTGGTCTGTAGCTATGCAGTCTACTGTACCCTCCTTTAAAGCCCGTATGAGAGCGTCCCTGTCTTCTTTTCTTCTTAGGGGTGGGTTTACCTTGGCAGAAGAGCCGGACTTTAGGATCTCCTCTTCTGTGAATACAAGATGGTAAGGGTTCACTTCGCAAGAAACCTTAACACCTTTTTCTTTGAAGTATTTTATTAGTTCCACACTTAGGGCACTACTAAGGTGCTGTATGTGAATGCGAGAGCCTGTATGGTAAGAGAGTATCAGGTCTCTTGCCACGAGTATGTCTTCTGCCTCAGGAGGTCTCGAAGAAATACCCAAAAAGGCGCTTACATACCCTTCGTTTATGTGTCCGTAGGCAAGACTGTCATCTTCGCAGTGGTTCATAACCAGAATGTCTAACTGTCCTGCAAGTTCCAACGCTCTTTTCATGAGCTTACTGTCCATAAGAGGACTTCCGTCATCGGTGAGGGCAACACATCCTGCAGACTTAAGAGCGTAAAAGTCAGAAAGTTCCTGCCCTTTCCTACCCTTCGTGAGAGTCCCAGCAGGTAAAACCAGACACAGACCAACAGCCTTTGCCTTGCTTATTATATACTGAGCTATCTCTGGGCTATCTATGGGTGGTTTTGTGTTGGGCATACACACCACAGTGGTGTATCCTCCCGCTACTGCGCACTTACTACCGCTTTGTATGTCTTCTTTGTAAGTCTCTCCTGGGTCCCTCAGATGCACATGCAAGTCTATAAAGGAAGGGCACACAATTAGTCCAGATGCGTCTATAACCTGAGCTTCAAGCTCAAAGATGTTCTCACCTATAGCCTTTATCTTTCCCTTTTCTACAAGAATGTCTCCTATAATGTCAATGTTTTCAGATGGGTCTATGATCCTTCCTCTCTTTATGAGCAGTTTGGACATCGCTAAAATTATAAGCCACTTCGGATATAGCCAAGTATGGGTTTTTCTCTTGGGTTTCCCAAACAAAAGCACCGTATTTGCTTATAGTCCATTTTGCCTCTTTACTCTCTGGGTGATGCCTGCAGAGTATTATACAAACACCCTTTTCCATAAGGAACTGTGCGAGCTTCTGTTCTTCCCGTGGAATGTTGGTAAGAAGCTGGGGTTTTTCCCCCTTTTTTAAAAGCATGACTCTGCTGGTGTTGCTAAAGTTCTCGCTCACCTCACCCTTTTCGTTCAAAAGCACACCCAAAGTTGCCTCTTGCTTAGGTTCGTAGTGTATGAACACCATTTCAAGCTGTGGTACCTCTACTTTTAGCTTTTCTTCTATCCTATCCACAACGCTGTGCATCTGTAAAAAGTCCCTCCCAGACACCACCAAGGTAATATCTGCAAAGAGCCTGCCACCCGAAGACCTAACAAAGAGATGTTTTATTTCCAACACCTCCTCAAAGCTAAGGATTATATCCCTTATTCTGCTTAGTGTATTTTGATCAGCTGACACATCAAGAAGTACAGAAACTTCCTTTCTGAGTATGTTTAGGGCTGTGTAAGATATAAGCAAAGAGACACCTATGGCAAAATACCTGTCTAATTCATACCCCACATAAGAGCTTATAAAACTCATAAGCACTAAGGAAGAACCAAAGGCATCTGTCAGAGTATGATAAGAGTCTGCGATGAGCACAGGAGAGTTAAGCTTTTTCCCAGCTTTTCTTTCTAAAAAGGAAAGAAGCAAAGAGCTAAGAAGAGAAAAACTTATAACGACAAACCCCATAGCCATATATTCCTCTTTTATACGCACCTGCAGGCTAAAAGCCCTCTTTAGGATCTCATAACTGGCAAGAAGTAAAAACACCGCTATAAGTATAGAGCCTACATTTTCCAGCTTGTAAAGACCGTACGGGAACTTCTCGCTTTTTTTCTCAGAAAACCTGAGGGTAAAGTAGGTGATTAGAGAAGAGAAAGAATCCGAAAGGGAGTGGAAGGACTCACCTATCATGGAGAGGCTTCCCGTTAGTAGACCTGCTATAAGCTTTGCCAAGGCTTGAAGGGTGTTTATGCCCAGTGATAATAAAGCCCAATGCTCCTTTCTCATATGTTAAAAGGTATTTTAGCACCTTGGTAGGTATTTCGCCTTTTTAGTTCTTCTACTATGGCATTTATAACTTCTTGCTTTTTGGCATAGGTGCAGTATTCTGGAGCTATAAGCCTTTCTGGTTCCACCTCCCCCGTTAGGCGGTGGATCACCACATGAGGTGGTAGTATCTCTATTATATCTACCGCTCTTTTTGCATACTCTTCAAGGCTCAAAACTCCAAACTCTCCCCTTTGGTACTGCTCTGCCATCTTGGTGTTTTTTATGATGTGCAAAGGATGTATCTTAACACCATCTATGGGGAGGCTTGCCAGAAGCTTTCCAGTTTCTAACATGTCCTCTTGGTCCTCAAAGGGAAGTCCCAAGATGATGTGAGCGCACACTTTGAGATGCCTTCTTTTAGTTCTAAGGACAGCATCCACAAAGTCAGAAATGCCGTGAGCCCTGTTTATAAACCTCAGGGTCTTGTAGTTAGCAGACTGAAGTCCGTATTCTACCCAAACTTCTAAACCCTTTAAAGTGTAGCTTTCCAAAAGGTCAAGCACCCACTCGGGCGCACAATCGGGGCGGGTGCCTACATCTATGCCAACTACCTCATCAAACTCAAGAGCTGTGTCGTAAACAGATTTGAGGTATTCCCTCTCTGCGTATGTATTAGAGTAAGATTGGTAATACACAAAAAAGAGTATGTTTTTACCGTAGCGCTCCTTTGCTCTTTTTATGCCTTCTTCTATCTGTTGGCGTAGTGGCACATAAGGTTCCAAGTGTGCAGGCCTCGTTCCGGAAAAACAGTAAGTACATCCACCCCTTGCCTTAGTGCCGTCTATGTTGGGACAGGTAAAAGGTAGAGCTACCGTTATCTTCTGCACCCTTCTTTGGTACTTCTCCTTCAGGTAATCCTTTAGGGAAAAGTATAGGTTCTCTTGGCTTACCAGCATAATAAATAAATCTAAAAAGGTTTTAAAAATATGGAAGATGTGGGCACCTTGTTGTACAGCACAAGGAGGTCCACATACCCATCACCGTAGAAAAGTCTTACTACGCCTTTGTCTTTGTAGCTTTCCATCTTGAGGTTTTTTGATACGCGTAGCTGTCTTCTCAGATAAGTGATGGATGGGTCGTAGGGGTTTGACTCTGTGTAGATTATACTTCCCTTCTGGACGCTTAAGTTTACCATAACATAAGGTGCGGATATGCCAAATGTGGTATAGTAATGCAGTGTATCTCCACTAAGCTCAAGGTCTCTGCAGTTGCTCAGCTCCTTTTGGAGCAGGTAGATAAGCTCGTAGAGTCTCCTGTTTTGTTCGTAATTCTCAAGCCTATTTCTCACATCCTGCACAGACCTGTAAACGCTGACAAGACCCAGTACCACAAGGGTGGATATGAGCACCGCCACAAGAAGCTCAACAAGGGTAAAAGCTCTAATCTTGCCACGCATCCAAGATCTCACCCGAGGAAGAGACAATAAAGTTCATCTCGTCGTAAAAAGGCTCGTACTTTACCACTTTCACATGGTAATAGAGGGGTAGGGGTGTGTATACAAACCTGAGGGCTATATAACTTCTTGAGGGTCCAAGCAAGTTCTGTAGCCATTCTGGGTTTATGTATCCAGCTACCTTTATCTGCTCCTCTACGGAAGTTGCCTCACTGTCGGTAAGTCCAAGAGCTAAAAGGACAGGTTTTGATGCGTAATGTATGTTGGTTAGGGTCGCTACGGGTGTTAGGTAATTTTGCAGTCTTTCATAAGTGTCCCTGTCCATACCCTTTACATAAAAAAGCTCCGTTATAGAAAACACATCTCTGTAAGGTGCGGTTGTGTTCTGAGTTGCTACCCCTCTGCCTACAAAGGACATGATACTTTGAGAAAGCTCCTGTGCCTTTTTTTCATCCATCCCTAAGTTAACCATCAGGTTTTTGAGGATGTCCAAGTTGGCAAGAGGAAGACTTATCTTACCCTCCTCTGCGGATAGGTATATCCTGTACTTGCGGTTTGAGATGTAGTAGGGTATTGGTCCCTGAAGTCTAAGGAGAGAGGGGTCCTTTGTAGCCATGTTGACGCTCATCACTGCCAACGCCCTAGCTTCGTACAAAAAAGTCCAGTTATCAACAAAGTGAGAGCTTCTTATGTAGCTGTATCTTAGCTCATACAGAGTAAAAAACACAAGACCAGAAAGGAGGGTGATCATCCAAAGCACATATATGATGATGCTTCCTTTCATTTGATCAGAAAGGAGTAGCCGTTGGGGAGGTATATACGCTGTATACCAAACTCCTGAGGACAGGCATAGTAATTAAAACCACGGTAAGACATAACATCACAGGTGGAGTTTTCTACACCTTTGCGGTCCAGCAGGATGGCGGAGGAAGTCTTTTGGGCTATGACTATATCCTGTATATGAGATACCATCTGGAGGTCTTTTTCCTGCCTTTTCATGGTGTACAATCTCTGGGCTATCAGTGACAAACTCTGCTGTATAAAACCCACAGCCAATATAGCTATGGTGAAGGCCACAAGGACCTCTACCAAAGTAAAGCCTCTTACCACTGAAGTACCGTATATCCTGGCACGGTCTCTATAGCCCAACGCCACTTGCCTTTTATGTAAACCCAGTAGCTTCTTACCTTCTTTTCGGTGATCTGCCTTTTGCCTTCTGGTACTGGGACATTGCCTATCACTGGGGGTAGTGTGTAGGTATAGTCGCAGTAAACTACCGCTATGTTGGTGTCTCCTACCACCTTGCCTTTACACTTGTAATCTTTAAAGTTGATCTTTAGTATCTCTGCATTTTTCTTGAAAGCTTCCAAGGTATACTGCTTTTGTCCCACAGGGTCAAAGAAGGAATAAACACAATCAAGGTCGTTCTTGACCTGACACTGTTCAAATTTTTTCAGGTCGGATTCAAGCCTGTCTTGCTTTTCTCCTCTGGACTCTATCTTGTAGGGGTTGTTAAGGTCTTCTGCCTTTATGTCTCTGGCTCTTAAAAACCAGGTGCCCTTTTTGTCATCCTTTACAAGGTAGTATACCCTAAAGACACCCTTGCCCAGATACAAAGTCTTGCTAAGATAAGATGTTTCTACCCAAGGCTCTTCCAAAGGACCAAAGGACTCTGTTTTACCATCCTTTACATAAACAGCCCACAGCTGAGGTATCAGGTATCTTGAGTCCCTAAAGACATCAAGCACACCATCCTTTGATACAGCCAAAGAGGAAAACACCTGAGCGTATATGTAGTCGTTAGCTTGGTCCTGCACAGCTTTTTTTAGGTCTGAGTCCTTCCACGCGTAGACAAGATTTATGCGCCTGCTTAGCTTTTCACCGTCAGCCTCGTAAAAGTCCTGCCCTTTTGGTGGGAGGTTTACAGAAAAGAACACAGGCAGGTCATCACCTACCACCGCAGGCTGTATGTATGTATAGACGCGCTCGTACTCCTTTTGCAACTTTGCAAAGGGTTTGTCAAAGGGGTCCTTGTAAGCTAAAAAGGTGAGCTGGTACTTGCCGTAGACATCCGCCGGGTTGTTTTTGGGAAGTCTCCACATAAAGAGGTAAAGCTTTCCATCCATCTTTTCCACATAGGGTGTGTACTGATAGCCATCTTCAAACTTAAAAAGGCTCACCTCGTAGTTATCCTTTAGCCTTCTGGCTTTTACCTCTTTGTCTGTGGTGTAGATGACCGAAAAGCCATTCTTTGGGTCATAAAAGGGCACATAGGTATCCAAGTTTGCAGACACATTGGCAGGTTTTAGCAGAGTCTCTGGTGGAAAAGTCTTCCCACCATCCGTGGACAAAGAGTAGGCAACAGCGTAGCCTTGGCTCTCATCGGACCACACCAAAAGCACATTACCCTTGCCGTCCGTCTCTATCATGGGCTTTCCTATGGACTCGTTGGTAGCAGACACAAGGGTATACTGGGGGTTTTCACCCTTTAGGTTGGTCCTCATGAGGATCACCTTTTTGGCTCTTGTCTCTCCCAGGTATCTGACCCACTGGGCAATGTAGAGAGTATCTTTGTCTATCTTGTAGTCAAGCCAATCAAAGGCACCACCCTTGAACTTTTCCACTATGGGCTTGTTGAGGATAATGTCCTTGCCATCCGCGTAGTAGTGGACCGTACCATCAGCGCCATAATAGACAAAAGCGTAAGCGTTCTCTTTGTTTAACTCTTTTATGGGTAAAAATTGGTTTATGGCTATGTTGAAAGGAATATCAAGCTCTTTAAAATCGCGTGTTTTTATCACATACTCTTTTTTGGTGCATCCAAAAACCAAAACAAGAAGAAAAACAAAAAAATAAAACCTTTTCATACAAAAACCCCAAAGGAGTGATGTGTAAGGGAGGGCACACACCCTCCCCCAAAAGAGCCTTTATTATTCGGTGGTGTACTGTAGAGGATGCAGGGGTGTTACCGCATAACCGTAAGCTGGGTTGGACTCTACTTTGAAGACTATAGCTTGTATACTTGTTGATTGAGCATTTTGTAAATGGAACCAACCGCCTACAGTGGCAAAGGTACCTGCAAAGCAGTTGTTGTACTGCATAAGACCCTGATTGGGGGCGCTGGATGGAGCACAGACGGGCCAAATAGCCACACATCGGTCAGAGAGCTGTGCGAAATCGCTAAACCTGTCTTCCAGCCTACCCCACCAGTTGTTGTTTTGTTTGGTCAGAGCCAGAGGAACTGCGTAAGGAGCACCAAAGAGATTATCAGATGGACTTACACCCACCGCGTACACATAGGGGTTGCTATCTGCTGGTGCAAAGGACATGAATTTTGTGGTGGCACCAGGTGCAAGACCCGTGTTAGAAAAGGCAACAGCAATACTAGCAGCGGTGTGGTTTACATCTATGGACCTCTGGGCGTAGAGGAACCTAAGGCTTGCGTTGTAGGATATGGTGTCCACAGCAAGACCAGAGTTAGCAGTATCTGCATTACCTGCTCCGTCTTCTGTAGCCACCACCATGAAACCAAAGTAAGTAGTGTTAGGTCCAGCTGTTGGGGCGTAGGTGCCACCCGTATCACCGTATATGGCTGAGGGTTTGTCTTTAATCCCATTGATGAAAAAGCTGGTAAGGTCGTTCTGGGATGTGCTCGCAAGGCCATCATAGTGCTGACAAGCACCGGTGGTTCCAGCGGGCTTGATGTTGTAGGCTATGTGGAGGGTATTAGTAGAAAGATTGGAATCGTGGGCATAGCTCACTATGGTCTGCCAACCACCCCCTACCGCGAAAAAGGGCACCATTACCGCCTTTGCTTGAACCGCCTTTTGGGCGCCAAAGAGTGCTAAACTTGCCAGGGTTGCTGCTGCGAGCTTTTTGTCAGCTCTCATGATTCCACCTCCTTAAAATTTTGAGTTGTATACAATTATACCTGAGAAGTTTTCCTTTGTCAAGAGGTTTAGAAAAATTTTCATCTTGGTTTCATCCAAACTGTCAAGAAGGGCTCAAGGGTCTCTTCCAAGAGCCTCACCGCAGACAGAAGGTAGTCTCTGAGGAGGTCCATGGCAGGCTGGAAGAGTTTTCCTTCCTGGTGGGTCAAAAAGAGGCACAGATGCTCCAAACCCATCCACCCCCCCCTTAGCATGTTGAAGAGCCCACTACCCTGCACCGCCTTGTTGTAAAGAAACACATAAAGGGAGTTCATGGTGTCCATCATGTCCCTGGTGTCTCTTATCCGCCTTGAGAATAACCCCTTGACAAAGAGCTCCAACTCTTTGGCAGACTCCAAGAGCTCCACAGCCTTTTGGGTTAAAAATGGGTCTATAAGGTAATCCTTAGAGAAGTTTCTGTCTATGAGCTTTAGGGTTTCTGACTTTTTAAAACCCCTCAGGTTTATCTGGTCTATCCTGATGGGCTTGGTAAACTCTATCTTTGCACCATCGGAGGTGTTATACACACGCACACCCTTGGCAGACTTAAGAAGGTCCTGTATCATGGACCTTGCCCACACCAAAAGCCAGTTGCTGTAAACAGTCCCCCCAAAGTTGCCCTCCAGCTCGTACTCCTGGCTCTCCTTCTCTTTGTAAAACTCTGTGCCCTCTTTTAGAGCCACATTACCTCTGGCGTGGTGCTTCTTTGGGTCCTTGTAGCCCATGTCTGTCCCAAAGAGGTATATCTCCCTAAAGCCCATGTTTACAGCCAAAGAAAGACCACCGTTTACCACAGTGGGGTTAGAGTAATTGAGCCTTGGGATATGGGGAGGAAACAGAGAAGCTCCCGTGTCGTTTGCCTTTAGCCATATCCTTGGGTCATCAAAGAGCTCTGCCACCTGTGGGTACATGGGGTTGTTATAAAGGGCTGGGATAGTTCTGAGATAATCTGGGTCTGCACTGATGACGAGGGCGTCATAAGTCTGCTTTGTCCTTTCTATCTCCACATGGAAGTCTGGCTTTATACCCTCTTGGTAGAGGGTGCCTATGGCACTACCGCAGGAGAAGATGACAGCCTTGTGTTGGTTTTGCTTTATAAAGTCAAGGGCGTACTCAAGGGAAGGACCCGCACCCACAACAAAGGCAACAGCGTCTGAAGGTACGGGCTTTGTGCCATAAAAGAGGGGGAGCTCCCTCTTTATGTTCTCCAAGGTGTACTCCAAAGACCACAGCTCATCTTGGAAAAAGCCCCAGCCAGTGGTTACTTCGTTTATCCTATCTGTGAAGAGCTTTCCCACCTTCTCGTAGAAGGGTCCAAAGAGATGTAAGAATATGGGTGTGTAGTAAAGGAGGGGTGTGTTGAAGACATAACCCATCTGGTAGACCATCTGTCTTGATAACTCCTCCGCATCATCGTATCCCACAAAGAGAAAGAGAGACCTTTCGTTGGAAGCGCAGTAGCTTAGTATCTTCTCCCAGTTGGCGGTATAGAGGCTTGCCTTGAAGATCTCTGGGTCTCTCTCTATGACTATCAGATACTTGATATCGTAGGTGTCTATAAGAAGCTCCAAGTGATAGCCAAGTCCCAAACCTACGCTTATGAGAGCTCCCAGTCTTTGACCCTCCTTTAGCTCCCCAGAGGTGAGCTCTTTTAGCTTGTCTGGGTTTGGAGTGGTGCCAAAGACCTGCCCCAACTTCATCCTGTATAGACTGTCTATGGCATCCTTGGTAAGCTGATTTTCATCATAAAGGGTTATCTTGGAAGGTACCAGGTAGAAGGCTTCCCTTTCCCTTTTGAAGGCTTCCACTTGAACTTGTGCCACCTTCCTTGGGTCCATGCCGTAGACCCTCTGTCCTTCTATTACCAAGTCTATCTCTCCGGAGTTTCCCACATATATGCCCGCGGGGACTTTTCCTTTCTGCTCTACCAGATGCATAAAGTGGGGTGCATACTTTTGTATAGCTATGAGGTTTTTGTCCTTGCGTCGCCTCATGAGTTGTATGTGAAACTGCTGATCTGGTATCATGGCTCCAACATTTTAACCCTATCTATGCACTTTTGGAAAAATTCCAGGTAAGCCTCTACCAGCCTTAGCCCCAAGGATGCCCTCTGGGACTTTTGAATCCTGCAAAGAGCGGAAAGCAGTGCGTAAGAGAAGTTCATTAAGGGAGGTCTAAAGAGGCCAAAGAAGGGAGAGTTGGCATACTTCCACTGGTATAGCCCTGCCTGGGATACAAAGGATAGGAAGTCATGGGTTTTTTCAAGCTCTCCCAACTTGTTCCTAAGAAAGGAATGGTAGTCCTGCGCATCCCTGACAAGCTTTTGTAACTTACCCGGGAGGTCTATCACCTGAAGGTAATCCTTAGAGAAGTTTCTGTCTATGAGCTTTAGGGTTTCTGACTTTTTAAAACCCCTCAGGTTTATCTGGTCTATCCTGATGGGCTTGGTAAACTCTATCTTTGCACCATCGGAGGTGTTATACACACGCACACCCTTGGCAGACTTAAGAAGGTCCTGTATCATGGACCTTGCCCACACCAAAAGCCAGTTGATGTAAACAGCCCCCCCAAAGTTGCCCTCCAGCTCGTACTCCTGGCTCTCCTTCTCTTTGTAAAACTCTGTGCCCTCTTTTAGAGCCACATTACCTCTGGCGTGGTGCTTCTTTGGGTCCTTGTAGCCCATGTCTGTCCCAAAGAGGTATATCTCCCTAAAGCCCATGTTTACAGCCAAAGAAAGACCACCGTTTACCACAGTGGGGTTAGAGTAATTGAGCCTTGGGATATGGGGAGGAAACAGGGAAGCTCCCGTGTCGTTTGCCTTTAGCCATATCCTTGGGTCATCAAAGAGCTCTGCCACCTGTGGGTACATGGGGTTGTTATAAAGGGCTGGGATAGTTCTGAGATAGTCTGGGTCTGCACTGATAACAAGGGCGTCATAAGTCTGCTTTGTCCTTTCTATCTCCACATGGAAGTCTGGCTTTATACCCTCTTGGTAGAGGGTGCCTATGGCACTACCGCAGGAGAAGATGATAGCCTTATGTTGGTTTTGCTTTATAAAGTCAAGGGCGTACTCAAGGGAAGGACCTGCACCCACAACGAAGGCAACAGCGTCCGAAGGTACGGGCTTTGTGCCGTAAAAGAGGGGGAGCTCCCTCTTTATGTTCTCCAAGGTGTACTCCAAAGACCACAGCTCATCTTGGAAAAAGCCAAAACCCAATATGGGGGATTTGTGGGAAGCCCAAAACTTTTTGGCACCCTCCAAAAGCACAGGGTCATATCTGTGGAGATACACATGAAAGTGTGTCAAAAGGCTTGGATTGTAATAACTCATCAGATGATCAAGAAGTCCAGCGGCGAGAAGGTCTGGGTCCTTGTGGAGATAAAAGCTTATTATCCTATCCTTTCCGTTGTATACGCTCAGTAGCTTTTCCCAATCAAGGGTGTAGAGGGTAGGCTTTATAAGTTCCACATCGGTCTCTACCAGTATCAGCTGTTTTATGTCGTAATGCTGAGTAAGTAAGTCTATGTGAAAGCCAAGTCCAACACCAAAGACGAGCATAGTCCCTACGGACTTTTCTGTATGACATTCTTCGGAGAGTCTTTCTGATGCTATGATCTGCTTTAGCTTTTGGGAAAACCAGCCATCTATGGTATCTTGGGAAAACTCGTGAATATAAAAGGGTGTGCTAAAGCTGTTGGGTTTTTGTAGGTACTCATCAAACTGTTTTTTTGTGGTTCCGTAGCCATCACCTCCGTATAGAGGTTTGCGGTTCACAAAGAGCTCCCACCTGTTAGCCTGATGAACCACACTGCAGTTTAATTCTCCTTTGAGGTTGAGAAACTGATAAAACTGTGGTGATACCTTCTGAAGGTATTCCAAATTTTTGCGTCTTGTGTTCTCTGCCTCAGAAGTCAATAACTGTATAGTATTCACGCTCCCCTCCTTTTCCAAACCAGCACCGTCTTAACTCTCCGTTTGGGTATATACGGCATCTTCCTTCAAAGGGCAGGTCTATGCTCTCACCTGCAGAAGATGTGATCCTTTTGCCGTTTGCCACAAGCTCTATAACTCTGTTGTTCTTCATTGCAAGATTTAGGTTTTTGAGGATAAAAGCCTTTAGTAGTTCCTTTTCTCCAAAGATGTTCCTTTGGAGCACTGGTAGGACCACCAGAGCGATCATGGTGGTTATGGTTATAACCAAAAGGAGCTCAAGCAAGGTGAAACCCCTCATAAAAAAAAATTATAATTCATCTGAATATGTCGCGCTTTACTTCCTGAGCTGATGGGATAACGGCGAGCTTTTTGACTTTTGATGCGTAGTACATTACGGGTATCAGGATAAGGGTCAGCGTGGTGGAACCTATGGTACCAAAGATGAGGGATATGGCAAGTCCGTTGAATATGGGGTCAAAGAGGATCACAAAGGCACCTACTATAACAGCAACCGCTGTAAGGAGTATGGGGCGTGTTCTTATAACTCCTGCCTCAACAACCGCTAAATGTGGTGGTACACCGTCCTTTATCCTCTCCTCCGCAAAGTCCACAAGAAGTATGGAGTTTCTCACTATTATGCCTGCAAGCGCTATAAAGCCTATCATGGAAGTGGCGGTAAAGAAGGCTCCCAGTATGAGGTGTCCGGGCACTATACCCACAAGAGTTAAAGGTATGGGTGCCATGATGATGCCGGGGATCTTAAAGTCTTTGAACCATCCAAGGATTAGCACATACATAACGAAGAGAGCTACACCAAAGGCAAGCCCAAGATCTCTGAAGACCTCTAGTGTTATCTGCATCTCACCATCCCACTTTACATATATGCCATCCTCTACAAGAGGTAAAGACATCCAGAGCTCTTTTACGCTACCGTAAGGGTTTGGGAGGGTCAAAATCTTGTTTCTCACATCAAGTATGCCGTAAAAGGGTGCTTCTTCTCTTCCTGAGACATCACCTATGACATAGACCACTCTTCTTAGGTTTTTATGATATATGGTTTTTGGCACTGTATCCTCTTTTATTTCAACGAGTTCAGACAGAGGCACCAGCTTGCCGTCTTTTGTGGGTATCTTTAGGTTTTTGAGGATCTCCATGGTTCTGTAGCGCTCGTCAAACCTTATGACTATAGGGACCTGCTCCGTATCGGTGTTTTGGAGTATACCTGCCTGATAGCCACCTATGAGAGCTCTAAGGGTATAGACAAGCTCCTCTTTACTAAGGCCTGCAAGCTTTAGTTTGTCTTCTTTTGCCATAAGCCTTATCATGGGCGCAGGGTCTTCTAAGTATATACCTTGGTCTGTTATGGAGGGGGTCTGTTTAAAAACTCTTAGGACTTCTTTTGCAAACTTTTCTTGCTCGTGCAGGTCAGGTCCATAAACTTCTGCCACTATGGGAGAAAGCACGGGAGGTCCAGGTGGGACTTCTACCACCGCAACATACTTGGCTCCGTATTTTTGTGCTATCTCATGCACTGCTGGTCTTATCCTTTTGGCAAAGTCGTGGGACTGCTCTGACCTTTCGTGCTTGTTTATGAGGTTTACCTGCAGATCTGCCATATTACTGCCTTGTCTTAGATAGTAGTGTCTTACAAGACCGTTGAAATTGAAGGGAGATGATGTACCTGCGTATATCTGATAGTCTGTAACTATGCTTTGTCTTGATATGTAATCACCTATAGCCTTGGCAACTTCAAGGGTTTTTTCTAAGGGTGTGCCTTCTGGCATATCAAGGACAACTTGGAGCTCACTTTTGTTGTCGTACGGTAACATCTTGACTACCACCGCTTTTGTGATAAACAGACCCATGGATAGCATAAGCAGGGACAGGGTAAAGAGGTAAAAGGCGTATCTTTTGGGTCTGCTGGTGATCAAAGGCACCATGATCTTGGAGTAAACCTTCCAAAAAGTGGTTTGTTTTATATCTATCTCTTGCTTTTGGTGTTCTTGGTCATGTCTCAAAAACCTGTAAGAGGCCCAAGGGGTTATTATGAAGGCAACCAGAAGGGAAAAGAACATGGCAACAGATGCGTTTATGGGTATGGGTCTCATGTAGGGTCCCATAAGACCGCTCACGAAAGCCATGGGCATAAGGGCGGATATGACGGTAAAGGTTGCAAGTATGGTGGGGTTTCCCACCTCGTCTGTAGCTCTAACCACAGCCTCTCTGGGCGTCTTTGCAAGCTTTAGCTCAAACCATCTGTGTATGTTTTCTACAACCACTATGGCGTCATCTACCAAAATGCCTATAGCAAATATGAGAGCAAATAGGGTTACTCTGTTGAGAGTAAAGCCGTACATTTCACTCAAAAACAAGGCTATGGCAAGGGTTATAGGCACCGCTATGCCTACCACCAGAGCGTCCCTTACACCCAAAGCAACCGCTATGAGCAATATAACAGAAAAAGTAGCTATAAAAAGGTGTTCCAGAAGTTCGTCCGCTTTTTCTTTTGCAGTCTCACCGTAGTTTCTCGTTATGGTGACATTCACATCTTTGGGTATAACTTTTCCTTTTAGGTGATCAACGAGTTTTAGCACCTCTTGTGCCACATTTACCGCGTTAGTGCCCTTTCTTTTAGATACCGCTATGGTAACCGCTGGGTATAGCTCTCCTTCTTTTACGCCTTTTATGCCCTTTTCCTCCGCTTTAGGACCAAAACCCATAAGCACATAGTCTTTTATCTCAGAAGGACCATCAACCACAGTGGCAACATCTTTAAGGTAGACGGGTTTACCATTAACTACGCTCACAAGTAAGTTTTCCACATCCTCTTTAGATTTTAGGAACTCACCGGTCCTTATCTGATAAACTTTTCCTGCCTGCAGTATGTTTCCGCTTACTTCCTGTGCGTTGGCGCTTTTTATCACCTGGGCTATGTAAAGGGGCGATATGCCGTAAGCTGACATTCTTGCAGGATCAAGAATAACCCTTATCTCCCTTGGTCTTCCTCCTACCAAAAAGACATCTGCCACATTGCTTACCTTTTTTATTTCGTTTTCTACCGTTGATGCTATCCTTCTAAGGCTGTACCAGTCGTAAGATTTACCCCACAGGGTGAGGGTAAGTATGGGCACATCATCTATGGATTTGGGTTTTATCAGTGGAGGAAGGACCACTCCCGGGGGTGCAAGGTCCATGGCGGACATCATCTTGGTGTTTAGGTCTACAAGAGCCTTTACTGGGTCTGTTCCCACATAGAACCTTGCGGTAACTACAGCACCACCTTCCGAAGATGCGGAGTATATGTACTCAATGTCTTTTAGTTCCCAAAGCTTTTTCTCAAGGGGCGTGACCACCCTCCTTTCTACCTCCTCTGGTGTGGCACCCGGATAGCTTATGAATATGTCTATCATGGGCACAACTATCTGTGGTTCCTCCTCCTTGGGGGTAGTTATCACAGCAAAGAGTCCCAAAGCCAAAGAGACTACTATCAGCACTGGTGTTAGCTTGGAATCTATAAAGTAGTTAGCGAGCCTTCCCGCAAGCCCGTACATCTTACCCTCCTACCTTGCACCCATCACAAGCTCTTTCTATGCCTTCTACAACTATGCTTTCATCACCGTTCAATCCAGACAGGACTTCTACCATGTCTCCTCTTTTCTCTCCGAGCTTCACAAACCTAAGTTCCAAAGTGTTGTCTGGCTTTACTACCCAAACACCTGTAAAGTCAAACCGTCTGAATATGGCACTCTCTGGCACAAGCACCACATTAAGCCTTTCTGGAAGGAGCAGTTTGGCATACATACCGCTTTTTAGGTTTCCGTCTTCCAGTTTAAGCTTTACCTTGAAGGTTCGTGTTATAGGGTCTATTGAAGGAGAAACTTCGGAGACCTTCCCTTGTATGGTTCTGTTAATAGCCTCCACATAAACCGGGTAAGTATCTCCTACCTTTATCTTACCCGCGTAGGTTTCTGGTAGGTTCACTTCCAATTGGTAAGGTGGTTTTTCTACAACAAGCAGTGGAACGCCGGGACTTGCAAGATCTCCCACATCTACTCTCTTTTGGGACACATACCCATCAAAAGGAGCTCTTACAGTTGTGTATTCAAGATTAGAAAGGACAGCTTTTCTTTGAAACTGTGCTGCACTTATACCTGCCTTTGCCTGTTCTAACTGAGCTCTTGCTGAATCGTACTGTGCCTTTATTTGATCAAACTCCTGTTGGGTTATAGCGTTTTCCCTAAGAAGGGACTGGTACCTTTCGTATGTTTTTTTAACTGCTTCGTAATTGGCAAGTGCGGACCTATAGGCTTGTTCAGCCTGTTTTACCTGCTCACCTACTGCGTTAGATTGGGCAAGTATGTCCGAAGCATCTATAGTTAAAAGTATCTGTCCCCTTTTGACACTCTGTCCTTCCTTAACTTTTACGCCTGTTATCTTTCCTGCTACCCTTGTGGATATTTCCGCTATGTTGTCTGCAACTATATTACCCACATAGCTTACAAAAACTTCCTGCCTTTTCTCCGCTTTGCCTATTTTTAGCCCACTTATTAGCCTTTGTTCTCTTTCTAATTGCACGCTTTTTTCCTTGTGAGTGAAAACCCCTGCAAGCCAAAGCACTACCAAAGATATGACCACTAAAAAACCCATGTATTTGAGATACTTACTCATCTTTTTACCTCCCTTATGAGCCCTGCAGAGTAAAGCAAGTTGGCGTAAGCTTTCTGGCAGTGGTTTAGTGCCTGAAGTCTCTCAAATCTTGCCCTATCTAGCTCTGTTTGTGCATCTAAAAGATCCACCATGCGAGCAAGTCCCGCCTTGTATCTTAGCTCCATGGTTCTGACTACCTCTTGGCTCTGTTTTATCCTTTCTTCCGCAGACCTAAGGGAGTAAAGAGCGTTCTGGTAGTCAGCGTAAGCTTTATCGATCTCAAAAAGCACAGATGCCTTTAAGAGTTTGAGTCTTTCTTCTAAGGATCTTTTCGTCTCAAGGTATGACTGAGCCTTCCTGAGGGTAGAAAGACCCGTGTCAAAACTCCAAGAAATGCCAGCACCCACCATATAACCACTACCTTCAGACCCAAAAACCATGTTCTTACCATAAAGGGAGTAAGAGCCAAAGGCGTAAACCTGCGGCAAGTTGTCAGAAAGAACTACCCCGTACATACCCTCCAAAGCTTTTATCCTTTCTTGCAAAGCTCTTATATCCTGTCTTTTCTCAAGAGCCACCCCTTTTAGCTTTTCCACATTAACAGAGTTACAGCTATCCACATCAGCCACATCAAAATCACCTAAATCTGTGTTGGTTATGAGCTCAATGGCTTTTTTAGATACACTGTAGTTGTTTTCCGAAGCCTTTAGATGCTCTTCTGCCTTTGAAAGATAAACCTTTGCCCTCAAGACATCAGACAACAAGGCTGTCCCTACTTTGTACATGCTTTCTGCGAGCCTCACATGTTCCTGAGCGTCCTTTAGTGCTTGATGGCTTACTCTTATAGAGTTTTTTGCCAAAACTGCGTCCATATAAGCGTGGTATACCTTAAGGACCACTTCATCCTGTTTTCTTTCATAATCTCCCTTCAGAGCAGAAAGGTTATGAAAGGCTGTCTTCTCCATAGCCTGAATCTTTCCACCGAGCCATATGGGCACCTCTACGCTGAGCTTGGTTTCAAAGTTGTTTATGGCAGGGGGGTTGTTGAGCTTGGAAGGTTGAAAGTCTTCTATTCCAAGGCGCTCTTGGTTTAACTTGCTCATAAAAGCATAAACTGGTATATCAGTCCTTGTAAAGATCTCCTCTAACTTTATCTTAGGAAAGTAGCTACCTTTGACAGCTTTGAGTTCTAATTCCTTTGCCTTTATATCGCTTTTAAAGGCTCTTATTTCAAGGTTGTTCTCCAAAGCCATACTAATAGCAGACTCAAGAGTCAGCTCCTTTGCAAAGCCTACACCCATCAGAGCAAACAGTATAAGGAGATTTTTCATTAGGATATTATTATATTCTAATTTCCTTAAGCCGTCAACCATTGCAAAAACTCCTCCATCCTCATACCCCTTGAACCTTTTATAAGCAAAACCGTCCTCTCTCTTAGCTTACTTTTTAAATATTTTATAACCTCCTCCTTTGAAAGGCTATGATAACAGTTTTTGTTATACCGCAGGCACTCTTGGTAGGCAAAAAACATTTCATCTCCGTAAAAAAGGCATTCATCTATGTTTAGCTTAGCACACAGCTGTCCTATCTGCTGGTGATAATTTTGAGAAGATGCGCCCAACTCCAGCATATCTCCCAAGAGTGCTATTTTGTAGCCTTGGAACATGGATAAAGACTCAAGAGCTTTTCTGACAGAGGGGGGATTGGCATTGTATGTGTCATCTATGATGAGAAGTCCTTCTTTTTTTATAAGGTTAAAGCGTTGCTCTACAGGCTTGAACTCTGCCATGTGCGAGGACATTTCCCTCCAATCGTACCCTATAGCTTTCAAAACACCAAGAGTGCAGAGGGCGTTTTCCATCAAGGCAAGACTTGGAACAGAAAGCTCAATTTTGACACCCTCTACGCTAAAGCTTAATTTTTCCTCTGTGAGGGAAATATCCTTGGCTTGTATGTCTCCCCCTTCTCCAAAGGTTATTACCTTTCTAAGTTGGTAACAGTGGCGCACATACTGAGGAATTACAGCCCAATCCTCTTGGGACATACCTTCAAACACCTCACCGTTGCCTGCTATTACATCATCTAAACATCCAAAAGTCTCAAGATGTTCTTCACCTATTGCGGTTATGACTCTTACTTGAGGTTTTACCAACTCTACAAGGCTTTTGACATCACCTTTCTGGCTTGCTCCCATCTCCACAACCCAAAAATGGCAATCTTCTTCAAAATTTGCCACAGAAAGGGGAACACCCACCTGAGAGTTATAATTTTTAGGCGTTTTGCACACTTTGCCCTTTTTAGAAAGCAAAAAAGCTATCATCTCCTTTGTGGTAGTTTTACCTGCAGAGCCTACTACTCCTATAACTTTGCCTTTAAAATGCTTCCTTTTATATTCCGCTATTTTTCTAAGAGCAAGAAAGGTGTCCTCTACAAGCACAGCAAACTTTCCTTTAGGTATATTTACCTCTCTGCAAGTTATCACACCCACCGCCCCCTTTGAAAAGGCATGATGTATAAAGTTGTGACCGTCATATTTACTTCCTCGCAGAGCAACAAAAACCTCACCCTCTTTTATTTCTCTACTGTCTGTACAAAAACCCAAAAAAGTCCTGTCCTCTCCGTAGAGTTTGCCACCACACGCATAAGCGATCTCTTTTGCCCTTAAAAGCTCCATATATGAGTAATATAACTTTAAAGCTAACCCCATAGGTGTTATTATTTAAAGAATGAAGTTTTTTGAGAAGCTCTTTCAGGTGAAAAAAGATAAGAAAGAACCAGACATCAGAATAAAGCTGCCAGATAGAGAGATAGTGCTTTCCAGAGATGAGCATTTGGAAAGGGATGCAGATGCACGCATAGAGGAGTTTTGGATAGAGACTATAGGCGTGTCAGAAGATGGCTACTGGGTTCTTGTAGGTAGAAGGCACGGTATAATACAGTTCTACGACTGGAAAGGTAAGCTCCACAGACTGCCAGCAAGGCCTCCTGCACAGGTGGTGACGGACATAATTTTTAAAGGCAACTACTTGGCACTTCTTACGCCTCCTTATCTGCTTATATACTACATGACAGACAGAAGAAGACCCGAAACTTGGAGAAGTATAAAGCTCTCTCAGGAAGGCATAAGGCCATCTTCTGGACTTGATATTAGAAGAAACATCTTAGCCTTTGGAGTGGTTGGAGAGAGAATATACGCCATAGAGCTTGCTGGTGACATGAGCGTGGAAACCATAGATTTTGTTGGCACTTTTAGTTACGGATCTGCCCACATAGGACAGCTTGAAGTTATAAAGATACTTGAAGATGGGAGATACTTATTATCTGGAAGTTCCTCCTTAGCCCTGTACGATAAGGCTGGTAATCTTTTAAAAGTTTTACCTTATACAGCAAAAAAGGCCCTCTGTATGAAAGGCAATACTGTCATTATAGGACACGAAAACGGTGTTATTCTTTATGACCTCAATGAGTATAAAGAAAAGGAGAAGCTGGATATTCCTCTAAAGCCTTCACAAATGGACCTCTCTCCTGATGGAAGGTTTTTGCTTGTAGCAGATGCAGAGGAAAACAAGCTTGGCATACTTGATATTGATACCCTCTCCTACCTTCAAACCGTTGAGGGTTTTGGCTATTCTGTTGTAAGGGTTAGTCCTGACGGGAGCATATACACCTGCGCATACCAAGATGACGGAGAAAAGAGGTTTTACTACCTTGTTAAGCTGTATTCTAACCTTGCTGATTTTTACTACACTGAGGACAGGCGCAAACAGATCATAAAAAATGTGGAAAGCTCCTACAAAAACCTTCAGAAAAGGTTAAGTTCTTTGAACTACGAGGACGACATAGAGCATCTCAAGGAGTATAAAGAACTTGTCTCTTTTGATGTACCTTTGAGAGAGGTAAGAGAGATAATAAGCAGAGCAGAGGAAGACATAAAAAGGGCAAAGTTAAATCTTTTTATGAAAACCTTGAAAGAAAAGCTTTCAAAGGGGGACTTGGAAGAGAAAGACCTTAAGGATACAGAAGAGTGGATAAAAAGCTACGAAGGGGAAGAGAGACAAAAGCTTGAAACCTTAAGGCAAGAAATACTGGAATATTTTAACAGAATGGTAAAGCAAACCCTTGAAAAGGTGTCATCTGCGCTAAAAGATGTTGAAATTATAGATATAACTTCAGCAGAAGGCATACAGCAGGTAAAGATAGCCAGAGAGTCCTTTTTGCGCCTACCAAAGGACATACAAAGGCAAGCACAGGAGGAGCTCACCAAACTTATTCAGGAAAGTGTCCTAAAAAGCAGACTTTTAAGATACAGGTTAAGGATAGACGCTCAGCATGTATTCTTTGGCAGTGAAAAAATGGAAAAATTCACAGGGGAAAAAAGGAAGCTACCTTGGAAAATTCAGGTGGAAGAGAGGTACTATTCGGACGGACAGGCTTATGTGAGAGTAGTTTTTGAAAGGCAAGACGGTATAGTAAGAGAGCCAAAGAGATACTCCAACATAATAAGAGCAGAAGAGCTAAAGCATCCACCAGCGTGGATAAGGTCTTACATGAGACACCTTAACGGGCTTTTCTCCTATCAAGAGTATAGGCTACCCCTCTTTGTGTCTTACGAAGAAACGCCGTGGTTTGTCCAAAACCTTGAGAAGTTTACCGCCATCCTGAAAGAACAGCTCAGGTATCAGGAAGGTATCTTGATCTTAGAAGGAGATGCTGGTGTAGGAAAGAACTTCCTTGTAGAGGTTTTTTCTGCGCTCACGGGCAGACCTCTTTACATAATCCCATGCAACTCTAAGATGGAGAGGGAAGACATCACCTTTATGTACGAGTTTGATCCCAAAAGAGGAACAAAAAAGGTTTATTCAGACCTTGTGAAAGCTCTTCAAACACCCGGCGCAGTCATTTACTTTGACGAGATAAACACTCTTCCTGCATCTCTGGTGAAGATGTTTAACCCACTGTTTGACTACAGAAGGTACATGGTGCTCTCATCTGGAGAAGTAATAAAGGCAAGACGCGATGTTTTGCTTGTAGGTGGCATGAACCCTCAAAATTACTTGGGAGTTTCTGAGCTACCTCAGGATATAAAGTCAAGGGCGGATGTGCTTTACATAGACTATCCTCCCTTTGAAGGAGAAGGAGGTTTTTACTATCCAGATGAGGCGCTCATACTTAGGGATCATGTGGATGGTCTGCAAGGGTTATCCACCGAGGAATTCACTTATCTTTGGTACCATGTGGTAAATTCTGTAAAGACGGGGCTTGGAGAAAAACTCCTGAATCCAGATAGGGAAGAAAAGATACGCATGCTTTTTGAACTACTTAGTATAGCCAATGCCATAAGGAACGCTTATAGAGCCTATCAAACACAGAAGTCTGAGGAACCAGTAGAGTTCGTTTTCTCCATCAGGGACACTATAAGATGCGCAAGAAGGCTGGAAAGATACCAAAGCGCTAAAAAATCTGTACTGGAAACCATACTTCCCAAAGTTAGCTCACCTCTTGAAAGGGAGATCATAAGGGAAATAGTAGACAGAGCAGTCAGCAGTGTTTGAGCGCTTCTCTTAATTGGGAGAAGAAGAATTCAAGATCACTCTCGGAATACCTTATGTTCACCGTGAGCCTGAGCCTTGCTTTACCTATCGGGACTGTGGGATATCTGATAGCCTGAAGGAGTATGCCTTTATTAAGAAGGTAATCTCTTAACTTTACAGCCCTTTTCTCGTCATACACCATCAAAGGTATTATAGGAGTGTTGTGAAAACTAACTTCTAAGTTTATGCGTTTTAAGTTTTCAAATATACGCTGTGCAAGAGTTTTGAGATGCTTTACTCTTTCAGGTTCCTTTTGTATTATTTCTATGGACTTTTCTGCACCTGCACACAGACAAGGAGGCAGAGATGTGGAGAATATGAGACTTCTTGCCTTGTTTATCAAGTATTCGCACAGCACCTCAGAACCACACACAAAGGCACCATAAGAACCAAGCGCTTTTGAAAGTGTGCCCATAATAATTATGTATTCATTCCAACTTTCGGAAAATTCCTCCAAGCCACCTCTTCCGGTAGCTCCCAAAACACCTGTCGCGTGAGCTTCATCAAGATAAAGCATGCACTGGTGATCCTTTGCTATCTTTTTCAAAAGTTTTACATGGGCAACATCTCCATCCATACTAAAGACTGTGTCGCTCACTATAAGACACCTACGAAAGCTGTATCTGTTTGCTTGAAGTAAACCTTCTAAATGCTCGTAATCCCTGTGTCTGAATATAAGGACTTTGGCTTTTGAAAGTCTACACGCATCTATAAGACTGGCATGATTAAGCTCATCACTTAGGATAAGATCACCTTCTCCTACGAGGGAGGGAATTACACCTAGATTAGCAAGGTATCCAGAACCAAAAAGAACGCACCTGGGAACTTTTTTAAACTCTGCGAGCTTTTCCTCCAAGCGCAAGTGATGTTTGGTGTAGCCAGAGACAAGCTGAGACGCTCCTGAACCCATGCCGTACTCTTTTAGAACTTGTGCGGATGCTGAGATTACCTCAGGGTGATCCCTTAAAGCTAAATAATCATTAGAACAGAGGTCCAAAAACCCTTCTTTTGACTTTCTTACTCTGTAAAGGTGTGCGTTTTTTATATTCTCAAGCTCTTGCCTTATCCATTCCATAAAATTAGTTTATGAGCTTGTTAAGGTCTTCCTCCGTAGGCACACCGGACTGCATTTTTCCGTTCATTCCTATAAAAGTGGGTGTCCCGTTTACTCCAAGCTGGCTTAAAAACTGGAGGTTTTCGGTGACTTTCTTTTTACCATCCTCGCACTGGTTTTTTGAGTCATAGCCTTTTACAAGCTCGTTCCATCCCTTCTTATCACATACAAGGGCAACAGACTTTCCAAAAGCATCAGGATGTATGGGAAGAGGAAAGAGTATAACCTTTACCTGCACATTGTTCTTCTTTGCCCACTCTTCTATAATAGGCTCACTCTTTTTACAGAAGGGACAGTCGGGGTCTGTTATGTAGTATATGTACTTATTCCCCTGTCCGTAGGAGAAGTTTACATGTTTTTCAAGCTCTTGCAGTAAGTTCGTAGATACCTTCATAAACTCCTGCTGTCTTTCTCTTGTGATGTTCTTCTTGTCTTTAATACTTATGAGATTACCCGCTATGACATACTGAGCAGTGCTGTCTGTGTAAAACACTATAGGCTGAGCACCAACTTTGACCACCACCTCACAAAGACCGCTTATACCCTTTACATTGGAGACTGACTCAACAGTAAAGTCCTGGGGTATGAGATCCTTTACTGCATTCTTGACTGTATCCTTACTGGGGCACTTTGCGGACCATGTGCCACATGCCTGCGTGGACATAACAAGTAGCACACCCGATGCTAAAAGACTAAACTTTTTAACCATTTTGTTTATTCCTCCTTGTGTAAATTATAACAGGAAAATATAATAATTGTCAGCACCGCCTGCTAGGGGCGGGATACAAATACCTAAGCCCGGAGCGGAAAGCCTCCGGAAGGAGAGGGAAAACATGATAGAAGTAAAGCCTGTGCAACAAGATCTGGAAGCTCTTGTATCAAGGGTCTTTCTGAAAGCCATTGATCTGCTTGGTGGTTTTTCAAAGCTTGTGGAATACAGGACGCTCACATGGCTTCCATCTTTAGTCAGAGCGTCTTATGCGGTAGTACTAAGAGAAGAATACCTAAAGACAGAACAGGAGATAGCGCAGCAAGTAGGACTAACAGGACAGACAGTAAGGAACATACTAAGAGCGGACCCTACTATCACCATGGAAAAGATAAAGAGACTTGAAGAGCTCCTTCAGGAGGAAAGAAAGGAAATGAAAGTGCATACAGCGGGAGGGCTTGCCAAATTAGCCTACAAGCTTATAAAGGAGGGTCACGAGGAGTCTAAGATCTTTATGGACTATTGCGAAAGAATAGCTTACGCTCTTGATATACCGTGGGCTTACATGACATTAAGAAGATTGAAAGGTGTGGACTTCCCCATAAGATCACCTCAAGAAATAAAGGAAAAACTTTCCGGCATATTCATAAAAGGAAGACCTGCAGAGGAGGTAATATCTCAGATAGAGTACCCCATTAAAAACCCCGCGGAGCTTCTTCACAAAATAAAGGAAAACTTGAAGATGCACAGTATTGAATGAAATATGTAGGTTATCTTCTTCTCTTTCTTCTTTTAATTTACTTTTCTTTCGTAAAACCTTATCTATTAGTAAAAGGAGTGCAGGTAGGAGTAAAAGGTTTACACTGGGATTTTAAGAGCTTCACCGTAGAAAGTTTTTTCCTTTATATACCTGACATGAAGGGGAGTTCTCTTTTTGTAGGTATAAAATCCATGAGCTTAAGTCCTGCAGAGATTTACGCAAATGAGGTGAACCTAATTGAGATAAGCAAAAAATATGCAGAAGAGCCTTTTGATTATGACTTTACTGACCTGGTTAAGCTAGCGGAAAGAATAAACCTCCGTGTTGACAGGGTTTATGTTTCTATAAACTCCCTTCCTTATAGGGAAAGCATTACTGTGTTTGTGGAAGGTGCAAGACTAAGAAGTGCTGTTTTAGAATCCTACGGAGGGGCAAAAGCTGTTCATATGGAAGGATCGCATTATCAAGAGCTTTATGTCTTTTTGAAAAAGGCTCATGCAAAAAATGGAGTTTTCTACATAGACCAAGCTCGTGTTTTGAGCTCTTCTTATGCCTTTAACCTTAGCGCACAGTGGAAGGGCAAAAGGGGACACTTTAACGCCAATGGCTATATAAAAGGCTATGAAGGTAAGGACTTAATACTTCCCGATTTGCAGGTGTCTGCATCTGGAAATTTAGACTATGTTTCCATCAATACAAACTTTACCGCAAGTGCTCCTTACCTGCTGGTTAAAGGCAGGAACTTGGGTAAGCTCCTTGCAGAAGGCATCTTTACACAGACTTTTAAAGAAAGCAAAAAGCTCAGAGGTCATCTTACAGCAGGAAAAACTTACGCGAGCTTTAACTACACCATGTATCCAGAAAACATGCTTCAGGTGAGGTTTACCAACTTTCCCTTAGACAATAACATGCTAAAAACTCAGATACCCATTAGCTTAAATCTGTCTGGCTTTGTAGTGGTTTACCCAAATAAAAAGAGTCTTTCTCTCAGAGGTTTTTCTGACGACCTTTTTCTCATTGATAGAAACTTTAAGGGTTTTAGCATAGACCTTTCTCTTGATTATGACAAACAGGTGGGCAAGGTGGATCTCTCCGTTAGCTATCCTGCAAGGATAAGTATCTTTGGTTCCTTTGCAGGAAAAGACTTTGATGGGAACATACAAACTTACATGTTTCCTTACTCCTATGGAAGTTTTTCCACTTACCTAAACTATGCGGGAAGTCTAAGGTATGTTAAAGGCTTTTTATACAGCTCGGGTGTTGGAAAGCTTGTAGATCCAGTATACAAGAGTACGCCTTTAGAGGATTTATCCTTTAACTTGAACTTAGGTGGTAATGATTACCGTATTGAGTTCTTTTCAAAGGGTTTGAAAGGAGAGGGAGAGGGATCCATCAAAGACAAAAGCTTCACAGGCACTTTAGATTTCAACGGGTATTCTGTAAGTTATGCTGGAGCTTTCGGAGAGAACATAAAAGGTGAGCTGAGGGTTAAAGCTTTACCTTCTAACCTTTTAATGAAGGGCTCCTTACAAGGAAGTTTAAGAAAAGAAGACTTGAGCGCTCATGTAAAAGCGCAGTTTGAGCTTCTCAAAAAGGACACATGGAAGGGTAGTTTTTCCGTTAACTTTGAAGGCATAAAGAAAGGTCAGTTTTACATACCCAGCGGAGACATAAAGGGTTATGTGGAAGGGGATTTGCTCAAAGCAGAATACTCTTTTAAGTATGCAAAGGGAACTTTAAAGTATTACTTAGAGGATGGGTCTTTGAGCTCTGTGGGAAGTATGACCTTTCAGAAGGGAGACTTTTCCTTGATGGGACATTACCATCTTGATAAGAGGGGGAACAACCTGGTTTTGGGTCTGACAGGTCAAGGTACATACAAAACCTATAGTTTTCCTGTTCATCTTAGCTTTGAAGAGTCTCAAGAGGAGCTAAAGGGAGCGCTCAAGGGCTTTTCTTTGAAGGTAGGACCTTTCAATGTAAGCTTTGCAGATAGCCTTCTAAAGGGCTCAGAAGACAGAGGGATTTTGAAATTGGGAGAGCTATCTGTAAGCGTCAATTCTGAAAAACTCATAACATTGCAAACATCTGAAGGACAAGTGGATATAAAGAACAGAAGCATAGTTATACCCAACATAAACATAGATGGAGCCATCAGAGGAGTGCTGAGTTTATCTTACCAAAAGGGTGAGTTAAAGGCATCTTCGCACGGGGTGCTGGACTTGGACCAAATTTCTGGACTTGTAAAGAGTAGATTGCTTGCTTATGCTAAAGGACAGCTCAACTACACCTTTGAGAAAAGCGCAGATAGCCTATTGCTAAAGGTTTTTTCCCAAGAAGATGTGGAGTTGCGTTCTCGCTTTCTAGCCTTGCCTTTGAAAGGTAAGGTGTATGCCACATACGACAACAAAGTGGGAAAAGGTTTTGCTCACTTTAAGGGTGATGGAGGGGATATAAAGCTCACCCTTTCTGGTGATAGTAAGTTGTTGAACGTTGGCTTTAGTACTCAGCAAATACCCGTACTCTATAGGTCAGAAAACTTGAGATTTAACGGCTTTACAAGGGCTGATGGAAACATAATAACCAACTATAGGAATGTGAATATAAAGGCTAATGTGGACATATGGGGAAATCTCAACATAAAAAAGCTTGAAAGCAAAGAGCGGGAAAAACCCCAAGCTTACAAACTTATTACTTTGGACATAAAGCTTTCTACCCCTGAACCTTTGAAGGTCTATCTTCCAGAAGGCTACTTATACACTTACGCAGATGGCAGATTGGAAGGGAACCTTTATGAGCCTGATTATCATATAAAACTCAACCTGATAGGTGGCAGCTTAGTATACTTTAACAAGGAGTTTAACCTAAGAGAAGGAAGCGTGCTGCTAAGCTCCAAAGAAAGCAACCTAAATGTTACCATGCTATCCCCAACACCCGATTACAACATTATTATAGACATAAAAGGAGAGGTCAGCAATCCCAAAGCCTTTGTAAGGTCAGAACCCCCAAGGGACACTAAAGAGCTACTTACAAGTCTAATACTTGGTGGTGGGACGGGCGAAGGTTTGTTTTCCCTTTCCTCTGCTTTGATAGCAAAGTTTCCTGAGTTTAGCAAACTCGTGGAGGGTGTAACGAGTGCGGTAGGAACAGAGGTTAAAATAAATATCTCACCTACTACCAGTCCCACTGGTGAAGCTGGTATAACCACAAAAGTTTCAAAGGATATCACTAACAGACTGAACATAGAATATCAGCAAAGCACCATAAGGGACCCAAAAGAAACTTATGGGGGTGCAAATTTGCGGATAACTCCTAACACATCTACAGGAGTGAGGATTTACTCTAACAATGCACAAGAATACAAGTTGAGACTCAGAAAAAAGTTTGATTTTTAAGAGACTTTATACCTCTAATACCATAATCTATCCAAGACAGAAACACAAAAAGAAGACAAACCTCAGAAAGGAAGATGTTAAAGGTATTAGACTCGTAAAGTATACACAAAAACCCGCTCAAAGATAAAGCCCATGTGGTCATCTTTCCCAGAAGACTAGGAGAAGGTACACTTTTGAACCTTAACCAAAGCATTAAAGCACCAGAAATTATGAAAAAATCCCTAGCAAGTAAGCTAAAAAACACAGAAGGATGTAGTCTTTTAAGTTCAAAACTGCACAAATAAAAGGCTGTAAGTAAAAAAACCTTGTCCGCAAGTGGGTCTAAGATCTTTCCCATTTTTGTCTCTGCATGCCATCTTCTTGCCAAAAAACCATCTAAAGCATCAGTCAAAGCTAAAGAAAGGAAAAACAGAGGAAGGTATGCACGGTCTATGTAAAGCATAAAAGGTGCAAGCAAAAGTCGCAGGAGGGATATAAGGTTAGGGAGATTACTTATCATTAGTGAAGGAGTTTTTTGAGTGCGGAGAACCTATGATCTCCTTTTGTCTCTTCCTGCAGTGGGATACCCTTACACTCAGGGTCGCACAAGGGTTTTATGGGTATACTTAGTATGATCTGCTCTCTCGCTAGATCTGCCAAATTAAAGTTCTCCTCATCTTCAAAGAAGGAGACCTCAAGATCCTTAGGTTTTATTTGGATCATATCCCTCGTAGGATAAGGTTCAATTTTTATGTTCTCTGAAATGTTCATCTCTTTGCTAAACACAGACAGACACCTACTACATTCAAGGATTATGCTTCCTTCTATCTTCATATACACTCTGTAGCCACCCTTTTCTTTTGTGATCTCTACAAACACATCTACAGGTTCCATCAGCTCTGCCATGTCTGCAGGTAGACGCACATCTTTAGGAGATAGCCTATAAAAACCTGTAAATCTGTTTCTCCTTTTGAATATTTCTCTGAGGTTCAGTATGACCATAATGGTTTAAAATACTTCTACGGGAGAAAAAATTCAAGGAGGTTTTTATGAACATAGTGGCTATAGGTGGAGGTACGGGACTTTCCAGTCTTTTGAGGGGACTTAAAAAGGAAGTGGGGGAAAGGATAAAGGACCTGTCCGCTATAGTTACCGTTGCAGATAGCGGTGGAAGTACAGGAAGGCTCAGAAAAGCTTACCACCTACCAGCACCTGGAGATATAAGAAACTGCATAACCGCACTCTCGGAAAGCGAGGAAGTTATGCAACAACTCTTTCAATACAGGTTTAAAGGGGAAGAGTTAGAAGGGCATGCCTTTGGAAATCTCTTTTTAGTAGCTCTTTCTGACATTACAGGTAGCTTTATGACTGCTATAAAGATAGCCTCTCAGATCCTAAGAACTAAGGGAGACATTATCCCAGCAACCCTTGATAACATACATCTGTGCGCAGAGTTCTCTGACGGGAAGGTAGTGGTGGGCGAGGAAGAGATAACCAACTACGGTAAAGAGAAAAAAGCGAGAATTAAGAAGATATGGGTAGAGCCAGAGAATACCCTTACACCCATAGAGGCAATAGGTAGGATAGAGTCCGCGGACATGATAGTCTTTGGTCCAGGAAGTCTCTATACGAGCGTAATACCCAATCTTTTAATAAAAGATATAAGACAGGCTGTTGAAAGGTCAAACGCTTTAAAAGTTTTTGTAGTCAACGCTATGACACAACCCGGTGAGACGGATGGTTTTACCGCTTATGATCATCTCGCAACTTTTTTGGAACACTCGGGCATAAAAAAAGTGGATACGGTCATAGTAAACACTAAGATGCCATCAAATTCTATACTTAAAAGATATTTAGAAGAAGGGCAAGAACCAGTAATTCCCGATATAGCAAAAATAGCCAAAGAAGGCTTTAATGTTTTCGCAGAAGACCTTATAGGTGATAAAGAGGACTTTGTAAGGCACGACCCAGACAGACTGGCGGACCTTCTTATGAGAGTATATTACAACTATGCGCTTCTTCTTTAACTTTGATACATCAAACCTACCTGAGGAAGGCGTAGATGTTTTAGTATGTGGTAGTGGGATCGCTGGACTTACCACAGCTATAACTTTGACAGAGCTGGGAATAAAACCCGTTATCCTCACAAGAGGTAGGGGAAACACTTACTACTCTCAAGGTGGGATAGCGGCTTGTGTGCATCCTCAGGATAGTCCCTTTTTACATTTTATAGATACTCAAAGGGCAGGTAGAGGTTTATGCGATGAAAAAGCTCTTTCTGTGCTTGTTGATGAAGGTATTCAGAGGATATGCGATTTGGAAAGGTGGGGGGTAAGTTTTGACACAGATACAACTACAGAGGGTGGACATTCCTTTCCAAGAGTACTAAAAGTAAAAGACTACACGGGAAGAGCCATATACTCGGCTCTTTACAAAAAAGTGGAAGCTTTAGGCATTAAGGTAATTACCGGTGAATTACAAGAGATCATTGCAGAAGATAAGGTGCAAGGGGTCCTTTATTATCATGACGGTTTGAAATTTATAAGAGTAAAAGCTTTGGTACTTGCTACGGGTGGAGCGTCAAGCATGTTCCTTCACACATCAAACCCTGTAAAAGTCAGAGGGGATGCCATAGGTATGGCCATAAGGTGTGGCATAAGCGTTAAAAACCCAGAGTTCGTTCAGTTTCATCCTACTCTAATAGAGGGAACCAACCTGCTTATATCAGAAGCGGTAAGGGGAGAGGGGGCTTTGCTAATAGATGATAAAGGAGAGAGGTTTATAAACGAACTTGAAACAAGGGATGTAGTAGCAAGAGCCATATACAAAAAGCTAAAAGAGGGTAGGAAGGTTTTTTTAGATGCCAGACACATGGGGGAAAAGTTTTACCGTAGGTTTCCTACTATAACGGACTTTTTAAGGGAGAGGGGGTTTGATCCAGCAAAAGATCTTATCCCTGTAGTTCCTGCAGCGCACTACTTTATAGGTGGTATAGAGGTGGACCTTTACGGAAGGACATCCATTGCTGGAGTTTATGCAGTAGGAGAGTGCGCATGCACAGGAGTTCACGGAGCTAACAGGTTAGCATCCAATTCACTACTGGAGGGTGTAGTTTTTGGCTACAGAGCCGCCTACAGAATTTACCACGATATAAAGTTCTTTTCTTTTAGCAGATCCCACTTTAGAAGCGAGCGAAGAGTTTCCCAGAGACCTTCTTACCATTTTTTAGAGCTCAGAAAACTCATGTGGAACGCTTGCGGTTTACAAAGAGAAGAGGAAGGGTTATCACAAGCTGTAAAAAAATTAAAAGAGTGGCTAAAAAACCATCAAAGCTGGGAAGATACTGTAGAAAACAGGGAACTTTTTGATATGAGCCTTGTAGCTCTTTCTACTCTAAAAAGTGCACTCAAAAGAAGGGAGAGCAGAGGTGTACACTTCAGAAGGGACTACCCTTACGAGAGGGAGGAACTAAGAAGAGATAGCATAATAGGAATGGAAGAATTACTTGAACTCTAACTTCTGCGCAGGTGATATGTACACAACACAATCATTACCCAACAAACTCTCAAGTTGAGAGTGTGTAAGCGTTAAAACCATTACCTTCCCCTGAACCGCTTTTACCTTATACAGTCTTTTTATTTCATCTTGACAATCTGCATCTTGCAAAAGCACTTTAAAGTCTTTCTCCCCGTAATAACCTTTAGTGTACAGATCTTTAGCTTTTGGGTCAAGCTTTTTAGTCATGCTAGCACACGCAAATAATAAAAGGATAACAACAAATAAATGCCTCACACAAGTCATTATAATATAAATTGTGAAGGTACTTCTTGTGGAAGATGACAAACTTCTGGGGGAGTCGCTCAAGGTATATCTTGAAGAGCATGGCATCCAAGTGGATCACATCTATGATCCAAGAGAGGTATTTGGATTGCTGGAGTTTTCCATTTACGATGTGATAGTTTTAGACCTTATAATGCCTCACATACCAGGGGAAAAGCTTCTGCGGGATCTAAGAACAGTAGATAAGAAAACGCCTATACTGGTTCTTACAGCAAAGAGCCGTATAGAAGATAAAGAGAACTGTTTTAATGCAGGGGCGGACGACTACATGGTAAAACCTTTTGAGCCAAAGGAACTTCTTTTGCGGCTTAAAGCTCTCTATAAAAGGAAGGTGGGGGATACCCTCTTGAAAATAGGTTCCGTTGATGTGGATTTTGAGAGAGAAAAAGTGTGGGTAGGCGGTAAACCAATAGACCTGTCAAGGAAGGAGTGGCTACTTTTTAAGTTCCTCGTGGAGAATAGGGGTAGGTTTGTATCTTCTGAGGAGATACTTAACTATGTATGGGGAGGAAAAGCTGTAGGAGATGAGGTGGTAAGGGCGTACATAAAGAACCTCAGGAAGCTACTGCCAGAGGGCTTTATCATCTCCATGAAGGGAAGGGGATACAAAGTTGAAGTTTGAAAACCTTAAATTTTTGCTTTACTTTGCTTTTACCATCACAGTAGCTCTTGCTATTCTGAATATCTTCGTGTTTTACAAGCTAAAAAGGTTCGTAGAGCTAAGCATTTATCAACAAGCCTATACTCATTATATGGCTTACCTTTTATCTGAGAGAACATACAAAGGTAATGAGGACTTCTGGGTAGGCGAAAACTATAGGGAAAAAACTTTAAGCTACGCCTTCAAGGATCCTACTCATCCTGATGGGTACATATATGTGAGCGTAAAGCCCAATTATGCCAAGTCCATTATAGAAGACTTCTTTAAAAGTCTTCTACTCATGGAGTTCGGGGTCGTATTTTTCTTCTTGTTGGTGTTCGAGCTCATCATAAGTAAGACTCTTGATAAACTAAAAGAGCAAGAAGAGTGGATTAAGAGCCTTGTAGCATCGGTAGCACATAAGTTTGGAAACTTCCTCTCCACTCAAAAGGTGAACCTTGCCCTTCTGAAAACTAAGTTAAAAGACCAAAGTGCGCTAAGCAGATTAGAAAAGAGCATTTTAAAAGTTGAAAAGGATATGAACCTCATAATCCACTTACTCCGAGAAGAGAAACAGATAAAGAGAGAATGGATCAGAATTGATAAGCTCATACTTGAGATGTTAAGAGATTTTCAGGAGGACCTTCAGGGAAAAAAGGTTATTTTTAAACCTGTAGAAACTTATGTGTATGCAGACCGAGTGGACATAATGGACATACTTTACAACATAATAAGCAACGCCATTAGGTATTCAAAGAGCGTCATCCACATAAGAATCTGCAAAACTCAAAGGGGAATTTGCCTTGTATTTAGAAATGACATGGGGGATCCTCAAGCTCATGGACTCGGTGTTGGGACCAAACTTGTAGAAAAGGTGGTTAAAAGGCATGGAGGTAAAATGCAAATACGCGTAAAAAAATTTTATACGGTAGTAATTTACCATTTCTTTTCCAAAAAGGCTTAGGGGGATGGGTAAAACATACTTGACAATTATTCAGCATGGTTGATATTTTATGAATAAGGAGATGGCGTCCTCCTTTAACCGCTCCCACCGGGGCTGATGACGCCTACTCCTTTAAAGGAGGTGGTGGCGATGGAAGGTCTTTGGTGGGATGCTACAGTGTGGTTCCTTCTGGCACTCATAGCAAGCCTTATATCTCTTAGATTAGGTATATCTGCCGCTCTTATTGAGCTGATTGTAGGTATAGTTGCCGGAAACACGATCCATCCACCCATTACTCAGTGGATAACCTTTCTTGCCAGCGTAGGTGCGGTTGTCTTGACATTCCTTGCGGGTGCAGAGTTGGAAACAGAGGTAGTAAAAAGATACTGGAAAGAGGCTTTGGTTCTGGGTTTGGTAGGTTTTTTCTCTCCCTTTATTGGTGCATGGTTGATAGCCCAATACTTGCTTGGATGGAGTATGCCACAAGCTCAGCTCGCAGGAATAGCACTTTCAACTACATCAGTGGCAGTTGTGTATGCGGTTATGGTAGAAACTGGGCTGAATGAGACAGACGTGGGAAAATTAATATTGGCTGCCTGTTTTGTGAATGACCTCGGAACGGTTATAGCCTTAGGGTTGATCTTTACCAAGCTGGGAACAACCTTTTGGGTCTTTGTAGCGATAACCATTGTTGTGCTATTTGTGCTACCTTCCTTTACGCGTAGGTATTTTAATTATGTGAAAAACCATCCCAGCGAGCCAGAGGTAAAGTATGTGCTGTTTGTCCTTTTTGCCTTGGGTTGGTTAGCCAGCAAAGCTGGCAGTGAAGCGGTTCTACCCGCCTACCTTGTGGGAGCTGTCCTTGCCAACCTTTTTCTCGCAAACAGAGAGCTTGTGAAGAGATTAAGGGCATCCACTATAGCCTTTCTTACGCCCTTTTACTTCCTAAAGGCTGGTAGTCTTGTGGATGCAAAGGCTGTATATGTAAGCTTAGGACTAGTTGTAATTTTCTTTTTCATAAAGAGCCTCACTAAGTTCCTTGGGCTATATCCAGCTGGTCTAATCTTTAGGCTTCCCTTTAGAACAAATATGTATAACACCCTTTTGATGAGCACTGGGCTTACCTTTGGCACCATATCTGCACTCTATGGGTTAAACAACGGCATTATAGATAGAACTCAATACTCCGTGCTTGTGGTGGTAGTTATACTATCTGCCATAATTCCCACCTTAATAGCCGAGAAGTTCTTCTATCCTAAGGAAGATAGTATGAAAAAGCCCACTAAGGAGGTGAGCTATGTTCAGGAAAATACTTCTGGCTTATGATGGTTCGGAGGGTGCCAAGCTTGCACTCAAGAAGGCATTGTATCTTGCATCCCACTGTGAGGCTGAACTCTTTATCCTATCTGTGGGTAGAATACCAGAGTATGCAGAAACCGTTTCGGAGACTGAAGAGGCAAAGGAGCAGGCAAACAGATATTACGCAAAGATCTTGCAATCTGCTTTGGAAATGGCGCAGGAGGAAGGTATCCAGGCAAGAACTCTTATAAGGTATGGAAAGCCAGGAGAGGTGATAGTGGATGTGGCAAATGAGATAGGGGCAGACCTTATAGTTCTTGGCACAAGAAAGCACTCTCCTTTAGTAAGGCGACTTCTGGGTGCAACGGCGGATAGCGTTGTTGGTAACGCTAACTGTTCCGTTTTGGTGGTTAGGTGAGCCATACAGGAACTTTTCACTGGTCAATCAGAAAGGAACTTCTTATAAGGATGAAGAGTTTAAGCGATACGCAGAAAGAAACCTTAGGTTTAGTCTTAAAAAGCTCCTTGGTTATTTACCTTGCGGGCGATACAGCCATAGCCATAAGATATAATCATTGGCAAGTAATAGACAGCTCTACTCTAATCTTTTTTTGAATGGGGTTAGGTTTTTCCTTCTTTGAGAGAGTTATCACCTTAGAGAAGTGCGGTTGCATTAACTGACCATTGCCTTATTCTTTTTTCTGCAAGTCTAACATAATCCTCGTTTATTTCGTATCCTATGTAAAACCTACCTGTTTTTAAACATGCTAATGCGGTTTGTCCGCTACCCATAAAAGGATCAAGCACAACATCTCCTTTAAAACTGTAAAGCTGGATAAGTCTATAAGGAAGTTCCACAGGAAAAGGAGCAGGATGCCCTATCTTTTTTGCTGTTTCAGGTTTCATATACCACACACTCCTTGTAAACTCTAAAAACTCTTCTCTTGTTATTGTATCTTCCTTATTTTCCGTTTTGGGTCTTTCAAAGAACTTCTTAGAAAATACAAGTATGTACTCATGTTCATCCCGAAGTGTTGGATTTTTTGCAGACATCCATGTGCCCCAAGCAGTTGAAGGTGCACCACCACCCTTTTTCACCCATATTATCTCCCCCCTCATGAGAAATCCCAGGTTAAGCATATCTTCTATGATAAAAGCGTGCAGTGGTATGTAGGGTTTTCTACCAATATTGGCTATATTTATACAAGCCCTACCACCCGGGACGAGTACTCTGTAGACCTCCTTCCACACTCTTTTTAAGAATTCCCTATATTCTTCAAGACTCATGTCTTGATCATACTCCTTCCCAACATTGTACGGAGGAGATGTGATCATAAGATGTATAGAGTTGTCAGGCAACTCAGACATACTCTCTGAGGACTTACAAAATATCCTGTTTAATATATCTTTGGGCAAATTATTTTCCATATACTGGACAGGTTCGTTGCAAAATTCTTTGTAAATCTTCCTTTCATAGAATGGCGATGAATTATGGGCTATCCTGCCACCGCTTCCAAATTTGGAAGTTTTAGTACTTATTCTTCTTGCCATAGCTCAACCCATCTGACATATGGATCATAGTTTATTTTATCAGGTATCCGCCAATCAATTTCTACGTTTACGCTTAGTGGATGACTGATACAAGCACCAAGAGCTTCTGAATTTATTTCTATACCTCTAGGGTTTGTTCCACGCTTAGGAAGTTTAAAATATCTCTGGACACCGTAGGAGTTAAAGATTTCCCTCTGAACTTTTAAAGGCACATAAGAGAAAACACCTGTATTGTTCCAAACTACTTGAATAAATATTAGATCACAGGTGGGAGTATAGTCTTTGACAAACTCTTCCACTTTTTGCCAATCAACTGTCCAGACAATCTTAACACCACCTAAACCTTTGCCAGATTTAGTTTTTATAGATATAGGATTATCATGTCCCTTTAGTATGACATCCGCCTCTGGAAAAGTTATAGGTATATTGGTTATTACGTTTTCTTTGCCAAACTTATAGATGAGTAAAGCTACCATTATCCTCTCCCGTAAACTTCCTACCTCCATTCCCGTGTGTCCGCCTCTGGAACTTTCAATCTCAGCTATCCTAAAAAGATATGGTAGCTTCCTCTTTATCCCTTCACCATTGAACCTATGCGCTCTCCAAGAATAGCCTTTTTGAGGTTTCCCTTTTCTGATATATTTAGAACTATTACGGGGATTTGATTTTCCTTGCAAAGAGTTAGTGCGGTATGGTCCATTACTTGCAGTCCTCTATTTATGACTTCAAGATAGGATATTTCCTTTATTAGGACTGCATCGGGATGCTTTTTCGGGTCTTTATCATAAATACCGCCTACCTTAGTTGCTTTTATCAAAACTTCTGCGCTTATTTCTGCAGCTCTAAGTGCTCCTGCGGTATCTGTGGAAAAAAAGGGATTTCCTGTCCCCCCTGCAAAGATTACTACCCTGCCCTTTTCTAAATGTCTTACCGCTCTTCTTCTTATGTAAGGTTCTGCTACCTGCCTCATCTCTATGGCAGAAAGCACCCTTGTGGGTATCTGGGTATGCCTTTCTAAAGCAGACTGAAGAGCTAAAGCGTTTATAACTGTTGCAAGCATACCCATGTAGTCCGCGGTAGCTCTATCTATACCTATCTCTTCCCCCTGAAATCCCCTGAATATGTTTCCGCCACCTATCACGATAGCTATTTGCACACCAAGGTCATAAACCTCTTTTATTTGGTGAGATACATACTCAAGAAAGCTTGGGTCTATACCATAACCGTAGTTTCCTGCAAAAGCTTCTCCGGAAAGTTTAAGAAGCACTCTGCTGTAGACAACTCCCATCAAACTCCACCGAGCTCGTACCTTACGAACCTCCTTATCACAAGGTGAGGTTGGCTTTCTTTTAGATACTGTCCCACCGTTTTTTTCTCATCCTTTATAAAAGGTTGTTCAAGGAGTACCTTTTCTTGATAGAACTTTTTGAGCCTTCCCTCTACAACTTTTTCTATTATGTTTTCTGGCTTACCTTCCTGTCTTGCTTGTTCTGTGAGTATTCTTCTCTCTCTTTCCAGAACATCAGAAGACACAGAGTTTACATCCACAAACTCAGGTTTCATAGCTGCTATCTGCATGGCTATGTCCTGAACCACCCTTAGAACTTGGTCGTCCAAATTATCCACTTGGTAATCTATAAGCACACCTATCCTTCCTACACCATGCACATAAGCGTGTATGTACCCATCTGTGTCAAACCTAACAAACCTCCTTATTTGTATGTTCTCCCCTATCTTGGCTATAGCTGACTTTATTACTTCCTGCAAAGTCTTGGAAGGATCTTGAAAGTAAGGCTGATGGAGTAGGTCTTCTGCACTCCCCTCTTTATTGGCATTTTCTGGAAGGCTCCCTATATGTTTTGCTATGTTCAAAGCAAGCTCGTTAAACTGTTCGTTCCTTGCAACAAAGTCCGTCTCGCAGTTTAGCTCAAGAATTACACCCACCTTTCTGTTTTCTGAAACATACGCTTGTATTATCCCTTCCTTGGTCTCTCTGCCTGCTTTTTTTTCTGCTTTTGCCAAACCTCTTATTCTAAGTATCTCTTTGGCTTTCTCAAGGTCTCCTCCCGCCTCTTCAAGAGCCTTTTTACACTCAAGCATGCCAGCACCAGTCATTTCTCTAAGAGCTTTTACCATTTCTGCACTTATCATAGTTCTTACCTCCGTTATTCTACTTCTTCCGCACCTTTATCTATGTATTCGTACTTTTCGGACATTTCCATGGCTTTTTCAAAGAGTGCCTTTTCTTCTTCCTCTATGGTGATAACCCTTCTTCTTACTGCTTCTGTAGGCACCTCCTCTCCGAGCCTTTCTTTCCTTTGTTTTCCTTCAATGACCGCATCCGCTATTTTTGAAGTGAGAAGTTTTATAGACTTTATGGCGTCATCGTTACCCGGCACTGGGTAGTCTATTACATCCGGATCGCAGTTGGAGTCCGCTATGGCTACTACTGTGATGCCCAGTTTTTTGGCTTCTTGCAAGGCTATGTGTTCTCTTACCGTATCAACTATCCATATAATATCTGGAGTTCTTTCCATATTTAGGATGCCACCGTATAGTTTGCGTAAGCGTTCCATCTTTCTCTTCATTACACGAACTTCCTTTTTGGGCAAAACATCAAAAACCCCTTCCGCTTCCATCCTTTCAAGAGTTTTCAGCTTTAGGATGCTCTTCTTAACGGTCCTGAAGTTAGTGAGAAGTCCACCTACCCACCTTTCGTTTACATAAGGTGCACCTGCTCTCTCTGCCTCCTCTTTTATAACATCTTTTGCCTGTTTTTTTGTGCCCAAAAAGAGGATTTCTGCACCTTCTGCCACTCTGTCTGCAACGAAGTTATAAGCTTGATCCAAATAAACTACTGTCTTGTTAAGGTCAATTATGTGTATTCCGTTCCTGACACCATAAAGAAAAGGTGCCATCTTGGGATTCCATCTACCTTTGGAATGGCCAAAGTGCACTCCTGCTTCAAGCAGGTCTCTCATAGAAATCACTGCCATACTATAACCTCCTTGGGTTTTGCCACCCTTTTCCGTACCCTTTCGGGCAACCCAAGTGGAAAAGGTGCGGTCTTATCATAAGTATTATAGCATGTCTTTGGTAAAGCGATAAACCCTACCACAGAACTTGCAAACCACCTCTGCAGGACCTTCGCTGAAGATTTCTTCAAGCTCCTCTTCTTCAAGCAAAAACAAGGTTGATCTGGCTATCTCTTCGTTGCAAGGGCAATAGTACTCTACCTCTTTGAGCCCTATGAGTCTTGGTTCTTTACCTTCAAGTATGCTGTATGCCATATCTTCTGGTCGTGCCTGCATGTTAATAGGTCTTTTAATTATTTCTTCCACAAACCTGACGGATGTCTCTTCTGCTCCACCCAATATTTGCACCAGATATCCACTTGCGGTTTTTATGACTCCTTCTTGGTCAAAATCTACAGAGATATCCAAAGCTGTCTTTACCTGCTCAGACTTCTCAAAGTAATAAAGCAGGTTATCCTTTAGCTCATTACTCACTATGGGAACTATGCTCGTATAAGGTGTACCAAGTCTTAGCTCCTTTACCACGGTAAGAGTCCCCATCCAAGGTTTTTGCAAGCTTCCTTCAACAAATCCCCTTACCTTTCCTGTAGCATCCGCTTCTGCCACTACAACCCCATCTTGAAGGTTTAGTTTTACAAGCACCTTCTGGTTTGTGGCATGCTTAAGGGAAGAAGTAAGCAAAAGAGCAGATACAAGGAGAGATCCCAAGGCCTGTGCTCTTTCTCTGTCAAGACCATGTATTCTTGTTGCTGTCTGCACGCTCCTTGTAGCTCTCACTGTATACACCCTTAGGGCTTCAAGCCTTGGAACAGCTATGACTGTATAATCTCTATCCTGGAAGTATCTTTTTATGTCTTCTAAAGTCTGTTGGTTTAGCTCTTTATAGACCATAGAATTTAATAATAATGTGAACCACCCCACTTTACAGAAGATGTTTGACTATAATAGTGTCTTTATGGAAGATCACATAAACATCACTTTGGCACAAATTGAGACTACAGTAGGCGACTTGGAGGTCAATGCAAAAAAGATACTAAAAGTGTGGGATGCAGTAGATGAAAATTCTCATATGGTGGTATTTCCTGAGCTGGCTCTGTCTGGATATCCTCCGGAAGACATGCTTTTAAGGTGGGATTTTTTACAAGAGTGCAGAAGACAGCTTGAATTTATAGTAAATGCTTCTAAAAAGTTCAAAGCGGTTGGAATAATAGGAACTCCTTTTTACGATGGTGATCTCTACAATTCTGCAGTGGTTATAAGTGGTGGCCGGGTACTATGTGTTTATCACAAACACTTTTTACCTAATTACTCGGTTTTTGACGAAAAAAGGTATTTTAAAAAAGGAGATGAAGGTGTCATATTAGAGTTAAACGGAACAAAGATAGGGCTGTCTGTTTGTGAAGACATATGGTATCCCGACGGTGTTGAAAGGGCATACGCTCTTATGGAAGCGCACATTCTTGTCAACATTAACGCTTCACCTTATCACACGGGCAAATACGCATATAAGGAAGCTTTCTTGAAGGCAAGGGCAGAGGACAATCTTTGTTATGTAGTCTATGTAAACATGGTAGGGGGCCAGGACGAGCTTGTCTTTGATGGTAGAAGTTTGGTGATTGATCCCAATGGCTTGATATACGCAAGGGCAAAAGCTTTTGAAGAGGATGTGCTTACAGTCAGCTTTGAACCTAAAAAGGTGAGTAGAAGAAGACTTTTGGATGTGAGGCTCAGGGAACAAAAAGCACATTACCATGTGATCTCTTACCCCATAGAAATGTCCAGAAGGTGCCCTTTTTACCCCCCGAGGGTAGAAAAAAGTCCCCAAGATGAGGAGGAGATATATACAGCTTTAAAAACAGGCTTGAAGGCTTATTTCACAAAAAACCATTTTAATAAGGCGGTTATAGGACTTTCTGGTGGCGTAGACTCCTCTTTGACTGCCTGTTTAGCTGTGGATGCGTTGGGAAGGGATAAGGTGGTAGGCGTTTTTATGCCATCAGAGTTTACATCACAAGAAAGCAAGGAAGATGTTTTGGAACTTGTTGAAAACTTAGGTATAGAACTTTACGAGTTTCCCATAGACAGCATCTTCAAAAAGTTTAGAGAAGTTCTAAAAGTTGATGATTTTAGCGTAGCGGATGAAAACCTTCAGGCGCGCATAAGGGCAAACCTTCTCTTTTACCTTTCCAATAAATACGGGTGGCTAGTTTTGACTACTTCTAACAAAAGCGAAGTGTCCGTAGGATACACTACCATTTATGGAGACATGGCAGGAGGCTTTGCTCCTCTAAAGGACATTTACAAAACCCTTGTTTATAAGCTGGCTTTCTACAGGAACTCTATAAAAGAAGACATACCAAAAAGAGTTTTTGAAAAACCCCCATCTGCTGAACTCAGACACGGACAAACAGACCAAGATACCTTGCCACCTTACCACCTTTTAGACAGTATTCTCACGCTTTACATTGAAGAAGGACTTCCCCAGAAAGAGATAGTGAAAAAGGGTATGGACCAGCAAACGGTGAAAAGGGTTATAAATATGGTAAAACTTGCAGAGTACAAAAGAAGGCAGGCACCTGTGGGTATAAAGATCACACAAAGAGCCTTTGGTAAGGACTGGAGAATGCCTATAACTAACCTGTGGAGAGAATAAGCATGTATGTGATGCAAACTTACGCAAGGCTTTCTATAAGCTTCGTAAGAGGTGAGGGGGTGTACCTTTTTGATAAGGAAGGTAATAAGTATCTTGACTTGGTAGGGGGTATAGCGGTTAATGTGCTTGGTTATTCAGACCAAGACCTCATAAATGCCATATGCGAACAATCCAAAAAGCTTATACATGTATCTAACCTTTTTGAAAACCCTTGGCAAGAAGAGGTAGGTATGCTTCTCGTTGAAAGGTTTTGGACAAAAGGAAGAGTCTTTTTCTGCAACAGCGGTACAGAAGCTAACGAAGCTGCAATAAAACTCGTAAGAAAGTACTTCAGAGAGAGAGGCGAAAGTCGCTACAGGATCATAACTTTTTATAACAGCTTTCACGGAAGGACTTACGGAAGCATGTCAGCAACCGCTCAGGAAAAAGTGCATAAAGGGTTTGAACCCCTGCTTGATGGTTTTGATTACGCTGTTTACAATAACTTTGACTCTGTTATTAACTTACTCAATAAAGATACGGCGGGTGTTATGGTGGAAGTAATTCAAGGGGAAGGTGGTATAAGGGTGGCACACTATGACTTCCTTCAGAAGATTCAACAGCTGTGCAGGAAAGAAGGCTTGCTTCTTATAGTGGATGAGGTGCAAACGGGCATGGGCAGGACTGGTAGCTTTTTTGCGTACGAACAGTTTGACTTAAAGCCTGATATAGTCACTCTTGCAAAAGGTCTGGGAGGTGGCTTTCCCATAGGTGCTCTTATAGCGCGCGAAAGTGTGGCGGAAGCTTTTTCTGTTGGTTCTCACGGTTCAACCTTCGGAGGAAACCCTTTAGCGTGCGCGTGTGCAAAGGTGGTTATAAACAAAGTATCCAAGCTCTTAGACCATGTAAAAGACACAGGGGCATACTTTAAGAAGGGTCTTGAAAGCTTAAACAGAGGAAAGGTAAGAGGGATGGGTCTTATGTTGGGATTGGACTTGGAAAAGGACTGCAAAGCTGTAGTAAAAAGAGCCTTAGATTTGGGGCTTGTAATTAACTGTACAGCTGGAAGTGTCTTGAGGTTTGTTCCTCCTCTGATCATACAGAAAGAGCATGTAGATACAACACTGTTGGTGCTTAACAAGTTAGTGTAAAATATTGCTGTGAATCTGAAAGCTTTTATCATACCTGCTATAGACATAAAAGATGGCAAATTGGTAAGGCTATTCAAAGGAGACTTTGAAAAGTCAAAGGAATACGGACTTTCACCCGAAGATGCTGGAAGGCTCTTTGAAGAAGTGGGCTTTAGAAGACTTCACTTGGTGGATTTGGACGGGACCCTTGAGGGAGTCCCCAAAAATCTTCAGACCATAAGAAAATTAAGGAAGGTCTTTTCTGGAATTATACAGGTAGGCGGAGGCATAAGAAGCATCGGCACTTGTAGACTGCTTGATGAAGAAGGTATAGATTTCTTTGTAGTTGGTACTGTTGCAGTAAGAGAGCCAGAAGTTTTTCAGAATATGGTAAGCACCTTTCCCGGCAGAGTGATCCTGTCTGTAGACGCAAAGGGTGGTAAAGTTGCCGTAGGTGGATGGAAAGATAACACCTCACTAAGTCCCGAAGAACTTGCTAAGCGCTACGAAAACACCCCTCTGTGGGGATATCTGTATACCAACATAGACAAAGATGGAAGCCTTGAAGGTGTGGACACAAGAATATACATAAATTTCAAGAGATTTGCCAAAAAACCTCTTTTGGCATCGGGTGGCGTTTCATCCTTAGAGGATGTGAAGAAGCTCTTGGGTGTTGCAGACGGTGTGGTTATAGGAAAAGCTCTTTATGAAGGCAAAATAGACCTTATGACTCTTTAGAAAGTTTTGCCACCTTTCCAAGGATACCGTTTACAAACTTTGCGGGTCCTTTACCTGCGTACTTTAGTGTAAGTTTTACATAGTCATAAAGGGCTAAGTTAAGTTTTTTTGCACCTAAAAAAAGGATCTCTGTAATAGCTATGCGAAGTATATTTCTCTCTATGTATCCCATCCTGTCTATATCCCATTCTTCGCTGAATTGAGATATTGTGCTGTCTATTTCCTTCGCCTTTTGTATGTAAGTCCTTACCAATTTCCTTACATACCTCCTGTGTTCTGGGTGTTTTATGTTATTGGATTGTATGTATTCTTCCGTAAGCTGTTCTAAGTTATCCCCCTTTATATCCCACTGATACAGTATTAGAAAGGCATCCTTCCTTGCTTTCTGTTTGTATATCATCTGAGACTTTTCAAAAGGTTTACCATTTCTATGGCAGAAAGTGCTGCCTCCCAACCTTTGTTTCCGTGTTTTGTACCTGCTCTCTCTATAGCTTGCTCCAAAGAATCTGCGGTAATGATCCCAAAAGATACAGGTTTCCTCACCTCAAGGCTAACAAGGGCTAAACCTTTGGACACTTCGCTGGCTATATAATCAAAGTGTGGGGTATGTCCTCTTATAAGAACACCTAAAGCTATAACCGCATCTATGTCTTGTTTTAGAGCCATCTCTTTGGTAATAAGAGGTATTTCCCAAGATCCGGGTACTCTTGCAATATGTATATTATCCTGTGTGCCTCCGTGTCTGATGATGCAATCTACGGCGGACTCAATAAGTCTGTCTACCAAAAGGTGGTTAAACCTGCTGGCAACTATACCAAACCTTATACCTTCTGCGCTGAGCATACCTTCATACTTCTTCATAACTGAGCCTCCAGTTATCTATTAATCTCGTATTTCCTATCCATACCGCTACCAGTATTCTATCTCCCTGAGAAACTTCACCTTCCTTTATATTGAAATCCTCATCCACTATTTCTATATAGTCTATTTTCTTCACATGAGGATGCTTACTTATATACTCTCTTATTGCCTGCTTGAGATCATTAGCGTCAGTGTTTCCTGCTTTAAAGAGTTTTTGTGCTATAAGGAAAGACCTATATATGGAAAGAGCAGATTCCCTTTCGCTCTCTTTTAGATAAGTGTTCCTTGAACTCAAAGCGAGACCTTCTTTGTCCCTTACCGTAGCTACAGGAACAATCTCTACGGGATAAGATAAGTCTTTAACTAATCTCTGGATAAGTTTCAGCTGCTGAAAATCCTTCTCTCCAAAATAAGCTCTGTCGGGATGTATTATGTTAAAAAGTTTAAGCACAACCAACGCAACACCGCTAAAGTGCCCGGGACGAAAGGCACCTTCAAGCACATTGCTTATTCCTTCAACCTCTATACTCACTTTTGGTTTCTCTGGATACATCTCTTCGTCAGTGGGAGCAAACACCACATCAACTCCCGCTTCTTCACACATGGCTAGATCCCTTTCTAAGTCCCTAGGGTAGCGTTGGTAATCCTCCTCGGGACCAAACTGAAGTGGGTTTACATAAATGCTAACAACAGTAATTTCATTTTGTAGCTTGGACTTCCTTATAAGTTCCATATGTCCTTCGTGTAAGTACCCCATAGTGGGAACAAGCCCTATACTATGGGCATTTCCTCCAGAATTTTTTATATCCCTTATAAAGTTCTTTATATCCTTGACTTTTCTGAATAGTGTTGGCATTCCATCTCTCCTTTGAGGGAGTAAAATTATAACACATGTCTTCAAAAGGTAAAGTAATAGTACTCAAAAGGCTAATCGTGGGAGATGAGGACCTCCTCGTAAAAATTTACGGCTGGGGTGGGCTCATGAACCTATTCGTAAAAGATGGTGCGGTAAGTAATTACTCAGGTGTGTTTGAACCCTTTAACCTGCTGGAACTGACCTACAAACAGTCAGGAGAAATAGTAGTTCCCTTAGATGTAGGCAGTGTGGAGTACTTATCTTATTTAGCCTTAGAAGACTACGAAAGGTATGTCTGGATGTGTAGTCTTACAAACTTTTTCCTCAGGTGGATAAGGCATTATGACCAGCAGTTGTTTAACATATTTCTTATCTACCTATCCGCTAAGGTCACAAACAAGAGCGTGTTTTTTCTGAGATTTAAATTGGAGGTGCTCAAAACCATGGGACTTTATAAAGATACAATTTTTGAAAAAGACATAAGACATGTAGTAAAAACACTTGAGGAAGGACCTTGGATGCTCTTGGAAAGGATAAAACTAAGTAAAGACATGGCTCAGAAGATAGACAGTACCATAGAAGCTCATCTGGAACATTCTCTGTAAGAAGATAGTATCCTGTCTATTATTTTACTTGTGGATATATCAAAGAAAAACTCTATTCTCTCTACCTTTCCTCCGTAAGACAGCACCGTATCCGCTCCTACTATTTCTTCTGTTTTCCAATCGGAGCCCTTCACTAAAATGTGGGGTTTTATAAGTTTTATGATCTTTTCGGGTGTATCCTCATGAAAGATCACCACATAATCAACGGGTTTTAAGCTGTCCAAGAGGTATGCCCTCATACTTTCTGGCATAATGGGTCTTTTCTCTCCCTTGACCCTTTTAACGGATTGGTCGGAGTTTATGCCTACTACCAACACATCTCCCAACTCCTTGGCTCTTTTCAGGTAATAGGCGTGTCCCGCATGCAAAATATCAAAACAGCCGTTAGTGAAAACTATCTTTTTTCCCTTCTGTTTCTCGCTTTCAATTACCTCTAAAAGCTCTTCCAAACTCAGTATCATAGTGTTGAATATAACGCAAAAGTAAGAAGGTAAGGAGGATGTCAGCCCTCAAAAACATGATTTTAATCATACAATAACCGCGTGTAGGTAGATATCTTTAATTGCTATAAGGAGGGAAGGTATGGTGGTATTTCTGTTTTTCTTAACATTCCTTTTGTCTACAGTATTTGCAGAAACCCAAGACTGCGATAACTTAAGTGGCATGTACTTCTGTATAGACAGTGATACGCTTAAAGAAGGAATAGATTGGTGTTGGTGCAACTCTCTTGATAATCCAGGCAGGTGGATCCTTTACCCTGATACCTTTGTTAACGGTGGTTATGTAGCCACTCAGATTTTCTTTGATCCAAAAATACCAGATTTATGGGGTAGATACTGGAATACAGCTGTTCGGTCTAATGTGTGCTCCCCGACTACTCACTTTCCAGTATATATTAGGAGATATTCCCATTTACGTATTTGTTGTAAGCTACGACTATAAGACAAGAAGAAATCAAATTATCTCTGTTGGAACTTACACAGTAATCAATGCAGACTGCATGTATCCTTCTCTTTCCAGCAAGATAACTGTTATACCCCCTGGTTTTGTGTGTTCGGGTGGTCCAAATCTTGACAGAGATATCAAGTATATACAAATGGCTAAGTTTGGACAGAACGAGTGTAGCCTTTGTAAATGCATTGAGCCACCCCCCATAAAGCAATGTAATCTACCATGCAGTAGGGAGAACTATGATAAACGACGAGACAGAAACTTCT